>ERZ1026976.28-NODE-28-length-68907-cov-8.333672_pt1 | contig 68907 bp, 65 predicted proteins | sample MGYA00519293_ERZ1026976 | MGnify/ENA primary metagenome ERZ1026976 (study PRJEB26926, sample SAMN06164671) | human gut metagenome | biome: ENVO:00009003; feature: ENVO:2100002; material: ENVO:00002003 | host: Homo sapiens | place: USA | collected 2012 ... | reverse complement strand
ACGACCTTGCCAAGGTCGGGGTCGCGAGTTCGAGTCTCGTTTCCCGCTCCAAATTCTTACCTCAAAAAAAATATCCACAACGAAGAATCGCGTTGGGGACGTTTTGTTTCGTCGTTGACATACTCTTGTAAACAGACTTATCCACAGGTCCGGGTATTATTCCTGGAATGCAAAAAACTTCGCCTGGTTAATAGTATCATTTTAACATATTGAAATTACTGGATTAATTATCATTTCAAATTGTTAATGCGATCACTTGACGATTTTTTCCCTCTTGAATATCAATGTGTTTTTATTTTTATACACAAGCTGTGGATGACTTAAGCGTCGCGCGGTAGACCCTTTTCGATGACCCTGACTAAACGTTGTTTCTTCGGCAACTGCACCTCAACTACGCAGGCATTTCGCTTCTCAATTTGCTGAGCAACCGCCCACTCTATGTGTTCGTCGAGAAGTGGGTGCTCACCTCTACGGTTTTCCAGGGCGTTAATTACGGCTTCATCCCAGGGTGCATTGCCCAACGCAACAGCGATATTTCGCAGCCAGCGCAGATGACCGATACGACGAATGGCAGACCCCTCAGTGACTTTTAAAAACCACGCTTCGCTCCAGCTAAACAGCTCTATTAACTCCGGAGCATGAAGCTGCTTGCGTGGGCTAAAGTCATCCTCGACCGTCAACTGCGAATAGCGGTTCCAGGGACAAATGAGCTGACAATCATCGCAGCCGTAAATGCGATTCCCCAACAAGGGTCGAAACGCTTCAGGGATAGCGCCTTCCAGTTCGATAGTGAGATAAGAGATACAACGGCGCGCATCTACGGTGTAGGGTTCAACGATGGCCCCGGTGGGACAGATGGTCATACAGGCGACGCATTTCCCGCATCCTTCTTCTACTGGCTTATCGACCGGCAAGGGCAGGTTGACCAGCAATTCACCGAGGAAGAAAAATGAACCGGCTTCGCGATTGAGGATAAGTGAGTGCTTACCTGTCCAGCCAAGCCCGGCTTTTTCCGCCAGCGGACGCTCAAGAATGGGCGCGGAATCGACAAAAGGTCTAAAATTCAGCGAAACGCAGTGTTGTTGAATCATCTCGCCCAGCTTTTTTAAGCGGTTACGCAGCAGCTTATGGTAGTCGCGCCCAAGCGCGTAGCGACTGACGTAACCCAGAGAGGGGTTTTTCAACGTGCTGGCAAAGGCCGCCTTGGCAGGGAGATAGTTCATACGTACGCTGATGACACGTAGCGTACCGGGCAATAATTCGTGAGGTCGGGCGCGCATCATGCCGTGACGGGCCATCCAGTCCATCTCGCCGTGATAGTGTTGATCCAGCCAGGCCTGCAGTTTGGGCTCCGCTTCGCTGAGGTCGGTATCGGCAATACCGACCTGCTGAAAGCCAAGCTCCAGCCCCCACTGCTTAATATTTTGCGCTAACTGATTGAGATCGAGGGGCTCTGACATGACGGACCATAAAATGAAGAAAAACCCCGCAAGTATACCACACTCCATCTGGTACGCCGATGACATCAGGCGGATGGAGCGAGAGGCGGCAGACAGCTTAGGGCTGACGTTGTACGAACTGATGCAACGGGCGGGAGAGGCCGCGTTTCAGGTCGCCCGCGAAGCCTATCCGCACGCTCAACACTGGCTGGTGCTGTGCGGTCATGGCAACAACGGCGGCGATGGCTACGTAGTGGCAAGGCTTGCCAAAGCGCAGGGGCTTGAGGTCACGCTGCTGGCGCAAGAGAGTGACAAACCGCTCCCGGAGGAAGCACAGCAGGCGCGCGATGCCTGGCTTAACGCCGGTGGCGTCATTCATGCTGCGGATATCACCTGGCCTGGTAGCGTGGACGTCATCATCGACGCGCTGTCAGGGACTGGCTTAAAACACGCGCCGCGTGAGGCTCTCTCGGTATTGATTGAACGTGCCAATACTTACCCAGCCCCCATCGTGGCGATAGATATTCCTTCCGGCCTGCTGGCGCAAACAGGGGCGACACCGGGTGCGGTCATCAATGCGGCGCATACCGTCACCTTTATTGCGCTCAAACCAGGCCTGTTAACCGGTAAAGCGCGCGATGTCACCGGACGCCTGCATGTTAACACGCTTGGGCTGGACGACTGGCTGGCTGGGCAGAATGCGCCAATTCAACGTTTTGATGCTCTACAGCTTGCGCACTGGCTGACGCCACGCCGACCTACCTCGCACAAAGGTTCCCACGGTCGGCTGGTGATTATCGGCGGGGACCACGGGACGGCAGGCGCAATACGTATGGCCGGTGAAGCGGCGCTGCGTGCAGGAGCCGGGCTGGTCAAAGTGCTGACCCGCAGTGAAAACATCGCTCCGATTCTGACCGCCAGGCCGGAACTGATGGTTGATACGCTAACGCCGCAGACTCTGGATGAAAGCCTGGCGTGGGCGGATGTTGTCGTCATTGGCCCTGGGCTCGGTCAGCAGGAGTGGGGCAAAAAAGCGCTGCAAAAGGTCGAGAATTTTCGCAAACCGATGCTCTGGGATGCCGATGCGCTGAACCTGCTGGCAATCAACCCCGATAAACGTCACAATCGCGTGATCACGCCGCATCCGGGAGAAGCCGCGCGACTGCTGGGCTGTTCCATTGCAGAAATTGAAGACGATCGCTTACTTTGTGCACAACGTCTGGTAAAACGGTACGGAGGCGTGGTAGTGCTGAAAGGCGCGGGTACGGTTGTTGCTGCTGAACCGGCTGAGTTGGGTATTATTGCTACCGGCAATGCAGGCATGGCCAGCGGCGGAATGGGTGATGTGCTTTCCGGTATTATTGGCGCATTGCTCGGACAGAAGCTTACCCCGTATGATGCAGCATGTGCGGGATGTGTTGCGCACGGTGCGGCGGCGGATGTGCTGGCGGCGCGTTTTGGTACGCGCGGCATGCTGGCGACCGATCTCTTTACTACGCTACAGCGTATTGTTAACCCTGATGTGATTGACGTTTATCATGATGAATCGAGTAATTCCACTACCTGATGAACAGGCGACTTTAGACCTGGGACTCCGGGTAGCCAAAGCCTGTGACGGCGCGACGGTAATTTATTTGTACGGCGACCTGGGAGCGGGCAAAACCACTTTCAGCCGGGGATTCCTGCAGGCGTTAGGTCACAAAGGTAATGTCAAAAGCCCGACTTACACGCTGGTTGAACCCTATTCGCTCGATAATTTGATGGTTTATCACTTCGATCTGTATCGACTTGCGGACCCGGAGGAGCTGGAATTTATGGGGATCCGCGATTATTTTGCCAATGATGCCATCTGCCTGGTGGAATGGCCGCAACAAGGTAAAGGTGTTCTGCCAGACCCGGACGTCGAAATACACATCGAATACCAGGCACAAGGTCGAGAGGCGCGCGTAAGCGCAGTCTCCTCATCGGGTGATTTATTGCTGGCGCGTTTAGCCGATTAACCTTAAGGGTGGCGGGATGATTTATCGCATCAGAAACTGGCTGATGGCAACCCTGGTCCTGCTGTGCGCGCAGGCAGGGGCCGCCAGCCTCTCCGATCTTCAGGTTTCCAACGGCGATCAACAGGCGCGGATTACGCTGAGTTTTATCGGCGATCCTGAATACGCCGTTTCGCAGGATGGGAAACGAACCGTCGCGCTGGATATTAAACAAACCGGTGTGATTCAGGGATTACCGTTGCTGTTTAGCGGTAATAATCTGGTCAAATCTATCCGTTCCGGTACGCCAAAAGACGCGCAGTCTCTGCGCCTGCTGGTGGATTTAACCGAGAACGGCAAAGCCGATGCCGTAAAACGCCAGAACGGCGGTAATTATACCGTCGTGTTTACCATCAAGGCCGATGCGCCACCGCCGCCTCCACCGCCTCCGGTGGTCGCGAAACGTGTCGAAGCGCCGGTTGTCGCCCCGCGCCCTACCGAGCCTGCACGTAATCCGTTTAAAGCGGAAAACGATCGCACTACGGCGGTTACCAGCAGTAATACGTCCACGCGACCTGCGGCGCGCGCCAGCACCAATAGCGGCGACAAAGTGGTTATCGCCATTGATGCCGGGCATGGCGGACAGGATCCCGGCGCAATTGGTCCCGGCGGTACGCGTGAGAAAAATGTCACGATTGCCGTGGCGCGTAAACTACGCAGTTTGCTGAATGATGACCCGATGTTTAAAGGCGTCCTCACCCGCGATGGCGATTACTTCATCTCGGTCATGGGACGTTCCGACGTTGCGCGTAAACAAAACGCCAACTTCCTGGTTTCGATTCATGCTGACGCCGCGCCAAACCGGGATGCCACTGGCGCTTCCGTCTGGGTACTGTCAAACCGCCGGGCGAACAGTGAAATGGCTGGCTGGCTGGAACAGCATGAGAAGCAATCAGAATTGTTAGGTGGTGCGGGCGATGTGCTGGCCAACAGCCAGGCCGATCCTTACCTCAGCCAGGCCGTGCTGGATCTGCAGTTCGGTCATTCGCAACGCGTCGGGTATGATGTGGCGACCAGTATGATCGGTCAGTTAGAACGTATTGGCTCAATGCATAAACGTCGGCCGGAACACGCCAGCCTGGGCGTATTGCGTTCGCCGGATATCCCGTCAGTGCTGGTTGAAACTGGCTTTATCAGTAACAACAGCGAAGAGCGTCTGTTGGCGAGCGATGATTACCAGCAGCAACTGGCCGAGGCGATTTACAAAGGATTACGTAACTATTTCCAGGCGCACCCGATGCAAACCGGGCCGCAGGGCGCACCGGCACAAACCGCCAGCGCCGTGTCGCCTGGCAACACGTTAACAAATTAAGGATTAGCCATGCCGATTCAGGTTCTACCGCCACAGTTGGCGAACCAGATTGCCGCGGGCGAGGTGGTAGAACGGCCTGCGTCAGTGGTGAAAGAACTGGTGGAAAACAGTATCGATGCCGGCGCGACGCGTATTGATATTGATATCGAACGCGGCGGCGCGAAGCTTATTCGTATTCGTGACAACGGCTGCGGGATTAAAAAAGACGAGCTGGCGCTGGCGCTGGCGCGTCATGCCACCAGTAAAATTGCCTCGCTTGACGATCTTGAAGCCATCGTGAGCCTTGGGTTTCGCGGCGAAGCGTTAGCCAGTATTAGCTCGGTCTCTCGTTTAACCCTGACGTCGCGCACGCAAGAGCAGCCTGAAGCCTGGCAAGCCTATGCTGAAGGACGCGACATGGATGTCACGGTTAAACCCGCCGCGCATCCGGTGGGTACCACGCTGGAGGTGTTGGATCTGTTCTACAACACCCCGGCGCGGCGCAAGTTTATGCGCACCGAGAAAACCGAATTTAATCATATCGATGAGATTATCCGCCGCATTGCGCTGGCGCGTTTTGATGTGACGATTAATTTGTCGCACAACGGCAAAGTGGTGCGTCAGTACCGTGCAGTGGCTGCGGATGGACAAAAAGAGCGCCGTCTGGGCGCGATTTGCGGTATGCCGTTTCTGGAACATGCGCTGGCGATTGAATGGCAGCATGGCGATTTGACGCTACGGGGCTGGGTAGCCGATCCTCACCACACAACGACGGCGCTGGCGGAAATCCAGTACTGTTACGTGAATGGCAGGATGATGCGTGACCGCCTGATCAACCACGCTATCCGTCAGGCCTGTGAAGATAAGCTGGGCGCCGATCAGCAGCCGGCATTTGTTTTATATCTGGAAATCGATCCGCATCAGGTGGATGTTAATGTGCATCCCGCCAAGCATGAAGTCCGTTTCCATCAGTCGCGTCTGGTGCATGATTTTATCTACCAGGGCGTATTGAGCGTTCTGCAACAGCAGCTTGAAACGCCGCTGCCGTTGGCGGATGACGACGAACCTGCCCCACGGCACATCCCGGAAAACCGCGTTGCAGCCGGACGTAACCATTTTGCCGAGCCCGCTCCGGCGCGTGAAGCTGCTGCACCTCGCTACTCTGCCCCCGCTGGCGGTGGTGGTCGTCAGGCGGGCGCCAACTGGCCTCATGCCCAGCCTGGATATCAAAAGCAGCAGGGTGAGATTTATCAGCAACTGCTGCAGACGCCAATTCCAACGCGTAAAGCGCCGGTATCTGAAGCGCCATCGGCTCCTCTGACCGGCAACAGTCAGGGGTTTGGTCGGGTGCTAACGATTGTCGGTGCGGACTGCGCGTTACTCGAATGCGATGGTCATATTCGGTTACTGGCATTACCTGTGGCGGAACGTTGGCTGCGTCAGGCGCAATTAACGCCGGGACAGGGGGCTGTTTGCGCCCAACCATTACTGATTCCTTTACGTCTAAAAGTGACCGCCGATGAAAAAGCGGCGCTGCAGAAAGGGCAGAGCCAACTGGCCGATCTGGGCATTGAATTTCAACTGGATGCGCAGCATGTGACCATCCGGGCAGTGCCTTTACCCTTACGCCAACAAAATTTACAAATCTTGATTCCTGAACTGATAGGCTACCTGGCGCAGCAGTCCGTATTTGAGCCGGGCAATATTGCACAGTGGATTGCACGTAACCTGATTAGCGAGCATCCGCAGTGGAGCATGGCCCAGGCGATTACGCTGTTAGCGGATGTTGAGCGGCTTTGCCCACAACTCGTGAAGGCGCCGCCGGGTGGTCTGTTACAACCTGTTGATTTACATTCGGTAATGAATGCCCTGAAACATGAGTGATACCCGTAAGGCGAGCCTGCCAAAGGCGATTTTTTTAATGGGGCCAACGGCCTCCGGTAAAACAGCGCTCGCAATTGAATTGCGTAAAGTTTTGCCTGTAGAGTTGATAAGCGTTGATTCCGCCCTTATTTACAAAGGGATGGATATCGGTACAGCCAAGCCTGATGCAGATGAATTACAGGCCGCGCCGCACCGATTACTGGATATTCGCGATCCGTCGCAAGCGTACTCTGCTGCGGATTTTCGCCGCGATGCGTTAGCCGAGATGGCCGATATCACCGCCGCGGGGCGTATCCCGCTGCTGGTGGGCGGCACAATGTTATATTTCAAAGCCTTGCTTGAAGGGCTGTCGCCGTTACCGTCGGCGGACCCGGACGTCAGGGCCAGAATTGAGCAGCAGGCGGCAGAGCATGGGTGGGATGCGTTACACCGACAGCTTCAGGAGATCGATCCCGTAGCTGCCGCGCGTATTCATCCAAATGATCCGCAAAGACTTTCCCGGGCACTGGAAGTTTTTTTCATTTCGGGTAAAACTTTAACGGAGCTGACGCAAACGTCAGGAGATGCTTTGCCGTATGAGGTGCATCAGTTTGCAATCGCCCCGGCGAGCCGTGAACTGCTCCATCAGCGAATTGAGCAGCGTTTTCATCAGATGTTAGCTTCAGGTTTTGAAGCAGAAGTCCGGGCGCTTTTTGCCCGTGGAGATTTGCATACGGATTTGCCTTCCATTCGTTGTGTCGGGTATCGCCAGATGTGGTCATACATTGAAGGCGAAATTTCATACGATGAAATGGTTTATAGAGGTGTTTGCGCCACGAGGCAGTTGGCGAAGCGGCAGGTGACCTGGTTGCGTGGTTGGGAAGGGGTGCACTGGCTTGACAGTGAAAAGCCTGACCAGGCGCGAAACGAAGTATTACAGGTTGTTGGTGCTATCGCGAACTGAATGTGTACAATTGAAACGTATCGTGCGCAATTTTTCAGAATCGAAAGGTTCAAAGTACAAATAAGCATATAAGGAAAAGAGAGAATGGCTAAGGGGCAATCTTTACAAGATCCGTTCCTGAACGCACTGCGTCGGGAACGTGTTCCAGTTTCTATTTATTTGGTGAATGGTATTAAGCTGCAAGGTCAAATCGAGTCTTTTGATCAGTTCGTGATCCTGTTGAAAAACACGGTCAGCCAGATGGTTTATAAGCACGCGATTTCTACTGTTGTCCCGTCTCGCCCGGTTTCCCATCACAGCAATAATGCCACCGGCGGCACTGGCAGCAACTACCATCACGGTAGCAACGCGCAAGGTTCATCTGCGCAACAGGACAGCGAAGAAACCGAATAAGGTTGATTGCTGTTTTACATACGGGGAGCCAGCGAACCTGCGTTCCCCGTTGATACATATTAAGGGGTTGACGCTTGTTTGACCGTTATGATGCCGGTGAGCAGGCGGTACTGGTACACATCTATTTTTCGCAAGACAAAGATATGGAAGACCTCCAGGAGTTTGAATCTCTGGTCTCTTCCGCCGGTGTCGAAGCAATGCAGGTGATTACCGGGAGCCGTAAAGCACCGCACCCGAAGTATTTTGTTGGTGAAGGCAAGGCAATCGAAATTGCCGAAGCCGTAAAAGCGACTGGCGCTGCGGTGGTGATTTTTGATCATGCTCTAAGCCCTGCCCAGGAACGTAACCTGGAACAATTGTGCCAGTGTCTGGTTATCGACAGGACTGGTCTTATTCTGGATATTTTTGCCCAGCGTGCGCGAACCCATGAGGGTAAGTTGCAGGTTGAGCTGGCGCAACTGCGCCATATGGCTACGCGTTTGGTCCGTGGCTGGACCCACCTTGAAAGGCAAAAGGGCGGGATTGGTTTGCGCGGTCCGGGTGAAACCCAGCTCGAAACCGACCGTCGTTTGCTGCGTAATCGCATTTTGCAGATACAGTCGCGCCTGGAAAAAGTTGAAAAGCAACGTGAGCAGGGGCGACAGTCGCGTAAGAAAGCGGATGTCCCGACCGTATCACTGGTGGGATATACCAACGCCGGAAAATCCACCCTGTTCAACCAGATAACTGAAGCCCGGGTCTACGCAGCGGATCAACTGTTTGCGACCCTGGACCCGACCCTGCGGCGGATCGACGTCGCGGATGTCGGTGAAACCGTGCTGGCGGATACCGTAGGGTTTATCCGTCACTTACCGCACGACCTGGTGGCGGCATTTAAAGCCACCTTGCAGGAAACACGTCAGGCGACATTGCTGCTGCACGTTATTGATGCAGCAGATTTTCGTGTGCAAGAAAACATCGAGGCCGTCGATACGGTGCTTGAGGAGATCGATGCGCATGAGATCCCGACCCTGCTGGTGATGAATAAAATCGATATGCTGGATGACTTTGAACCGCGTATCGACAGAGATGAAGAGAATAAACCCATTCGCGTTTGGGTTTCAGCGCAAACGGGAATAGGTATACCACAGCTTTTTCAGGCTTTGACTGAGCGGCTTTCCGGTGAGGTGGCGCAGCATACGTTGCGTTTGCCGCCGCAGGAAGGGCGTCTGAGAAGCCGGTTTTATCAACTTCAGGCAATAGAAAAAGAGTGGATGGAGGAGGACGGCAGCGTAGGTCTGCAGGTTCGTATGCCGATCGTAGACTGGCGTCGCCTCTGTAAACAAGAACCGGCACTGGAAGACTATGTTGTCTGATCTGACGGATATGGCCTGAAGATTTTTTCGCCTCTATACCTTGTGGATTTTGCGTAGCCAACGCATCGGCAGCACAAAAGACGCAGGTATAGCATCGCATAACAAATATGGAGCACAAAAATGGCGTGGAATCAGCCCGGTAATAACGGACAAGACCGCGACCCGTGGGGAAGCAGCAAACCTGGCGGCAACCCTGAGGGAAATGGAAACAAAGGTGGGCGCGATCAGGGACCTCCCGATCTGGATGATATCTTCCGCAAACTGAGCAAAAAGCTCGGTGGTCTGGGCGGCGGTAAAGGTACTGGTTCTGGCGGCGGTAGTTCATCGCAAGGTCCGCGTCCGCAACTGGGCGGTCGGGTCTTTACTATCGCTGCGGCCGCTATCGTCATAATCTGGGCGGCCAGCGGTTTCTACACCATTAAAGAAGCGGAACGCGGCGTGGTGACACGCTTCGGTAAATTCAGCCATTTGGTTGAGCCGGGTCTGAACTGGAAACCGACCTTTATCGACGAAGTGACTCCGGTCAACGTTGAAGCCGTGCGTGAACTTGCCGCATCTGGCGTCATGCTGACATCTGACGAAAACGTTGTGCGCGTTGAAATGAACGTGCAGTACCGCGTGACCGATCCGCAGCGTTACCTGTTTAGCGTAACCAGCGCGGATGACAGCCTGCGTCAGGCAACCGACAGCGCACTGCGTGGCGTTATCGGGAAGTACACTATGGACCGTATCCTGACCGAAGGGCGTACCGTTATTCGTAGCGATACCCAGCGTGAACTGGAAGAAACGATCCGTCCGTACAACATGGGTATCACCCTGCTGGACGTCAACTTCCAGGCCGCACGTCCGCCGGAAGAGGTAAAAGCCGCGTTTGACGATGCGATTGCCGCGCGCGAAAACGAACAGCAGTACATCCGTGAAGCGGAAGCGTACACCAACGAAGTTCAGCCGCGTGCGAACGGTCAGGCGCAGCGTATTCTGGAAGAAGCGCGTGCTTATAAAACGCAAACCATCCTGGAAGCTCAGGGTGAAGTGGCGCGCTTCGCGAAAATTCTGCCGGAATATAAAGCCGCGCCGCAAATTACTCGCGAGCGTCTGTATATCGAGACCATGGAAAAAGTGCTGAGCAATACCCGCAAAGTCCTGGTTAACGATAAAGGCAGCAATCTGATGGTTCTGCCGCTGGATCAAATGCTGAAAGGCGGTAGTGCGCCAGCAGCAAAGAGTGACAGCAGTTCAAACCTGCTGCGTCTGCCGCCAGCGACGACCTCCAGCACTGGAGCAAGTAACACCTCGTCCACCAGTCAGGGCGATATTATGGACCAACGCCGCGCGAACGCGCAGCGTAACGACTACCAGCGTCAGGGGGAATAACGATGCGTAAGTCAGTTATTGCGATTATCATCATCGTTCTGGTAGTTCTGTTCATGTCTGTCTTTGTGGTCAAAGAAGGCGAGCGCGGTATTACGCTGCGCTTTGGTAAAGTTCTGCGTGACGATGAAAACAAGCCGCTGGTCGTTGCACCTGGCCTGCACTTCAAGATTCCGTTTATTGAATCAGTGAAGATGCTGGATGCGCGTATTCAGACCATGGACAACCAGGCCGATCGCTTTGTCACCAAAGAGAAGAAAGACCTGATCGTTGACTCCTACATCAAGTGGCGCATCAGTGACTTTAGCCGTTACTACCTGGCAACGGGCGGTGGCGATGTTTCTCAGGCAGAAGTCCTGCTGAAACGTAAGTTCTCTGACCGTCTGCGTTCTGAAATCGGTCGTCTCGACGTGAAAGACATCGTTACCGATTCCCGTGGTCGTCTGACTCTGGAAGTCCGTGACGCGCTGAACTCCGGTTCTGCTGGTACGGAAGATGAAGTCGCGACGCCGGCGGCGGATAGTGCGATTGCCGAAGCGGCTGAGCGTGTTCAGGCTGAAACGAACGGTAAAGTACCGGTCATCAACCCGAACAGTATGGCGGCGTTGGGGATCGAAGTGGTTGACGTGCGTATTAAGCAAATTAACCTGCCTGCGGAAGTGTCTGAGGCTATCTACAACCGTATGCGCGCTGAGCGTGAAGCGGTAGCCCGCCGCCATCGTTCACAAGGTCAGGAAGAAGCGGAAAAACTGCGTGCAACGGCGGATTACGAAGTAACGAAAACGCTGGCAGAATCTGAGCGTCAGGGCCGCATTATGCGCGGTGAAGGCGATGCAGAAGCCGCTAAACTGTTTGCCGACGCGTTCAGCCAGGATCCTGACTTCTACGCCTTCATCCGTAGCCTGCGTGCTTATGAGAAGAGCTTTGAAGGTAACCAGGACGTGATGGTCATGAGCCCGGACAGCGATTTCTTCCGCTACATGAAGACACCGAATACCGCGACACGCTAAAATAGTTTCAGCGGTTTTAAACCAGCAAAACCACCGGCGTCCCCAGGGATGCGGTGGTTTTCTTTTTATATAAGGACGATGGATGAATTCAACAATTTTGCTGGCACTCGCGCTGGTTTTGGTGCTGGAAGGTCTGGGTCCGATGCTTTATCCCGGCGCATGGAAGAAAATGATCTCCGCGATGGCGCAACTCCCCGAAAATACTTTGCGTCGTTTTGGTGGAGGTCTTGTGGTTGCGGGCGTTGTGGTCTACTACATGTTGAGGAAAACGATTGGCTGATCAATAAGTAGCCTAATTTGCGGATTTTAGCATGCAAAAAGTGCTGTATATCTGAAAAAGCGGTGGTAGAATCCATTTTTAAGCAAACGGTGATTTTGAAAAATGGGTAACAACGTCGTCGTACTGGGCACCCAATGGGGTGACGAAGGTAAAGGGAAGATCGTCGATCTTCTGACTGAACGGGCTAAATATGTTGTGCGCTACCAGGGTGGACACAACGCAGGCCATACTCTCGTAATCAACGGTGAAAAAACCGTCCTCCATCTTATTCCATCAGGTATTCTTCGCGAGAATGTCATCAGCATCATCGGTAACGGTGTTGTACTGTCTCCGTCCGCGCTGATGAAAGAAATGAAAGGGCTGGAAGATCGTGGTATCCCGGTTCGCGAGCGCCTGCTGCTGTCTGAAGCTTGTCCGCTGATCCTTGATTATCACGTTGCGTTGGATAACGCTCGTGAGAAAGCGCGTGGCGAGAAAGCGATCGGTACTACCGGTCGCGGTATCGGCCCGGCTTATGAAGATAAAGTGGCTCGTCGCGGTCTGCGCGTTGGCGATCTGTTTGATAAAGCAACCTTCGCTGAAAAACTGAAAGAAGTGATGGAATATCACAACTTCCAGTTGGTGAATTTCTATAAAGTCGAAGCGGTTGACTACCAGAAAGTGCTGGATGATGTGATGGCGATTGCCGACATCCTGACTTCTATGGTTGTTGATGTTTCCGATCTGCTGGACCAGGCGCGTAAGCGTGGCGATTTCGTCATGTTCGAAGGCGCGCAGGGTACGCTGCTGGATATCGACCACGGTACTTATCCGTACGTCACCTCCTCCAATACCACCGCGGGTGGCGTGGCGACTGGCTCCGGCCTGGGCCCACGTTATGTGGATTACGTGCTGGGTATCATCAAAGCTTACTCTACTCGTGTTGGCGCGGGTCCGTTCCCGACAGAGCTGTTTGATGACGTTGGCGAGTTCCTGTGCAAACAAGGTAACGAGTATGGCGCAACCACTGGTCGTCGTCGTCGTACCGGTTGGCTGGACTCCGTTGCCGTGCGTCGTGCAGTACAGATTAACTCCCTGTCTGGCTTCTGCCTGACCAAACTGGACGTACTGGACGGTTTGAAAGAGGTGAAAATCTGTGTCGCTTACCGTATGCCGGATGGCCGTGAAGTTACGACTACCCCGCTGGCGGCTGACGACTGGAAAGGTATCGAGCCGATTTACGAAACCATGCCAGGCTGGTCTGAATCCACCTTTGGCGTGAAGGAACGTAGTGGTCTGCCGCAGGCGGCGCTGAACTACATCAAGCGTATTGAAGAACTGACCGGTGTGCCGATTGATATTATCTCAACTGGCCCAGACCGTACTGAAACCATGATCCTGCGCGACCCGTTCGACGCATAATTCTGGTTATGGCGTAGCGTCGAATGGCGCTGCGCTTGCACTATCTTAGGCCGGATGATGCGTTTTGCATTAGAATCCGGCTTAAAATCACGTAAGTTCCTCGCTTTTTTCCTTCCCGAACTGAAATAAATTAGCGACCTGGCTGGTGGCTGGTTTATCATCAATATAATTAATACCACCAGGTTTATCCGTTTTATCCCTTTTCCTGAGGTTGATGTGCAGTTAACAAGTTTCACCGATTACGGATTACGTGCGCTAATCTACATGGCGTCACTTCCCGAAGGACGTATGACCAGTATTTCTGAGGTGACAGAAGTCTACGGCGTGTCCCGTAATCATATGGTCAAAATAATCAATCAACTTAGCCGGGCGGGCTTTGTTACTGCTATTCGAGGAAAAAATGGCGGTATCCGCCTGGGTAAACCCGCTAAGGATATTTGTATTGGTGATGTGGTTCGCGAGCTGGAACCCTTATCGCTGGTCAACTGTAGCAGCGAGTTTTGCCACATAACCCCTGCCTGCCGACTCAAACAGGCGCTTTCTAAAGCAGTGCAAAGTTTTCTCACGGAACTGGACAACTACACACTTGCTGATTTGGTTGAAGAAAATCAACCGCTTTATAAATTATTGCTGGTGGAGTGACGAAAATCTTCATCAGAGATGACAACGGAGGAACCGAGATGTCACAAGATCCTTTCCAGGAACGCGAAGCTGAAAAATACGCGAACCCTATCCCGAGCCGGGAATTTATCCTCGAACATTTAACTAAACGTGAAAAACCGGCCAACCGCGATGAGTTGGCCGCTGAACTCAACATTGAAGGTGAAGAACAGCAAGAAGCGCTGCGTCGTCGCCTGCGCGCGATGGAGCGTGACGGGCAACTGGTCTTCACTCGTCGTCAGTGCTACGCGCTGCCGGAACGTCTTGACCTGCTGAAAGGTACCGTTATTGGCCACCGTGATGGCTACGGCTTTCTGCGCGTCGAAGGCCGCAAAGATGATCTGTACCTGTCCAGCGAGCAGATGAAAACCTGCATTCATGGCGATCAGGTGCTGGCGCAGCCGCTGGGCGCGGACCGTAAAGGTCGTCGCGAAGCGCGTATTGTGCGTGTACTGGTGCCGAAAACCAGCCAGATTGTCGGCCGCTACTTTACCGATGCTGGGGTTGGGTTTGTCGTCCCGGACGATAGCCGCCTGAGTTTCGATATCCTTATTCCGCCGGAAGAGGTGATGGGGGCGCGTATGGGCTTTGTGGTCGTGGTTGAGCTGACCCAGCGTCCAACCCGTCGCACCAAAGCTGTGGGTAAAATCGTTGAAGTATTGGGCGACAACATGGGCACCAGCATGGCTGTTGATATGGCCCTGCGTACCCATGAAATCCCGTATATCTGGCCGCAGGCAGTCGAAAAACAGGTTGCCGGGCTGAAAGAAGAAGTGCCGGAAGAGGCGAAAGTCGGGCGTGTCGATCTACGCGATCTCCCGCTGGTCACTATTGATGGCGAAGATGCGCGTGACTTCGACGATGCGGTTTACTGCGAGAAGAAACGCGGCGGCGGCTGGCGTTTATGGGTGGCGATTGCTGACGTAAGCTATTACGTCCGCCCGCCGACTCCGTTGGATCAGGAAGCGCGCAGCCGTGGCACGTCTGTCTACTTCCCGTCGCAGGTTGTCCCGATGCTGCCGGAAGTGCTGTCTAACGGATTGTGTTCGCTGAACCCGCAGGTAGACCGTCTGTGTATGGTGTGCGAAATGACCATTTCGTCGAAAGGTCGGTTAACCGGCTTTAAATTCTACGAAGCGGTAATGAGTTCCCATGCGCGTCTGACCTACACCAAAGTCTGGCACATGCTGCAGGGCGATCAGGAACTGCGCGAGCAGTATGCGCCGTTAGTGAAACATATTGAAGAGCTGCATAATCTCTACAAAGTGCTGGATAAAGCCCGGGAAGAACGCGGCGGTATCTCGTTTGAAAGTGAAGAAGCGAAGTTTATTTTCAACGCTGAACGTCGTATTGAACGTATCGAACAGACGCAACGTAACGACGCGCACAAGCTGATTGAAGAGTGCATGATCATGGCAAACATCTCAGCGGCGCGATTCGTTGAGAAAGCCAAAGAGCCAGCATTGTTCCGTATTCACGATAAGCCGACGACCGAAGCGATTACCTCCTTCCGTTCCGTACTGGCCGAACTGGGCCTGGAACTGCCTGGCGGCAATAAACCCGAGCCGCGCGATTACGCTGAATTGCTGGAGTCGATTGCCGACCGTCCTGACGCGGAAATGCTGCAAACTATGCTGCTGCGCTCGATGAAGCAGGCGATTTACGATCCAGAAAACCGGGGTCACTTTGGTCTGGCGCTGCAATCTTATGCGCACTTTACCTCGCCGATTCGTCGTTACCCGGATCTCTCTTTGCACCGTGCAATTAAATATTTGCTGGCGCAGGAGCAGGGCCATAAAGGCAACACCACGGAAACCGGTGGCTATCATTATTCAATGGAAGAGATGCTGCAACTGGGCCAGCACTGTTCGATGGCCGAACGCCGTGCTGACGAAGCTACGCGCGACGTCTCTGACTGGCTGAAGTGTGACTTCATGCTGGATCAGGTGGGTAACGTCTTTAAAGGCGTAATTGCCAGCGTGACCGGGTTTGGCTTCTTTGTCCGTCTTGACGAACTGTTTATCGACGGTCTGGTGCATGTCTCCTCCCTGGATAACGACTACTATCGCTTTGACCAGGTTGGGCAGCGCCTGACGGGGGAGTCAAGCGGTCAGATGTATCGCCTGGGCGATCGTGTGGAAGTTCGCGTGGAAGCGGTCAACATGGACGAGCGTAAAATCGATTTCAGTTTGATCTCCAGCGAACGTGCGCCGCGCAATGAGGGCAAAACCGCACGCGAAAAAGCTAAAAAAGGCGATGCAGGTAAAACTACCGGTAAACGTCGTCAAATGGGCAAAAAGGTGAATTTCGAGCCGGACAGCGCATTCCGCGGCGAGAAGAAAGGCAGAGCCAAACCTCAGGCGGATAAAAAAACGGCTGAGAAGAAAGGCGATAAAAAAGCGAAAAAGCCATCTGCAAAAACGCGTAAAATCGCTGCCGCCACCAAAGCTAAACGTGCGGCGAAAAAGAACGTCGCACAATAACAGCCATAAACTGTAAGTCGGGCAACTATTATGTTGCCCGGCGTTACGCACAAACTATTAACGAGTACATTCATGAGTGAAATGATTTACGGCATCCACGCGGTGCAGGCTCTGCTGGAACGTGCGCCTGAGCGCTTCCAGGACGTCTTTATTCTCAAAGGCCGTGAAGATAAACGCCTGCTGCCGTTGATCCATGCACTGGAAGCGCAGGGCGTTGTCATTCAGTTGGCTAACCGTCAGTTCCTGGATGAGAAAAGCGAGGGTGCGGTACATCAGGGGATTATTGCGCGCGTGAAGCCGGGTCGTCAGTATCAGGAGAACGATCTGCCGGATCTGATTGCTGCGCTCGATCAGCCGTTCTTTTTGATCCTCGATGGCGTCACCGATCCGCATAACCTGGGCGCATGCCTGCGTAGCGCGGATGCTGCTGGTGTACATGCGGTTATCGTACCGAAGGATCGTTCCGCACAGTTGAATGCGACGGCGAAAAAAGTGGCCTGTGGCGCGGCTGAAAGCGTACCGCTGATCCGCGTAACTAACCTGGCGCGCACGATGCGTATGCTGCAGGAAGAGAATATCTGGATTGTGGGCACCGCTGGCGAAGCCGACCATACTCTCTATCAGAGCAAAATGACCGGACGTATGGCGCTGGTCATGGGGGCTGAAGGCGAAGGAATGCGTCGTCTGACCCGCGAACATTGTGACGAGCTGATCAGTATCCCGATGGCAGGGAGCGTTTCGTCGCTAAACGTTTCAGTCGCGACCGGCATCTGCCTGTTTGAGGCCGTTCGTCAGCGCGGCTAATTCCTTCTCAATTTCTCTCAAGCCATCCCCTGGGATGGCTTTTTTGTGACCTTCATCCCAGGCACGCTCTTGTCTGGCTGGCCATACTTAAGGCCACGGCCATTGACGGAGGGAAACACAATGCACTGGCAAACGCATACCGTTTTTAACCAACCTGTACCGCTCAATAACAGCAACTTATACCTGTCCGATGGCGCCCTGTGCGAAGCGGTTATCCGCGAAGGGGCGGGCTGGGACAGCGATGTGTTGGCGAGTATTGGCCAGCAGCTAGGTACCGCGGAGTCGCTCGAACTGGGTCGCCTGGCTAATGCTTTTCCACCCGAGCTTTTGCGCTACGATCCGCAGGGGCAGCGACTGGACGATGTGCGTTTTCATCCTGCCTGGCATTTGCTGATGCAGGGGCTGTGCGCCAACCGCGTGCATAACCTTGCCTGGGAAGACGAAGCGCGGCGGGGAACATTTGTTGCCCGCGCGGCGCGTTTCATGCTGCATGCGCAGGTGGAAGCAGGCACTTTGTGTCCGGTAACCATGACTTTTGCTGCCACGCCGCTATTACTGCAGATGCTACCTTCACAATTTCACGACTGGTTTACGCCGCTGCTAAGCGACCGTTATGACTCGCATTTATTGCCTGGTGGGCAAAAGCGTGGGCTGCTGATCGGTATGGGAATGACCGAGAAACAGGGGGGCTCAGATGTGTTGAGCAATACCACCCAGGCGAAACGCCTCGCAGACGGCTCGTATCGGTTGGTGGGACATAAGTGGTTTTTCTCTGTGCCGCAAAGCGATGCCCATTTGGTGCTGGCGCAGGCAAAGGGGGGATTATCCTGCTTTTTTGTACCGCGATTTTTACCCGATGGTCAACGTAATGCTATCCGTCTCGAGAGGCTGAAAGATAAGTTAGGCAACCGCTCCAATGCCAGCTGCGAAGTCGAATTCCACGATGCTATTGGCTGGCTGCTGGGCGAAGAAGGAGAAGGTATACGCCATATCCTGAAAATGGGTGGTATGACGCGTTTTGACTGTGCGCTCGGTAGCCATAGCATGATGCGACGTGCCTTTTCCGTGGCGATTTATCATGCGCACCAACGACAGGTATTTGGCAAGCCATTGATTGAACAGCCGATGATGCGTCAGGTCTTAAGCCGAATGGCGCTCCAACTGGAAGGCCAGACCGCGTTACTGTTTAGGCTGGCACGGGCCTGGGACCGCCGCGCTGATGCCAAAGAAGCGCTGTGGGCTCGGTTGTTTACGCCAGCGGCGAAATATTCTGTCTGCAAAAGCGGGATGCCGTTTGTCGCTGAGGCGATGGAAGTATTGGGTGGGGTTGGCTACTGCGAGGAGAGTGAGCTGCCACGTCTGTACCGTGAGATGCCGGTAAACAGTATCTGGGAAGGCTCCGGCAACATTATGTGCCTTGATGTATTGCGGGTGCTGGCAAAACAACCCGGTATCTACGATATGCTCAGCGAAGCCTTTGCCGAGGTCAAAGGGCAGGATCGTCATTACGATCGGATGGTTCGTCAGTTGCAGCAACACCTGCGTAAACCCATTGAAGAATTGGGACGGGAGATTACGCAGCAGCTTTTCCTGCTCGGTTGCGGGGCGCAAATGTTGCGCTATGCCTCTCCGCCAGTGGCGCAGGCCTGGTGTCAGATGATGTTGGATACACGTGGTGGACGACGATTGTCTGAACAGGTACAGAATGATCTGCTGCTACGGGCAACGGGAGGATTACGGTAATAATATGCCTGATGGCGACGCTGGCGCGTCTTATCATTAAAGCAGGCCGGATAAGTTTACCCCATCCGGCAATCTGTTACGCATAGAGTATGGCCTGTACGCGCCAGTTATCGGGGTGCTGATCTTCATACATTTGAATGATCCGATACCATGAAGCACCTTGTTCATCCGCTTTTAACGCAACGACACGTTCTACATCCTGCGGATTTCCTGCAATGTTACTGACGGATATCAGCCCTATTTCGTTCAGGCCGGTAACACAGTCAGCACTGGCGAACTCGGCAGACTGCGCCGTAGTACCTACCAGTCCGGTAGAAAGCAGCAGTGAGGATAAGGCTAGTGATTGTTTCATCGTCAGCTCCATTATTCGTACCCCTACACACGGCAGGGCATTCCATCGCGATAATAAACCTCAAGCTTCCTGCTGTTGGTTTATTGTGCACAGGTAAACGCATAGGGGCGCAAAGCAATGTAAAGCTGACTAAATTTCAAACCAATGTTATTTACGATACAAAATCGCTTGTGAATACCATTGGCCTGTCACAATGGTCTCATCGACTAATAAGACCACATAATAATCAGCTTTTGCCGCGACGGCTTTGTCGCGGATTTCAGCCAGCGCATCATCCGGTGAGCCTCTTACCAGCGCGCTAACCGTCCCTATTCGCTGTAACCCATTACTCTGGTTACGGCGGATCTCCTGCGGGTGGTCGGCAACGGGCGGTGCGGGTTGCGGCGTCCCCTGTAGCACGCTACAGGCGCTTAAAAATAAAACCAGCAACAAAGAGGCAAACCGACGCATAACTCTATCTCGTTTCCTGATAGCCATAGTGTAGTGCCTTATTAATTTCCCTTTAGGGGAATGTTCCCGAATTGTTATCTCTCACGCGATTTTCGAATGAAAATGTTGCGAAAGCGTAACCCAGTTCTCAACATTATGAATCATTGTCGAACACATTCGCTTGCGTTAAGTATTGCTGCGTGGCATACCAGAAAGAAAGAGGCGACAAATGATCGAAATTGAAACACGACAGTTGGCGGGTATCCCTGTCCTGCACGCCGTTCCGACTGGCAAACGCGCATGTTCACTCCCCTGTATTATTTTCTATCACGGATTTACATCATCCAGCCTGGTCTACAGCTATTTTGCCGTTGCTCTGGCTCAGGCTGGATTCCGGGTGGTGATGCCAGATGCGCCAGACCATGGTGCCCGCTTCAAGGGTGACGCACAGGGGCGGATATACCGCTTTTGGCACATATTGCAGCAAAACATGCAGGAATTTTCGACGTTACGTGCGGCGCTGGTGGCAGAAAATTGGCTGTCAGATGAACGGCTTGCCGTAGGCGGGGCGTCAATGGGGGGAATGACGGCCCTGGGCATTATGGCTCGTCACCCCGAGGTGAAATGTGTAGCCAGCCTGATGGGTTCGGGCTACTTTACCCGGCTTGCGCAGACGCTTTTTCCGCCTTTATTGGTCCAGACGCCAGAACAGCAGGCTGCGTTTGATGCCCTCATCGCGCCGCTGGCCGAATGGGAAGTGACGCACCAGTTGCCACGCCTGGCCGACAGACCGTTGCTACTATGGCATGGGCAGGAAGATGATGTGGTACCGGCTATTGAAACTTTTCGCTTACAGCAGGCGCTGATTCAGGCAGGTCTGGACAATAACCTGACCTGTCTGTGGGAAGCAGGCGTACGCCACCGCATTACGCCAGAAGCGCTGGCTGCGACGGTGACGTTTTTCCGCCAGCACCTTTAAACGCGCATAATGCTTACACCCTGAGCTTCGAGCTGTTGCAGGATCTCAGGGTCCGCATTTTTGCCGGTAATCAGCATATCGATTTGATCGGCGCGGCTGAATAGCATCCCCGCGCGTTCACCGACCTTACTGCTATCGACCAACACCACCAGTTTGCCCACCACGTTAAGCATCTTCTGCTCCGCCATCGCGGTCAGCATATCGGTTTTATACAGTCCATCTGCGGTCAACCCTTTGCCGCTGGTGAACATCCAGTGCCCGGCATACAGGCTATTTTCACTACCTTGTGGGCTAAGCGTGATAGATTGGCTTTTGTTGTATTGTCCTCCCATGATGATCACGCTCTCGTGCTCCTGGTCGATCAAATAGTTCGCCAGCGGCAGATAATTAGTGATGATCTGCACTGGCTTGCCGCACATTTCACGTCCGAGCAGGAAGGCGGTCGATCCGCAGTTGATCACCACGCTTTCACCGGCATTCACCAGTTGAGAGGCCGCTTTGGCAATGCGAACCTTTTCATCGTGGTTCTGCGCCTGATGCAGATTCATTGGCGTCCAGCGCGGGCGCTGCTGAGTGATGGCTTCTGCGCCGTTACGAACTTTCTTGAGTTTGCCGCTTTCGTCGAGTTTGTTGATATCCCGGCGGGCTGTGGCGGGTGAAATCCCCAGGCGCTCAATTACGTTCTCAACGGTAACAAAGCCCAACTGCGCCAGCATATCCAGCAATATTTGATGTCTTTGTGCTTCAGTCATGAGCTATTCCGATACAAATTGATTTGAAAAGATGATATTTGAAATAGCCTGGAAATACTAAAGTAAATGGGGAAAAAATGCCGGGTTATGCCCGGCATTTGGTGTGAATCACAAGAAGGATTTAAACGGTAGATCCGGTTCAATCGTGAAACAGTCATCAAAGCCGCGTGGATAGTGATATTCAAAGTTATCTTTATCCAGCGGCCAGGTGAATTTGCCACCTACCTGCCAGATGAATGGCTTAAAGCCATACTTCAGCCGATCTTTTTTCATCTCCCACAGCACGCGAATTTCCTGAGGATCGGCCTGGAAATTTGACCAGATGTCATGATGGAAGGGGATGACGACTTTTGTATTCAACGCTTCGGCCATACGCAGCATGTCGGAGCTGGTCATCTTGTCGGTAATGCCACGCGGGTTTTCGCCATAGGATCCGAGCGCGACGTCGATCTGATGCTCATTGCCGTGTTTTGCATAATAGTTGGAGTAGTGTGAGTCGCCGCTGTGATACAGCGTGCCGCCCGGTGTTTTGAACAGATAGTTAACGGCGCGCGCGTCCATACCGTCCGGCAGCACGCCCGCCGCTTTCTGATCGGCGGGAAGAGTAATCAACGCGGTACGATCAAAAGCATCAAGCGCATGAATTTCAATATCTTTCACTTTAACCACATCGCCGGGTTTTACCACGATGCAGCGATCTTTCGGCACGCCCCAGCCGACCCACAGATCCACACAGGTTTGTGGCCCAATAAACGGCACGTCGTCCGCGCAGTTCTGCATGACCGCAGCCGCGACATTAACGTCGATGTGATCGTTATGATCGTGCGTAGCCAGCACTGCATCGATCTGGCGAATCGCAAACGGATCAAGTACAAACGGCGTAGTACGCAGGTTTGGCTGCAGTTTCTTCACGCCCGCCATGCGTTGCATCTGGTGACCGGTTTTCATCAGCGGATTACCGTGACTTTGCTTACCTGTTCCGCACCAGAAATCGACGCAGACGTTAGTCCCGCCTTCCGACTTTAGCCAAATTCCGGTACAGCCAAGCCACCACATAGCAAAGGTGCCAGGTGCGACCTGTTCCTGTTCGATCTCTTCATTCAGCCAGCTTCCCCACTCCGGGAATGTGCTCAGAATCCATGATTCGCGCGTGATGCTTTTTACTTTACTCATCGCATTTACCTTCATGTTGGTTCAAGTTGAATCAAATTATGATTTATTTTGATTGATACTGACATCAATTTATCAAGAAGGCAATGCGTGGATTTTTCTGATTCCGTCGTAAAGCGTCTATTACTCACAACGTAACGGGATGCTTTGTAGCAATCTATTTTTGTATTTTATTGTTTTTATGAGTTTTATTTTTTGCTCTATGAATGTTCCATAAAACCCTGGCTCGGGTAAGAGATTTATTTGCGTACTCCATCACATTTAATCAAATTCAATCTTGTTGTGATTACTTTTGAAAATTAGAGTGGGGGCACAACATCCTGAACATCTGTAATGAATGTTCAGCAACTTTGTCTACTGGAGATCGTTATGGAGATCCTCTACAACATCTTTACCGTCTTTTTTAATCAGGTCATGACCAACGCGCCGTTGCTGTTGGGTATTGTGACCTGCCTCGGCTACATCCTGTTGCGCAAAAGCGTCAGCGTCATTATCAAAGGCACGATCAAAACGATTATCGGTTTTATGCTGCTGCAGGCGGGATCGGGCATTCTGACCAGCACGTTTAAACCGGTGGTGGCGAAGATGTCCGAGGTTTACGGTATCAATGGTGCGATTTCCGATACGTATGCCTCCATGATGGCAACCATTGAACGTATGGGAGACGCTTATAGCTGGGTAGGTTATGCCGTGCTGTTGGCGCTGGCGCTGAACATTTGTTACGTCTTGCTGCGGCGTATTACCGGCATTCGCACCATCATGCTCACCGGGCACATCATGTTCCAGCAGGCGGGCTTAATTGCGGTCTCTTTCTATATCTTCGGCTATTCCATGTGGACCACCATTATCTGCACGGCGGTGCTGGTGTCGCTCTACTGGGGGATTACCTCCAATATGATGTACAAGCCGACGCAGGAAGTGACCGACGGCTGCGGTTTTTCCATCGGCCACCAGCAGCAGTTCGCTTCATGGATTGCCTACAAGGTCGCGCCTTATCTGGGTAAAAAAGAGGAGAGCGTAGAAGATCTCAAACTGCCTGGCTGGCTGAATATCTTCCATGACAACATCGTTTCGACCGCGATTGTCATGACCATTTTCTTCGGGGCGATCCTGCTTTCTTTCGGCATTGATGTGGTTCAGGCGATGGCGGGGAAAACGCACTGGACGGTGTACATCCTGCAGACTGGTTTTTCGTTTGCCGTGGCGATCTTCATCATCACCCAGGGCGTACGTATGTTCGTCGCCGAACTTTCAGAAGCGTTCAACGGTATCTCCCAGCGTCTGATCCCTGGCGCGGTATTGGCGATTGACTGTGCCGCCATCTATAGCTTTGCGCCGAATGCCGTCGTGTGGGGCTTTATGTGGGGCACCATCGGCCAACTGATTGCGGTCGGCATCCTCGTGGGCTGCGGCTCTTCCATCCTGATTATTCCTGGTTTTATCCCAATGTTTTTCTCCAACGCCACCATTGGCGTGTTCGCGAACCACTTTGGCGGCTGGCGCGCGGCGCTCAAGATTTGTCTGGTGATGGGGATGATTGAAATCTTTGGCTGCGTCTGGGCGGTGAAACTCACCGGTATGAGCGCGTGGATGGGGATGGCGGACTGGTCAATTCTGGCGCCGCCGATGATGCAGGGCTTTGCCTCCATCGGCATCGCGTTTATGGCCGTCATTATTCTGATTGCACTGGCTTATATGTTTTTCGCAGGACGCACGTTGCGCGCTGAGGAAGACGCAGAAAAACAACTGGCAGAACACTCTGCTTAATAAGGAGTTCCGATTATGACCGTACGTATTCTGGCTGTGTGTGGCAATGGGCAGGGCAGTTCCATGATCATGAAGATGAAAGTGGACCAGTTTTTAACCCAGTCAAATATTGACCATACAGTGAACAGCTGCGCAGTGGGTGAGTACAAAAGTGAACTGAACGGCGCGGATATCATCATCGCCTCTACCCATATTGCCGGTGAAATTACCGTAACTGGCAATAAATATGTTGTTGGCGTACGCAACATGCTGTCGCCCGCCGATTTTGGACCAAAACTGCTGGAAGTGATCAAAGCGCATTTCCCACAGGACGTGAAGTAAGGATACGGCATATGAAATTACGTGATTCGCTGGCAGACAATAACGCCATCCTTCTACAGGCTGAGGCCAACACCTGGCAGGAAGCGGTAAAGCTGGGCGTGGATCTGCTGGTTAAGGCCGACGTGGTTGAACCGCGCTACTACCAGGCCATTCTTGATGGGGTTGAACAGTTTGGTCCGTACTTTGTGATTGCGCCAGGACTGGCGATGCCGCACGGGCGCCCGGAAGAAGGCGTTAAAAAGACCGGCTTTGCGCTGGTGACGCTGAAAACACCGTTGGTGTTTAACCACGAAGATAACGACCCGGTGGATATTCTGATCACGATGGCGGCGGTCGACGCCAACACGCATCAGGAAGTGGGCATCATGCAGATCGTGAATTTGTTTGACGATGAAGCCAATTTCGACCGTCTACGTGCCTGCCGCACCGCGCAGGAAGTGCTGGATTTAATTGATAACGCCACTGCGGCGGCTGTTTAAAAGGATACCGAAATGTCATTACCTATGTTGCAGGTTGCGCTGGATAACCAATCAATGTCTTCTGCGTATGAAACGACGCGTCTGATCGCCGAAGAGGTCGATATCATTGAGGTGGGCACTATTCTTTGTGTTGCTGAGGGCGTACGTGCCGTACGTGACCTGAAGGCGCTCTACCCACATAAAATTGTGCTGGCGGACGCCAAAATCGCCGATGCGGGTAAAATTCTCTCTCGCATGTGTTTCGAGGCCAACGCTGATTGGGTCACTGTTATCTGCTGTGCGGATATCAATACCACCAAAGGTGCGCTCGAGGTGGCGAAAGAATTTAACGGCGACGTACAGATTGAACTAACCGGTTACTGGACCTGGGAACAGGCTCAGGAGTGGCGTGACGCGGGTATCGGGCAGGTTGTCTATCATCGCAGTCGTGATGCGCAGGCCGCAGGTGTGGCGTGGGGAGAGGCGGATATCAGTGCCATCAAACGCCTGTCTGATATGGGCTTTAAAGTCACCGTCACCGGCGGTCTGGCGCTGGAGGATCTGCCGCTGTTCCAGGGGATTCCGATTCACGTCTTTATCGCTGGCCGCAGCATTCGTGATGCCGCTTCTCCGGTTGAGGCGGCGCGTCAGTTCAAACGTTCCATCGCCCAGTTGTGGGGCTAAGGAGCGACTATGCTGTCGAAACAGGTCCCGCTCGGTATTTATGAAAAAGCGCTCCCCGGAGGGGAGTGCTGGCTGGAGCGCTTGCGGCTGGCGAACGAGTTAGGTTTTGACTTTGTCGAAATGTCAGTTGATGAAACCGATGCCCGCCTCGCGCGCCTTGACTGGAGCCGCGAGCAGCGTCTGGCGCTGGTGGCCGCCATCGCCGAAACGGGAGTACGTGTACCTTCTATGTGCCTGAGCGCTCACCGCCGTTTCCCGCTGGGGAGCGAAGATGATGCGGTGCGCGATCAGGGACTGGCGATCATGCGGAAAGCCATTCAGTTTGCGCAGGATATTGGTATTCGCGTGATTCAACTGGCGGGTTACGACGTCTATTACCAGCAGGCTAATAACGAAACGCGTCGTCGATTTCGCGAGGGGCTAAAAGAGAGCGTTGAGATGGCAAGTCGCGCACAGGTGACGCTGGCGATGGAGATCATGGATTATCCGCTGATGAATTCGATCAGTAAGGCGCTGGGTTATGCCCACTATCTCAATAATCCGTGGTTCCAGCTGTATCCCGATATCGGCAATTTGTCGGCGTGGGATAACGATGTACAGATGGAGTTGCAGGCAGGAATAGGCCATATCGTGGCCGTTCACGTGAAGGACACCAGACCCGGCGTGTTCAAAAATGTGCCGTTTGGTGAAGGTGTTGTCGATTTCGAACGTTGTTTTGCAACGCTCAAGCAGAGTGGGTATTGCGGGCCATACCTGATTGAGATGTGGAGTGAAACAACGGACGATCCGGCGCGTGAAGTGGCGAAGGCGCGCGATTGGGTGAAAGCGCGGATGGCCAGCGCAGGTCTGGTGGAGACGGTGTAATGCAAAAACTGAAACAGCAGGTTTTTGAGGCCAACATGGATCTGCCGCGTTACGGGCTGGTGACGTTTACCTGGGGTAACGTCAGCGCCATCGACCGCGAACGCGGGCTGGTGGTGATTAAGCCCAGCGGCGTCGACTACCAAACAATGACAGTGGATGACATGGTGGTTGTGGATCTGTATGGCAACGTGGTGGAAGGACGCTATCGTCCTTCTTCCGATACCGCCACCCATCTGGCGCTGTATCGCCGCTATTTATCTCTTGGCGGTGTGGTGCACACCCACTCAACCCACGCGACGGCATGGGCACAGGCGGGTCTGGCAATACCTGCACTCGGCACGACGCATGCGGATTACTTCTTTGGTGATATCCCCTGCACGCGGGCGTTAACTGAAGCAGAGGTTGAGGGCGAATATGAGCTGAATACCGGCAAGGTGATTATCGAAACGCTGGGGAACGTGGAGCCTCTGCATACGCCCGGCGTAGTCGTGTACCAGCATGGTCCGTTTGCCTGGGGTAAAGATGCGCACGACGCGGTACACAACGCTGTGGTGATGGAAGAGGTCGCAAAAATGGCATGGATTGCGCGTGACATTAATCCGGCCCTCAGCCCCATCGACAGTTATCTGATGAATAAACACTTCATGCGTAAGCACGGCCCAAACGCCTACTACGGGCAGAAGTAACGTCTTTGCCCCGGACAACGTGCATCTACGGATGTGCGTCACCGATCTGTTCGGGGCAATCTTCAGCGTTGCTGGTAAGACGCTGGCGTAAATCGCATTCCTGCTAAAACTATCGCACAAATGACAGCACCAGCGTAAAACGTCGAGGCTGCGCCCAACGTTTCCCACAGAATGCCCGCGCCGGTACTGGCTAACAGCAGGGCGATGCCACTGATCAGATTAAACATACCGAAAGCCGTACCGCGTAGTTCTGCTGGCGCGGTATGCGCAATCATGGCAGACAGCAACCCTTGCGTCATGCCCATATGAATCCCCCACAGTCCCACGCCTATCAGTAACGTGCTCCAGTGGTGACTCAGCGCCAGAGTGATATCCGCCGCGATCAGGACCAGCAGGCCCGCCTGTAACATGCGGGCATGGTTCATGCTGTCAGACATTTTTCCAAAAGGATAAGCCGACAGACTGTAGACCAGATTCATGGCGACCATTACCAGCGGAATGGCAAACAGCGGGATATCCATTTGATATGCGCGCAACACGAGAAACGCTTCGCTAAAGCGGGCGAGCGTGAAGAGCGCGCCCAGTCCCACGACCCACCAGTAGGCTGCACTCAACTTTTTCAGGTTTTCCCGTCGTAACGGATTGGTGCGTTTATCAGTGACGGGGGTTTTCGGTTCACTCAGGCCAAACCATTGCAGGGCGATAGAGAGCACCCCAGGGATGACGGCAATCCAGAAGATAGTGTGAAAATCGTTGTTCCATAGCAGCATTAGCCCGACGGCGAGCAGGGGGCCCAGAAATGCGCCAATGGTATCCAAAGACTGGCGCAGACCATAAGCGGCGCCGCGGATTTCGGACGGGGTGACATCCGCGACTAACGCATCCCTGGGAGCGCCGCGAATACCTTTACCCACACGATCAATCATGCGAGCGCTGAGTACCATGCCTGATGAGCCCGCCATCGCGAACAGGGGCTTACTCAGCGCCCCCAAACCATAACCGAGCATCGCCAGCCCTTTGCGCTTTCCCAGATAATCACTGAGAACGCCGGAAAAAACCTTAATGATCAGCGCGGTGGCTTCAGCTAATCCTTCAATCAGGCCAATGATAATGACGCTGGCTCCCAGCGTGGTTGCCATAAACAACGGCAACAGGCTATGGATCATTTCGGAGGAGACATCCATGAGCAGACTCACGCCGCCCAGCACCCAAACGCCTTTTGGTATGCGATTCAGCGTCGCATAGCGTGCAAACATGGTTTCGCCCCAGAGTATCAGTTCGGTAATGCTTTATTTAATCAGTAAATGATGACCAGGATAAGATACAAAGAAAAATAATTCTCATTTACCTGATGTGCAAAAAAAGCCCCCGGTGAGGGGGGCAAGTCAAACGGTGGCAATGTTCTCGTTGGTTGTTTCTGGTGCTAGCGATAAATATCCGCACTGGCGTGCATATTTCCGTTACTGCCGGGTTCCCTGGTGAGGATCACGTGGTAGTAGTTTGCGCCTTGCGCATCGGTCTCTTCATTCAGGGCCTGAGTGGCTTCACTTTCAGTGGCGAAGTTATGATTTATGTAAATGACGCCTAAGCTCTGCACATCATCCATATTCCTGGCCTGATGATTGTCAATTTGGATGGCTGCCGTTGCATTTGCACTGAGCAAAAGCACAGCCAGAAGGGTCAAAACACGGGCTCGCATATGTACCTCCTCGACTGCGGTCTCTGGTTGCTTCTCTCCTGTGAGTGATGAGCTTCTGATGTAATTTTAACCGCTACCGGCGCAGACGTTAGCGACCATTTCTGATGCAGTTGTTCAAAAAATTACCGCATACCCGCCTTTTCTTTTATTTACAGGTAACTGATAGATACCGCTGCGTTAAAAAATACCTGTATTTCGCGCACAAGCTCATACCAAATAGTCAATTTAAACGGATGGATACCCTGTTTATAGTGAGCCGTATAATTAATATAACTTTATGATAATAAGGCAAAAACTTATGGATACTTCATTCATGGATTTCAGCTACTTCGTGATTATGTTTATGGTCGCACTGGTGGCTGGCTTTATTAACGTGGTGTCGGGCGGCGGTGGGTTTCTCTCTATTGGCGCACTGTTAATTTCTGGTTTACCTCCGGCGAACGCGCTGGCAACCAACAAAATTCAGGCGCTGGGCAGTTCGCTAACCTCCGGGATTTACTTTTTACGCCGGGGACATATCAACGTGCAGGAGCACAAGTATGTATTCCTGTCTGCTTTTATCGGCTCAGCGTTAGGCACGACGCTCATTCAGTTCATTGAACCGGAGGTGTTGAAAAAACTGCTTCCGGTACTGATTATCGCCGTCGCCATCTACTTTATTTCCGCTCCCAATCTCAGCGAACCGAAAAGAAAGCCGCAGGTATCCCTGTTTTTCTTTTCTCTGATCTGCGGCTGCTGCATTGGCTTTTATGATGGATTTCTTGGCGCTGGTGCGGGTTCCTTTTATACGCTCTGCTATATCCTGTTGTGGGGATACAGCATCGATAAGGCACAAATTCACTCGAATTTTATTAACCTTGCATCGAACATCGCCTCGATTTTGTTCTTCATTTTCGGCGGCAAAATGATCTGGTCGCTGGGGCTGGTGATGTTTGCCGGACAATCGCTCGGCGCGCGCCTGGGCGCAACGGTGGTACTGACGCGCGGAAAGAAAGTTATCCGGCCGATGATTGTCATTGTCTCCATTTGCATTAGCGTCAAAATGCTGCTGGATATGTATTAATGGCGACATGGTAAATAATCGTACAAGCACCTTGAGTTTACCGGCTGACCCCAGTATTATGACGCGTCATTTTTCAGCCGACCTTTAACACGTTCCTTGCCTCCATGGGCCTCGGCTGACCCAGACAGGAGGCTGAATAATCCGTAAGGAGCAATTCGATGCGTCATTACGAAATCGTTTTTATGGTCCATCCTGACCAGAGCGAACAGGTTCCGGGTATGATCGAACGCTACACTGCTGCCATCACTGGCGCAGAAGGCACGATCCACCGTCTGGAAGACTGGGGCCGCCGTCAGCTGGCTTACCCGATCAACAAACTGCACAAAGCTCACTACGTTCTGATGAACGTTGAAGCGCCGCAGGAAGTGATCGATGAGCTGGAAACTACCTTCCGCTTCAACGATGCCGTTATCCGCAGCATGGTTATGCGTACTAAACACGCTGTTACCGAAGCATCTCCGATGGTTAAAGCGAAAGACGAGCGCCGTGAGCGTCGCGATGATTTCGCAAACGAAACCGCAGATGATGCTGAAGCTGGGGATTCTGAAGAGTAATTTCTGATGACCAACCGTCTGGCGTTGTCCGGCACCGTGTGCAGGGCCCCCCTTCGAAAGGTCAGTCCATCAGGAATTCCTCATTGCCAGTTCGTGCTTGAGCATCGTTCTGTGCAGGAGGAAGCCGGGTTTCACCGGCAGGCGTGGTGCCAAATGCCCGTTATTGTTAGCGGACACGAAAACCAGGCCATTACTCACAGTATAACGGTCGGTAGCGCAGTAACCGTTCAGGGGTTCATCTCTTGCCATAAGGCAAAGAACGGCCTGAGCAAAATGGTTCTGCATGCCGAGCAGATTGAATTGATAGATTCTGGAGACTAGCCATATGGCACGTTATTTCCGTCGTCGCAAGTTCTGCCGTTTCACCGCGGAAGGCGTTCAAGAGATCGACTATAAAGATATCGCTACGCTGAAAAACTACATCACCGAAAGCGGTAAGATTGTCCCAAGCCGTATCACCGGTACCCGTGCAAAATACCAGCGTCAGCTGGCTCGCGCTATCAAACGCGCTCGCTACCTGTCCCTGCTGCCGTACACTGATCGTCATCAGTAATCGGTCACGGTCCATTAATACGACTTTGAGAGGATAAGGTAATGCAAGTTATTCTGCTTGATAAAGTAGCAAACCTGGGTAGCCTGGGTGATCAGGTTAACGTTAAAGCGGGCTATGCTCGTAACTTCCTGGTACCACAGGGTAAAGCTGTTCCTGCTACCAAGAAAAACGTTGAATTTTTCGAAGCGCGTCGCGCTGAGCTGGAAGCTAAACTGGCTGACGTTCTGTCCGCTGCTGAAGCTCGTGCTGAGAAAATCAACGCACTGGAAACCGTAACCATCGCGTCTAAAGCAGGCGACGAAGGTAAACTGTTCGGTTCCATCGGTACTCGCGACATCGCTGACGCTGTAACTGCAGCTGGCGTTGAAGTAGCTAAGAGCGAAGTTCGTCTGCCGAACGGCGTTCTGCGTACCACTGGCGAGCACGAAGTGAGCTTCCAGGTTCACAGCGAAGTGTTTGCTAAGCTGACTGTAAACGTAGTTGCGGAATAAGTTTTTATTCTGCTAACCGCGTAAAAGCGCCGGCCCTGTGCCGGCGTTTTGCTTTTCTGTTCCCCGTCTTTCTCTCTGGCTATTCTTTGTCCTTTTCGGGATAATCATAAAAATAAAACATTATTTCAAAGTGGTGATGGAATGGAACCAACGCACCAACCTCTGTTTGCGCGTAAAAATGTTGTCTATCTGAGTGCGGCATTCTGCTGCTTGCTGTGGGGGAGCGCCTACCCGGCGATCAAAAGTGGATACGAGATCTTCCAGATTGCCACGGATGACATTCCCTCGAAAATTGTCTTTGCCGGCTATCGCTTCCTGTTTGCGGGATTATTGCTGCTCCTGCTGGCGGTGGCGCAGCGTAAACCGATTGGCCGGTTAAGTCCGCGTCAATATGGTCAGCTCACGTTGTTGGGGCTGACGCAGACTTCGCTGCAATATATTTTCTTTTATATTGGCCTGGCGTTCACCACGGGGGTGAAAGGGTCCATCATGAACGCGACAGGCACGTTCTTCAGCGTGCTGCTGGCGCATTTTATCTATCAGAACGATAAACTCAGCTACAACAAGGCGCTGGGTTGTATCCTGGGTTTTCTTGGCGTGATGGTGGTGAACTTTAACAGCGGACTGGATTTTAGCTTCAGCCTGTTAGGGGACGGCTCGGTAGTGATGGCTGCCTTTATTCTCTCCGCCGCTACGTTATACGGCAAACGCATTTCTCAGACGGTCGACCCGACGGTAATGACGGGGTATCAACTGGGCGGTGGCGGTCTGGCGCTGGTGATCGGCGGTTACGCTTTTGGTGGTACGCTGACCGTACACGGCGCGTCTTCGTTGGCGATTCTGGGCTACCTGACGTTGCTCTCTTCGGTGGCATTTGCCTTGTGGAGTATCTTGCTCAAGCACAACCGCGTGGGGATGATTGCGCCGTTTAACTTCCTGATCCCGGTTTCAGGCGCGGTACTGTCGGCGGTTTTCCTCGGCGAAAATATTCTCGAATGGAAATATGCAGTAGCGTTGGTGCTGGTCTGTTCGGGGATCTGGTGGGTGAACAAGGTGAAACGCTAAGGCTTCACCTTGCTGCCTGATGGCACTGCGCTTATCAGGTGTGGTGGCTATCGGGCGCGAATAAAACTACCGTTAGGCTGGCGGGTAAACAGGACCTGTTGGCCATTACCCGTATCGATGGTTAACCCTGTCACTACGCCACTGGCATTCTGCCTGATCTGCACCATCTGTCCGTCTTTCAAATTGCTCAGCGGTTTTCCGGCACCTTCTACCTGCGCCATGGCGTACACATCGGTTGGCGGGAGATTATGGTCACGGAATACCTGGGCCAGCGTTTTACCCGAATCTACGCGGTAGGAACGCCACTGCTGGTCAATTCCACTATCCGGCTGGAAAGGTTGCGTCTGTGGCTGAGATTGCTGGGCCTGCGGCTGTGCGTCTGGTTCCCCTTCCTGGATGGGTTCCGGCGCAACCGGCGCGACCTGGCCTGGGTCGTTTTGCGGGGCGACCAGTTGTGCCTGAAGCTGGGCCTCCGTCGGCGGCTGTGACTGCGATTGCAAATCCAACTGGGCAGTACGCGCGACCACTGGTGCATCGCTGGTGTCGCTGGAAGGGAGCAGGAAACCGATCACCAGCACGATAGCAGCAGCAATAATGCCGCGGCGGTGCATCGGCGGCAGCGGGTCCATAATGCGAAAATTGTCCGGTGCATGCCAGATTTTCGCCAGGGTTGGTTTTAATTCAAAGCGCCCGGGCATGGCTTTCCTCCTGCTCCGCGTCTCGTTCCTCAGTCATAGAGTATAGATCGCTAACTCTATGATACTTGTTCGGGTACCCGCTTTCGTGACATTCATGCGGACAATAGTCATTGTTTCTTTTTCCTCGCGATTTGTCATCAGTTCCCGAGACAAAGTTTTACCGGATGCGGCATGGCTGATATGCTGCCCGCTACTTTACATCCGATGAAAGGAAATATGATGGCTACCCCGACTTTTGACACTATCGAAGCGCAAGCAAGCTACGGCATTGGTTTGCAGGTAGGACAGCAGCTGAGCGAATCCGGTCTGGAAGGGCTGTTGCCTGAAGCGCTGGTAGCGGGTATCGCTGACGCGCTGGAAGGCAAGCATCCGGCAGTGCCGGTTGATGTTGTGCATCGCGCACTGCGTGAAATCCACGAGCGTGCTGATGCCGTTCGTCGCGAGCGTTTCCAGGCTATGGCCGCTGATGGCGTTAAATATCTGGAAGAAAACCGTGAGAAAGAGGGTGTGAACAGCACTGAATCCGGTTTGCAGTTCCGTGTTCTGACCCAGGGCGAAGGTGCTATCCCGGCACGCACCGACCGCGTTCGCGTGCATTACACCGGTAAACTGATCGACGGTACCGTGTTCGACAGTTCTGTCGCACGTGGCGAACCGGCTGAATTCCCAGTTAACGGCGTCATCCCTGGCTGGATTGAAGCGCTGACTCTGATGCCGGTGGGTTCCAAATGGGAACTGACTATTCCTCAGGAACTGGCTTACGGCGAGCGTGGCGCTGGCGCGTCCATTCCTCCGTTCAGCACGCTGGTATTCGACGTTGAACTGCTTGAGATTCTGTAAGCAGTGACTTCTGTTCCCCCCGAGGCCGGGGGGAGCAAAGAAATAGCGTGAAAAGCTATAGTTACGCCGTTGTCGATATTTTATCTTGCAAATGCCTCACCAGCGTGTATTTTTGTGAGCTGATTCGCGCTATCAGAGTGATATGACACTCACTTTAAACATTAAATTAACATTATATCTAAATCTTAGTATTCATCCCGCCAATTCTTACCTAATATCGATGAGTCCTGCTAACAGGATCGTCGTATCATAGACACACTAAAGGCCGTAGAGCCCGAACAACACAGACAGGTACAGGAAGAAAAAACATGGTAGATCAGGTCAAAGTCGAAGCCGCAGAAGAGGCTTCGTCTGAACAGTCGCTACGGCGCAATCTCACAAACCGTCATATTCAACTTATTGCCATTGGCGGCGCAATCGGTACCGGCCTGTTTATGGGCTCCGGTAAAACTATCAGTCTTGCCGGACCGTCGATCATCTTTGTGTATATGATCATCGGTTTCATGCTGTTTTTCGTGATGCGGGCAATGGGAGAGTTGCTGCTCTCGAATCTGGAGTACAAATCATTTAGTGATTTTGCCTCCGACCTGCTTGGGCCATGGGCCGGGTATTTTACCGGTTGGACTTACTGGTTCTGCTGGGTTGTTACCGGGATGGCCGACGTTGTCGCCATTACGGCGTATGCGCAATTCTGGTTCCCTGAACTCTCAGACTGGGTCGCCTCGCTGGCGGTGATCGTGCTGCTGCTGAGCCTTAACCTCGCCACGGTAAAAATGTTCGGTGAGATGGAGTTCTGGTTTGCGATGATCAAAATCGTTGCCATTATCGGTCTGATTGTCGTCGGCCTGGTGATGGTGCTGACGCACTTCCAGTCGCCAACTGGCGTTCAGGCATCGTTCACGCATCTGTGGAATGACGGTGGCTGGTTCCCGAAAGGGCTGAGCGGCTTCTTTGCCGGCTTCCAGATTGCGGTGTTCGCGTTTGTGGGCATTGAGCTGGTGGGGACAACCGCTGCGGAAACCAAAGACCCGGAGAAATCTCTGCCGCGCGCCATTAACTCGATCCCGATCCGTATCATCATGTTCTACGTTTTCGCGCTGATTGTGATTATGTCCGTCACGCCGTGGAGCTCGGTGGTGCCATCCAAGAGCCCATTCGTTGAACTGTTTGTCCTGGTCGGTCTGCCCGCGGCGGCGAGCCTGATCAACTTTGTGGTGCTAACTTCTGCGGCCTCTTCCGCAAACAGCGGCGTGTTCTCTACCAGCCGTATGCTGTTTGGTCTGGCGCAGGAAGGCGTGGCGCCTAAAGCGTTTGCCAAGCTGTCTAAACGCGCGGTTCCGGCGAAAGGTTTAACCTTCTCCTGTATCTGCCTGTTGGGCGGCGTGGTGATGCTGTATGTGAATCCGAGCGTGATTGGCGCGTTCACCATGATCACCACCGTGTCGGCGATTCTGTTCATGTTCGTATGGACCATCATTCTTTGCTCGTACCTGGTGTACCGCAAGCAGCGTCCGCACCTGCATGAAAAATCAATCTACAAGATGCCGCTCGGTAAGCTGATGTGCTGGGTGTGTATGGCATTCTTTGTTTTCGTACTGGTACTGCTGACGCTGGAAGAGGATACTCGCCAGGCGCTGATTGTGACGCCGCTGTGGTTCATCGCGCTGGGTCTGGGCTGGTTGTTTATCGGTAAGAAACGTTTGGCAGGCGTGCGTTAAGCGTAGCCATATCAGACATAAAAAAGGCCACATAAGCAGTGGCCGAATTCGGACTTCAGGAAGGCGCTCTCGGGCGCCTTTTTTTATTCACCTGCGAGGGCACGCGGGAACAACACATTATTTTCCAGACTGATGTGTTCCATCAGGTCGTCGATCATCTCGTTAATGCCGTTATACATGGCTTTCCAGGTGGTGCAGGCTTCTGGCGGCGGCGTCACATTATGGGTGATGTGTTTGATCACTTCGACCAGTTCACCGGCATCGTCATGCTCGCTTTCCATCACGCTGATTGGTCCCATTGCCTGGCTACCCATGCCCTGTTTAATCATCGGGAACAGGATCTGCTCTTCCTTCATCATGTGGCTGGACAGCTCTTCATGCAGCATGCTCAGGTTCTTCGCCAGACCACGCGGTACGTTCGGTTTGTCTGCGTGGACGCGTTCAACTTTCGTGGCCTGCAGGATCAGTTCCGGCAGCTGTTCGCGGTGTCTGTCGTGATAGCGCACGATGATATGGTCGATGATTTCAGCCAGCGCCACGGTACGCCAGTCTTTCTCCAACGGCTGTTCAGCCAGTTGCGCGAGCTGCGCCTCGATAGCGTCTAAATCCAGCTCTTTACGTGCGGCAGCGCGTGCCAGCGTTTGCTTACCGCCGCAGCAGTAATCCATATCGTATTTACGAAACAGGGCCGAAGCGCGAGGAATAGAGAGCGCCAGTTCACCTAAAGGTTGATCGCGATAAGACATTGCCGTTACCTCATTCTCAATAATATAAGGTGTATTTTAAATGCAACTTATAAAGAAGGCTATAACCCTTTCGGGGTGGGGTGTTTTGTGATGAGCGTCACGAAAATTTCTTATTTCGTTAAGGTGCTGAATCTTATTGAAAAGGGGAAAAATGGCGAAAAAAGCCGCGTCACAAGATTAAATAAGCGCATGCCGCTGCCGATAGTTAGACCTCAGACAATACCTGCATAATAAAAGGCAACAGATGTTCAAACGAATCAAAGTGATAACCTTACTTATCACCGTGTTACTCGCGCTGGGCGCAATGCAGCTCATCTCCGCAGGCGTCTTTATTGGCGCACTCAATAACGATAAACAGAACTTTAATGTCTCTCAGCTTTCCAGTCAGAACGTGGCTGAATTTACCGATGCGTGGATTAGCCTGAACCAGGCTCGCGTCACGCTCAACCGGGGGATGCTGCGTTTACAGGGAACGATGGCCAGCGAGATCAACGGTGGTCAGTTGAAAGAACTGGTGAACACGGCAAATCGTCTGCTGGCCGAGTCGAAAGAGCATTACGATAAATACTATGCCCTGCCAGAAACGCCGGGGCTGGATGAGCGTCTGGCCGATCGACTGGAAGAACAGTACGGCATCTATTCTGCGACGCTGGCTAAAATGAACGCGCTGCTGGCTGAAGGTAAGCTGGAAGAGATGTTCAAGCAGAATGCTGAGCAGAAGCAGACGGCCATGCAGGAAGTATATCGGGAATGGCGTGCCGCGCAAACGGCGCTGGCCACTGCCGGCGTGCAGGACAATGAGAGTGATTACCGCAAGATAATCTGGCTGTTGTCTGCCGTGATGTTGACTGTCGTCACTGTGATTGTCGCCAGCTGGCTGGCGATGCAGCGCGTGTTGCTCAAGCCGCTCCACGAGGTGATGGGACATATTCGCCACATCGCTGCGGGTGACCTGACGCATAGCATCAACGCCGATGGCAGCAATGAAATGGCGCTGCTGGCAAGTAATGTGCGTGACATGCAGCAGGCGCTGGCGAATACGGTCAGCGTGGTGCGTGACGGGGCTGACACTATCTACACCGGCGCGGGTGAAATTGCCGCAGGCAGTAACGATCTCTCTTCACGTACCGAGCAGCAGGCTGCCTCTCTGGAAGAGACCGCTGCCAGCATGGAACAACTCACCGCCACCGTGAAGCAGAACGCGGATAACGCGCGTCAGGCGACCAGTCTGGCAAAAAACGCCTCACAGACGGCGCTGAAAGGTGGAACCGTGGTTGATGGCGTGGTGCGTACAATGAACGAAATCGCCACCAGTTCCAGCAAAATCGCGCAAATTACCTCTGTTATCGACGGTATTGCCTTCCAGACCAATATTCTGGCGCTGAACGCGGCGGTAGAAGCGGCGCGTGCGGGCGAACAGGGCCGTGGTTTTGCCGTGGTCGCTGGCGAAGTTCGTACTCTGGCGCAGCGTAGCGCTCAGGCGGCAAAAGAGATTAAGGCGCTGATTGATGACTCGGGCAATCGGGTCAATGCCGGTACGGCGCTGGTGCATGAAGCAGGCGAAACGATGGCGGAGATTGTCAGCGCCGTGACCCGCGTGACCGACATTATGGGCGAAATTGCCTCGGCTTCTGATGAACAGAGCCGGGGTATCGATCAGGTAGGTCAGGCCGTTGCCGAGATGGATCGCGTGACGCAGCAAAATGCTTCGCTGGTGGAGGAGTCCGCTTCCGCTGCCGCCGCGCTTGAAGAGCAGGCAGCACGACTGAACCAGACCGTGGCGGTATTTAAAGTGTCGCGCCGGATGGCGGCGTAAACGCCTTATCCGGCCTACATGAGATCGTACAGTCCTTGTAGGCCTGATAAGCGCAGCGCCATCAGGCATCCCCTGAAACCGGCACTACCGCCGGTTTCTGCGGTTTTGACCGCACCGCAATTACCACGCCTGTTACCAGCAGCGCAATACCGCTTAGCGTCAGCAGCGGCGGAAAAGCCTGGCGCAGCATAAAGGTATACAGCAGGCCAGCCAGCGTTTCGAAGACAATCAGCGGGCCGAGGATCACCGTCGGCAGCTTCTGGCTGGCGACGTTCCAGCACAGCGCGCCCACCCACGAACACAATACCGCAATGGCTATCATCAGGCCGATAAACACATCCGGACGCGGGCCGAAGGGCAGGGCGAAACCTGGCGTTTGCCCATGCAGCCACAGACATGCTGCAATGTACCCCAGCAGAGAAACGGGCAGCGTCACCAGCGCCTGAGCTGTCGCCCACATCATCGGATGCTTATCTGGATTCTCGCGCAGCCAGCGGGCATTACGCAGTGCATACCACGCCCAGCACACCACTGAGACAAGCGCCAGCACGATACCAGAGCCATAACGCCAGCCGCTGAAATCGGGTAATCCCTGGTTCAGCTCCGAGATATTCACGCACAGCAGGCCAATAGCAATTAATATCAGCGCAGGTGACAGACGCCACCAGGATAATTTACCGTCACGCTGGCTATAGAGCAGGTTGGCGAAGACCGGGATCACCACCGGTAATGTACCAATAATCATCGTTGATACTGGCGCGCCGGTACGCTGGATGGCGCTGGCCAGGCAAACGTAATAAATCAGGTTACCCATCATCGTTAGCGCCAGCGCCGTTATCCAGTCTTTACCCGTCAGTTGGCGCAGACGCGCGCGTCCCAGCCAGGCGATCGGCACAGCGATCAGCCCCAGCGCCAGATAGCGTCCCATCGACTGTAATACTGCCGGGTATTCCGGCACGATCAGCGGCCCGACAAAAATTAATCCCCACATCAGCCCTGCCAGCAGGGCGTACAGCACGCCGCTAATCATTGTTAACATCCACATCATTAAACATTGCGTTGAGTGTAGGCAGGGAGAGTGCAGCCGTATTGTATGAGATTGCGCATTAGCGCGAATAAACCTGCTTCTGATAACGTACCGGCGTAATGCCGTAACGATGAGTAAATGCGCGGGTGAGATGCGACTGGTCGGTCAAACCGGTTGCGGCGGCGACCTCTGCGGCGGGCATTCCGTGAGTGAGAAAACCTTTGGCTCGCCACAGGCGAATGGCCATCAGCATTTGGTGCGGCGTAACGTGGAAATGAGATTTAAACTGGCGTTGAAAATGCCAGGGACTCAGTGAGGCAACCCGCGCCAGTTCGTCGAGCGTTATCGGGTGCATGTAATTATCATGCAGATACTCGCGTACCCGCTCAAAGCGATGCGCCCCCTCTGTAGATGTTGGCGCATGGCGGGCCAGCGGCTGGAACGTATCGATCAGATCGAGCAATAACCCTTTTTGCGCCAGCGCATCTTCCGTGTTCCACAGGCCGTGGATCAGCGAGCAGATCTGGCGCGAGCGCAGCGGATCGTGACGCGTTACGTCATGAAACCACCAGTGGCGGATCCCGGTGACCTCTTCCAGAAGATCGGGCTCAAGATAGATCATCCGATAGCGCCAGCCATCGGCGGTTTCGGCTTCGCCGGTATGCAGCTCATCGGGATTCATGGTGACGACAGAATGGGCGGGCGCGACGTACTGCGTACCGCGATAGCGAAAACGTTCGGCTCCGGCTTCTATCGCGCCAATGCCAAACGCTTCATGGGTATGTGGTTCAAAGGCGTAACGTGAGATGTGCGCATGATACAGCTCAACGCCCGGCACCTGCGCCAGATGGCGAAAGCGGGCGCTGTCTTTCTCATCAATAAACTGCTCAGGTACACCTTGCACGTTTTCTCTCCCCACGCATCATCCTGTCATTATCAGAGAGGATGCGCGGGGATGCCACCACAATTAACTAATTTTTAACACTTATACGATGCCTTTGACGCTGTCAGCCAATGATGTGGTTGGGCGACCAATCAGTTTGCTCAACGTATGGCTGTCATCGAACAGACCGCCTTTAGAGGCGCCAACGTCAGAATCAGCCAGCATCTCCGCCAGCCCGGCAGGCAGACCAAAGCCTTTCAGCGCTGCGGCAAAATCAGCTTCGCTCAGGTTCTGATACACCACTTTTTTACCGCTCTGCTTTGCCAGCTCGGCAGCCAACTGGCTCAGGGTCCAGCCTGCATCGCCCGCCAGTTCGTAGGTTTTACCGGCGTGCCCCTCTTCACTGATGACGCGCGCGGCGGCTGCGGCATAGTCGGCACGGGTTGCCGAGGCGATTTTGCCTTCTCCCGCCGCCCCGATAAAGACGCCGTGTTCCAGTGCAGCTGGCGCGCTGGCGAGATAGTTTTCGGTGTACCAGCCGTTGCGCAGTAGCGCATAAGCGATACCGGATTCAGCCAGCATCTTCTCGGTGGCGACGTGTTCATCGGCCAGCCCCAGCGGGGAGGTGTCGGCGTGCAGCAGGCTGGTGTAGGCGATAAATTTCACGTGGGCAGCCTTTGCTGCATTAATCACGTTGCGATGCTGTGGGGCACGTTGTCCCACTTCGCTGGAGGAGATCAGCAGTAGCTTGTCGATACCCTGTAAGGCAGTCGAAAACGCGGCTTCGTCGCTGTAATCCGCCTGGCGAACGGTAATGCCCTGCTGGCTAAGCGCCGTCGCTTTAGCGGGGTTACGCACGATAGCCACAATCTGGCTGGCAGGAACGGTTTTCAGTAGCGATTCAATAACGTGTTGGCCCAGTTGGCCGGTGGCGCCGGTAATTGCGATCATGGGGTAACTCCTTGGTATTGGTCTTGTGTTTAATCACGCTAACACTTAAACTTACTTTTAGTAAGTACGCACAAAAAGGTTAGTATGAAAATGACAGCGTCGACCCTCTCCCAGCAATTACGCGATGGCAATTTGTTTGCCGAGCAATGCCCTTCACGCGAGGTGTTAAAACACGTCACCAGCCGCTGGGGCGTGTTAATTCTGGTGGCGCTGCGCGACGGTACGCACCGCTTTAGCGATTTGCGCCGGAAGATGGGCGGCGTCAGCGAAAAGATGTTGGCGCAATCCCTGCAGGCACTGGAGCAGGACGGGTTTATCAATCGGGTGTCCTATCCGGTGGTGCCGCCGCACGTGGAATATAGCCTGACGCCGTTGGGCGAGCAGGTGAGCGATAAAGTCGCCGCGCTGGCGGACTGGATAGAACTGAATTTGCCGCAGGTTTTGGCGCAACGGGAAGAGCGGGTTGCGTGATAGGTTGGCAGTGTGTTTTGTAGGCCGGATAAGACGCTAGTGCGTCGCATCCGGCACGAGAGTTACTTACTCAAATCTAGCTGATAAATCGCAAAGCCGATATCATCGGTAGCGACTTTTTTCAGCGGATATTGCCCTTTCTCTTTGATAAACGCTGCGGCTTTCTCAGACGGTGACGTTTCAAAACGAATATCCAGTTGCGTATCACTGTGAATCGGCGCCAGACGCCAGTTGTTATCTGCCGCCGGATGAATTTCACCGGCACGCTTCGTCTCAGCACCAATCCATGCGGCCAGCACCGAGCGGTTTTCATCTGGTGACGCAAACGCGATGTGGTTGTCTCCGGTTCCGGCAAACTTACCGCCATAGGCGCGATAGTTGTTGGTCGCGACGAGGAAGGTGGCGTTAGGGTCGACAGGCTTACCGTTAAAGGTCAGATTCTTAATCCGCTCTGCTTTTGGGTTGATGGTCTGGCACTCGCCGTCGTAGCGGGCGGGCTGTGACACATCAATCTGATAATTCACGCCGTCGATCACGTCAAAGTTATAAGTACGGAACCCATCCCAGTTGATCAGCGACTGCGGCTTGCTGCTGTGAATATCAATTTGATTAAACTGCCCGGCGGAACATTCCAGCCACTCTTTCACCTCTTTGCCGCTGGCTTTCACGACCACCAGGGTATTGGGATAGAGATACAAATCAGCGGCATTACGGAAGGTTAACTGGCCTTTTTCGACTTCGACAAAGCTGGCCGGATCGTTCTTGCGTCCACCGACCTTAAACGGCGCGGCCGCGGAAAGTACCGGCAATTTTGCCAGGTCCGGATCGCCCTGAATAAAATGTTCCACATAGGCTTTCTGGGCGTTATTCACTACCTGCACGGTCGGGTCATCCTGAACCAACGCCAGGTAGCTATACATGTTGTCGGCGGATTTACCAATTGGTTTGCTGACGAATTCACGGGTGGCGTCGTGATCGGCTTTCAGGATCTCTACGATTTTTTTGTCTTCACCGGCCAGTGATTTTTTCGCCGCGGCGTCATAAATGGGGCGTGCCTCTGCTTTCGCCTGGCTGACCTGCCATTTACCGCTGTCGTTATTCAGTACCAAATCCACGACGCCCAGATGATCGCCCCACATGCCCGGCATCACCGCCGGTACGCCATTGAGCGTGCCTTTCGCGATATCCGCGCCTTTAATATTGGCAAAATCTTTACCCGGGAAAACGGCGTGAGCATGACCAAACATAATGGCATCCACACCCGGTACTTCACTGAGATAATAAACGGAGTTTTCCGCCATCGTCTGATACGGGTCGGCAGAAAGGCCGGAGTGAGCAATCACCACCACGACATCAGCGCCTTTTTTCCGCATTTCCGGCACATACTTACGCGCGGTTGCGGTGATGTCATTTACCGTCACTTTGCCGCTAAGGTTAGCTTTATCCCAGGTCATGATTTGTGGTGGCACAAAGCCGATATAGCCAATCTTCAGCGTCTGCTTGTTACCTTGCTGGTCGACCACTTCAGTTTCTTTGATCAAATAAGGCGTAAATAGCGGCTTTTTGGTCTTAACATCGATGATATTGGCGTTAACGTAGGGGAACTTCGCTCCGGCCAGCGCGTTATGCAAATACTCCAGACCATAGTTGAATTCATGGTTGCCGAGGTTACCCACCGCGTAATCCAGCGTATTGAGCGCCTTATATACCGGGTGAGTTTCGCCCGCTTTCAGCCCTTTGGCCGCCATGTAATCCCCGAGCGGGCTGCCCTGAATCAGATCGCCGTTATCAACCAGCACGCTGTTTTTGACTTCACCACGCGCGGTGTTGATCAGACTTGCCGTGCGCACCAGGCCAAATTTTTCAGTCGGCGTGTCTTTGTAATAATCGAAATCCATCATATTGCTATGTAAATCAGTGGTTTCCATTATTCGCAGATCAACGGTCGCGGCATTCACGCTGGCTGCAATCAGCGTTGCCAGAAGCGTTGCACTAAACTTAATCATCAGGGGCATCCTTTTAAGATCTAAGCCACAAAAGAAAATGTATATAAATCTTCTTGCTTACAGAACTGTGAATCATGACATGAATATAGCGTTTAAAACCGCAGACGCTATCACAGTTGGCGGATCCCCTGACGATCGGGTATAAGTAAAACAACGAGTTAACACCACTGACAAACGAGGTGGAGAATGTTAGAACATGTATGCCAGCTTGCACGGAACGCGGGCGATGCCATTATGCAGGTCTACGATGGAATCAAACCGATGGAGATTACCAGCAAGCAGGATGATTCTCCGGTCACGGCGGCGGATATCGCTGCGCACACGGTGATCCTCGAAGGATTACAGGCGCTGACGCCGGATATTCCGGTTCTGTCTGAAGAAGCTCCTCCTGGCTGGGATGTTCGCCAGCACTGGCAGCGCTACTGGCTGGTGGACCCGCTGGACGGTACCAAAGAGTTTATTAAACGTAACGGTGAATTTACCGTCAATATTGCGCTGATTGAACAGGGAAAGCCGGTGCTTGGCGTGGTTTACGCGCCAGTAATGAAGGTCATGTACAGCGCGGCAGAAGGTAAAGCGTGGAAAGAAGAGTGCGGTGTGCGCAAACAGATCCTGGTACGTGACGCGCGTCCACCGCTGGTGGTAATTAGCCGCTCGCATGCCGACAATGAGTTAAAAGAGTATCTGCAACAACTGGGCGAACACCAGACCACGTCGATTGGCTCGTCGCTGAAATTCTGCCTGGTGGCGGAAGGGCACGCGCAGCTGTATCCGCGTTTTGGGCCAACTAACGTCTGGGACACCGCCGCTGGCCACGCCGTTGCCGCCGCAGCCGGAGCGCACGTTCACGACTGGCAGGGGAAACCGCTGGACTACACCCCACGTGAATCGTTCCTCAACCCCGGCTTCCGGGTCTCTATTTACTGAGCAATTTATGCAGCAGGGCAATCACCTGCTGCACCTCTTCCTGCGTTAATGCACCATCTTTTGCCCACTGTACGCGTCCGTCCTTATCGAGTACCGCAATAGCGGAGCTTTCTTCATCCAGTTGCCAGGCTTTACGCGCAATGCCGTTGCTGTCGACAATAAATTGTGACCATGGATAGAGCTTCTTGTTGCTCTCCAGACTGCTGCGCACAAACATACCGGAGCCGGGAATGGCGTCATCCGTGTTGACGATAGTGGTGGTCTGGTATTTGTCGTGCGGCAGGTTCGCTGCTTTGATGGCTTCAATCAGGTTCGCGTTTTTCTCTTTAGCGGAGGTGCGCCCGGCAATGTGTTGCACAATCCGTACTTTGCCGGGCAGTTGCGCGCTATTCCAGCTTTTGTAGCTAAACTTATCGTTATCAAGAATTAGTTCGCCGCGATCGGCGATCCCCACCGGTGGTACGCGCTGGTTAGTCTCAAACTTATGGGCGGAGGCAATCATCGGCAGCAGCAGGCACGACAGCGCCAGCAGTTTTCGTAAGGTCATAGGTTTTCCTTCTTTCTTTATTTTGCAGGTGATCCGACCACTTGGGTCTGGAATTTAATCATATGTGCGATTGATGCTTTTTCCCGCAAGCGCGATGCCAGTTTGCGGACGGGCGCACAAATCCTGCGAAAATCGAAGGCTTATACTGAAGACAGCGAAGCGTTGAAAAGATAATTCTGAATAATTGTAACTTGAAGGTAAATAAACTTATACACGCTGGAAACATCAACGAGATAGTCTATAGTCATAGGGCATTAAAATTTGCGCCTGAGGATTGTCGGACCGATTGTGGTACCGCAAAGGCGTAATGCTCAGCAGGAGACAACAATGAAAATTTTCCAACGATACAACCCGCTGCAGGTGGCGAAGTACGTGAAGATCCTGTTTCGTGGACGGTTATATATCAAGGACGTAGGCGCTTTTGAATTTGATAAGGGTAAGATTCTTATCCCAAAAGTGAAGGACAAGCTGCATTTTTCCGTGATGTCCGAAGTTAACCGTCAGGTCTTGCGTCTGCAAACTGAGATGGCTTGATCAAAGTGCTATGCGGTAGTTAAAAAAACGGCTCCAGGACTGGAGCCGTTGATGTTTCTGCAAGGCGCTATGACGCCTTCGCCTCTTCCTTCGCATCCGGCAGTTTTGGGACCAGAACGGTAGGTTTACTGTCCAGACGCGTCACCAGCAGCTGATCGATCTTGTAATTATCGATATCCACCACTTCAAATTTGTAGCCTGAATATTTCACCGAGTCGGTGCGTTTCGGGATTTTACGCAACATGAACATCATAAAGCCGCCGATGGTCTCATAGTTGCCGGACTGCGGGAATTCGTCGATATCCAGGACGCGCATGACGTCATCAATCGGCGTACCGCCGTCAACTAACCATGAGTTTTCATCACGCGCCACGATCTGCTCTTCCAGGCCCTGACCGACTAAATCGCCCATCAGCGTCGTCATCACATCGTTGAGCGTGATAATCCCCACCACCAATGCATACTCGTTCATGATGACGGCAAAATCTTCGCCTGCGGTTTTGAAGCTTTCCAGCGCTTCAGAGAGCGTCAGCGTATCCGGGACGATCAGCGTATTGCGGATCTGCACGCCGCTGTTCAGCGCCATGCTCTGGTTGGCCAGCACGCGGTTGAGGAGATCCTTTGAATCGACATAGCCAATGATGTGGTCGATATCTTCGTTACACACCAGGAATTTGGAGTGCGGGTGTTCCGCCACTTTGTTCTTCAGGCTCTGCTCGTCTTCGTGAAGATCGAACCAGATAATGTTCTCGCGCGAGGTCATTGAAGACGGTACGGTACGGGATTCCAGTTCGAACACATTTTCAATCAGCTCATGTTCCTGCTTGCGCAGAACACCCGCCAGCGCACCGGCTTCGACCACGGCGTAAATGTCGTCTGACGTGATGTCATCTTTACGCACCATCGGGATTTTAAACAGGCGGAAAATGTTATTTGCCAGACCGTTAAAGAACCACACCAGCGGGCGGAAGACCAGCAGACAGAAGCGCATCGGGTTGATGATACGCAAAGCCACAGCTTCTGGCGCAATCATACCGATGCGTTTCGGGGTTAAATCCGCGAACAGGATGAACAGGCCAGTAACCAGTGAGAAGGACAGAATAAAACTTAACTGTTCGGACAGCTCTGGAGCGAAGTACTTTGAGAACAGACTGTAAAACGCCGGGGAAAAGGCCGCATCACCAACGATACCGCCGAGAATGGCGACCGCGTTAAGGCCAATCTGCACCACGGTAAAAAACATGCCGGGGTTTTCCTGCATCTTCAAAACACGCTGTGCGTTTACATTGCCTTCATCGGCAAGCAGTTTAAGTTTGATTTTGCGTGATGCGGCAAGCGAGATCTCGGATATCGAGAAAAACGCACTCACGGCGATCAGGCAGAGAATGACTAAAATACTGTTTAACATATCTTATCCGACCGTTCGGGTCAGATCCTCGGAAGGGAGAAGTTGATAAATCCGTGTGAAATACACATTGAAAACCGGCTCGTGGAAGTGAGCCGGTAAATTCAGAAGCTAGTATAGCGTAAGGTACTGTAAAGTCGCCAGAGGGGGAAATTTAACCTTGTGGTGGCAAACACACGCCAATCCCGCCAATTCCACAGTATCCATAAGGGTTTTTGTGCAGATATTGTTGGTGATCGTCTTCGGCATAATAGAACGGGGTTGCCGTACTGATTTCCGTTGTAATGGTCCGCTCGTCGCCAGCGGCGGTCATCGCCGCCTGAAAACGCTCAAGGCTGGCCTGTGCTGCGGCGGTTTGCTCTGGCGTTAAGGGATAAATAGCGGAACGATACTGCGTACCCTGGTCGTTCCCCTGGCGCATACCTTGCGCCGGGTCGTGATTTTCCCAGAACACCTGCAGCAGTTGCTCGTAGCTGATAACATGCGGGTCATAGACGACGCGTACCGCCTCGGCATGCCCGGTATCGCCAGAGCAAACTTCCCGATAGGTCGGGTTAGGGGTATAGCCGCCGGTGTATCCGGCTGCGGTGCTGTACACGCCGGGTAATGACCAGAATAAACGCTCCACGCCCCAGAAACATCCCATGGCGAAAAGGGCGATTTCCATACCGTCGGGCACGTTGGTCATCGAATGTTGATTAACCGCATGCAGCGTTGCCACTGGCATCGGGGTATTGCGTCCAGGTAGCGCATCTGCTTGAGTAACGAGATGCTTTCTATCAAATAAACTCATGGCCGTTCTCCCGAAATCAGTCATTTGGGTTAAGGTTGTAACGAGACGCGTCTTTGCCCACAATAAACGGCATGAATACGTCTAGAGTTAAACATAAGAAATATTTGGGTTGCCGTCTGTTTTTCAACTCTTATTGTTGATTTTTTGTTAAGCCGAGGAACGGCATAGTATTTTTTTCCAGGGGTGGGAAAAAAGGATATTCAGGAGAAAATGTGCCACATATCCGTCAGTTATGTTGGGTGGGATTACTGTGCTTAAGTGGCTCCGCCGCCGCCGCGAATGTTCGCTTACAGGTCGAAGGATTATCAGGACCGCTGGAGAAAAACGTCCGTGCGCAGCTGTCCACGATTCAAAGTGATGAAGTCACGCCAGACCGACGCTTTCGTGCGCGCGTTGATGATGCCATCCGCGAAGGGCTAAAAGCGCTGGGCTACTTTGAGCCGACCATCGATTTTGAGCTGCGCCCGCCACCGGCGAAAGGACGCCAGGTGCTGATTGCCAAAGTCACACCCGGCGAGCCGGTGCTGATTGGCGGCACCGAAGTGATTCTGCGCGGTGGCGCGCGTACGGATAAAGATTACCTGGATCTGCTGAAAACGCGCCCGGCAATCGGCACCGTGTTGAATCAGGGAGACTATGACAACTTCAAAAAATCCCTCACCAGCGTGGCGCTGCGCAAAGGTTATTTCGACAGTGAATTTAATAAAAGTCAGCTTGGAATAGCGCTTGAGCGCCGTCAGGCGTTCTGGGATATCGATTACAACAGCGGCGAACGCTATCGCTTTGGGCATGTCACCTTTGAAGGCTCGCAAATTCGTGATGAGTACCTGCAAAACCTGGTGCCATTTAAAGAAGGTGAAGAGTACGAGTCGAAAGATCTGGGGGAACTGAACCGTCGTCTGTCGGCGACCGGATGGTTTAATTCTGTGGTTGTCGCGCCGGAATTTGATAAAGCCCGCAAAACCAAAGTGCTGCCGCTAAAAGGCGTGGTCTCGCCGCGTACCGAAAACACCATCGAAACCGGGGTTGGTTATTCAACTGACGTCGGGCCACGGGTGAAGACCTCGTGGAAAAAGCCGTGGATGAACTCCTATGGCCACAGCCTGACCACCAGCGCCAGTATCTCTGCGCCAGAGCAGGTCATTGATTTTAGTTATAAAATGCCGCTGTTAAAGAACCCGTTGGAGCAGTATTACCTGGTGCAGGGCGGCTTTAAGCGTACCGATTTAAACGACACCGAGCAGGACTCCACGACGCTTGCGGTTTCCCGCTACTGGGATCTCTCCAGTGGCTGGCAGCGCGCGATTAACCTGCGCTGGAGCCTCGACCACTTTACGCAGGGTAACGTCACCAATACCACCATGCTGCTCTATCCGGGCGTGATGATTAGCCGGACACGTTCGCGCGGCGGTCTGATGCCCGTCTGGGGCGATTCACAGCGTTATTCCATTGATTACTCCAATACGGCCTGGGGCTCAGACGTTGATTTCTCCGTCTTCCAGGCGCAAAACGTCTGGATCCGCACGCTGTACGACAAGCATCGCTTTGTGATGCGCGGTAACCTCGGCTGGATTGAAACCGGGGACTTCGACAAAGTGCCGCCGGATCTGCGTTTCTTCGCCGGGGGCGATCGCAGTATTCGCGGCTATAAATACAAATCTATTTCGCCTGAAGGCAGCGACGGTAAGCTGAAAGGGGCCTCGAAGCTGGCAACCGGCTCGCTGGAATACCAGTACAACGTGACCGGGAAATGGTGGGGCGCGATGTTTGTCGATAGCGGCGAAGCGGTCAGCGATATCCGCAAAAGCGATTTCAAAACCGGCGCCGGGGTCGGCGTACGCTGGCAATCGCCGGTCGGTCCCATCAAGCTCGACTTTGCCGTTCCTGTCGGCGACAAAGATGAACATGGTTTACAGTTTTACATCGGTCTGGGGCCTGAATTATGAGTTTATGGAAGAAGATAAGCCTCGGCGTGCTGATTTTTATCCTGCTGTTGTTAGGCACGGTGGCGTTTCTTGTCGGCACCACCTCGGGCCTGCACCTGATCTTCAAAGCAGCTAATCGCTGGGTTCCGGGGCTGGAAATTGGTCAGGTCACCGGCGGCTGGCGGGATTTATCGCTCAAAAATATTCGTTATGACCAGCCTGGCGTGGCGGTGAATGCCGGCGAAGTGCATCTGGCCGTCGGGCTGGAGTGTCTTTGGGATAGCAGCCTGTGCGTCAACGATCTGTCGCTGAAAAATATCAACGTGGCGATCGACAGCAAAAAGATGCCGCCTTCAGCACCGGTTGAGGAAGAGGATAGCGGCCCGCTTAACCTTTCCACACCTTATCCGATTACGCTTTCACGCGTGGCGCTCAACAACATCAATATCAAAATCGATGACACCACGGTTTCAGTGCTCGATTTTACCTCCGGCCTGAACTGGCAGGAAAAAACGCTGACCCTGAAGCCAACGTCATTACAGGGCCTGCTGATTGCCCTGCCTAAAGTGGCGGAAGTGGCGCAGGAAGAGGTCGTTGAACCGAAGATTCAAAACCCGCAGCCGGATGAAAAACCGCTCGGCGAAACGCTAAAAGATCTGTTCTCAAAGCCGGTGCTACCGGAAATGACCGATGTCCATCTTCCGCTCAACCTCAATATTGAAGAGTTTCGCGGCGAGCAACTGCGCGTGACCGGGGATACGGATTTAACGGTGCATAACATGCTGCTCAAAGTGAGCAGTATTGACGGCAACATGAAGCTCGACGCGCTGGATATCGACTCTAATCAGGGTACGGTAAACGCCAGCGGTACGGCGCAGCTCACCAACACATGGCCGGTGGATATTACCCTCAACAGCACGCTGAACGTCGATCCATTAAAAGGCGAAAAGGTGAAGCTGAAGGTCGGCGGCGCGCTGCGTGACCAGCTGGAAGTCGGCGTCAATCTGTCTGGCCCGGTTGATATGGACCTACGTGCGCAGACGCGTCTGGCAGAAGCCGGATTACCGCTCAATCTGGAAGTGGTGAGTAAGCAGGTTTACTGGCCGTTTACCGGCGACAAGCAATTCCAGGCCGATGACATCAAGCTCAAGCTGACCGGAAAAATGACCGATTATACGTTGTCGATGCGTACCGCGGTGAAAGGGCAGGATATTCCTCCGGCTACCATTACGCTGGACGCCAAAGGCAACGAACAGCAGATTAATCTCGACAAACTGAGCATTGCGGCGCTGGAAGGGAAAACCGAACTGAAAGCGCTGGTGGACTGGCAGCAGGCGATCAGCTGGCGCGGGGAGTTAACGCTGGATGATATCAACACCGCGAAAACAATCCCGGACTGGCCGTCAAAGCTGAATGGTCTGGTGAAAACGCGCGGCAGTCTGTACGGCGGAAGCTGGCAGATGGAGATTCCTGAGCTGAAGCTGACCGGTAACGTGAAGCAGAACAAGGTTAATGTAAACGGCTCGCTGAAGGGGAACAGCTACCTGCAGTGGACGATCCCGGGCCTGCATCTGGAACTGGGGCGCAACAGTGCGGACGTGAAAGGGGAACTGGGGGTTAAGGACCTCAATCTCGACGCGACGATTGATGCCCCGAGCCTGGATAACGCGCTGCCGGGATTAGGCGGCACGGCGAAAGGGCTGGTAAAAGTTCGCGGTACGGTAGAAGCGCCACAACTACTGGCGGACATCACCGCCCGCGGCCTGCGCTGGCAGGAACTTTCCGTTGCTCAGGTTCGCGTCGAAGGCGACGTAAAATCGGCGGAGCAAATCGCCGGTAATCTCAACGTTCGCGTAGAACGGATTGTACAACCGGACGTGAATATCGGCCTGGTGACGCTCGATGCCAAAGGCAGTGAGAAGCAGCATGAGCTACAGCTGCGCATCCAGGGCGAGCCGGTCTCAGGGCAGCTCTCCCTGGCAGGCAGCTTTGATCGCAAAGAGCAGCGCTGGAAAGGGGAATTAAGCAATACCCGTTTCCAGACGCCGGTTGGTCCGTGGGCGCTCAATCGTGCGATCGCGTTGGATTATCGCAATCAGGAACAAAAAATCAGCATTGGACCGCATTGCTGGAACAACCCGAATGCGGAGCTGTGCGTACCACAAACCATTGATGCTGGTGCAGAAGGACGCGCGGTGGTGAATCTCAACCGTTTCGACCTGGCGATGCTGAAACCGTTTATGCCGGATACGACTCAGGCCAGCGGGGTGTTCACCGGCAAAGCCGATGTCAGTTGGGACACGACCAAAGAGGGGCTGCCGCAGGGGCAGGTCACGCTTTCCGGGCGTAACGTGAAGGTCACGCAAAGCGTGAACGATGCGCCGCTGCCTGTGGCATTTGAAACGTTGAATCTGACCGCCGACCTGCACGACAACCGTGCCGAGCTGGGGTGGCTGATTCGCCTGACTAATAACGGGCAGTTTGACGGAAAGGTGCAGGTGACGGATCCACAAGGGCGCCGTAACCTGGGCGGCAACGTCAATATCCGCAACTTCAATCTGGCGATGGTGAACCCTATCTTCTCACGTGGTGAAAAGGCCGCGGGGATGATCAACGCCAACCTGCGTCTGGGCGGCGATGTGCAAAGCCCGCAACTGCTTGGACAACTGCAACTGAGCGGACTGGATATCGACGGTAACTTTATGCCGTTTGACATGCAGCCAAGCCAGTTAGCCGTTAACTTCACCGGAACACGCTCAACGTTGGCGGGTGTGGTGCGTACGCAGCAGGGGGAAATCAACCTGAGCGGCGACGCAGACTGGAGTCAAATAGACAACTGGCGGGCGCGCGTTGCGGCGAAAGGCAGCCGGGTGCGGATCACCGTGCCGCCGATGGTGCGTCTGGATGTCTCGCCGGATGTGGAATTTGAAGCGACACCGAGCCTGTTTACCCTGAACGGCAATGTCGATGTGCCGTGGGCGCGTATCGTGGTCCACGATCTGCCGGAAAGCGCGGTAGGGGTGTCCAGCGATATGGTGATGCTTAATAACGATCTGCAGCCCGAGAAACCACAGACCGCCGGGATCCCGATCAACAGCAACCTGAATATCCACGTCGGTAATAACGTGCGTCTTGATGCCTTTGGTTTGAAAGCGCGTCTGACGGGCGATCTGAAGGTGGTGCAGGATAAACAGGGGCTGGGGCTTAACGGGCAGATTAATATCCCGAGCGGTCGCTTCCATGCCTATGGTCAGGATCTGATTGTGCGTAAGGGCGAGCTGTTATTCTCCGGTCCGCCGGATCAGCCGTTGCTCAATATTGAAGCGATTCGTAACCCGGATGCTACAGAAGATGACGTGATCGCCGGCGTTCGCGTCACGGGCACGGCTGATGAACCGAAAGCGGAGATCTTCTCCGACCCGGCGATGTCGCAGCAAATGGCGCTGTCCTACCTGCTTCGTGGGCAGGGACTGGATAGTGAACAGAGCGACAGCGCGGCGATGACTTCAATGCTTATTGGCCTGGGGGTTGCACAAAGTGGTCAGGTTGTGGGTAAAATCGGGGAGACATTTGGCGTAAGCAATCTGGCACTGGACACGCAAGGGGTGGGTGACTCATCTCAGGTCGTTGTCAGCGGATACGTACTGCCAGGTCTGCAGGTGAAATATGGTGTGGGTATATTTGACTCCTTAGCGACACTCACGCTACGTTATCGTCTGATGCCTAAGCTATATCTGGAAGCAGTGTCTGGCGTAGATCAGGCACTTGATTTGCTCTATCAGTTCGAGTTTTAGCAATGCGAATATTTGTCTATGGCAGTTTACGAACCAAACAAGGCAACAGCCACTGGATGACCAATGCCCTGTTGCTGGGAAATTTCAGTATCGACAACTACCAGTTGTACAGCCTGGGCCACTATCCAGGCGCCGTTCCGGGAAATGGAACAGTACACGGGGAAGTTTATCGTATTGATAACGCCACGCTGGCAGAGCTTGACGCTCTGCGTACCCGTGGTGGTGAATACGCACGCCAGCTAATTCAAACGCCGTACGGAAGTGCATGGATGTACGTGTACCAACGTCCGGTTGATGGCTTAACGCTGATTGAAAGCGGTAACTGGTTAGACAGAGACCAGTACTGATGTGAACACGCCACCCTCGGGTGGCGTTGTTTTATGTGCCCGTTGCACTCGCATTTGGGCACAAAAAAGCCCCGACATGCGGGGCTTAGCATCAAAAGTAAGAATTACTTCTTCGCGCGCTCGAAGGAAGCAACGATTTCAGCTTTAGCAGCTTCTGCGTTGTCCCAACCGTCAACTTTCACCCATTTGCCCGCTTCGAGGTCTTTATAATGCTCGAAGAAGTGGGTGATCTGCGCTTTCAGCAGTTCCGGCAGGTCGGACACATCTTTGATGTGATCGTATTCTTTGCTCAGCTTGGTGTGCGGTACCGCAACCAGTTTCGCATCTTCACCGGATTCGTCGGTCATTTTCAGAACGCCAACCGGACGGCAGCGGATCACTGAACCAGGCTCCAGCGGGTACGGAGTCGGGACCAGAACGTCAACCGGATCGCCATCCAGAGACAGAGTGTGGTTGATGTAACCGTAGTTGCACGGATAGAACATCGCGGTGGACATGAAGCGGTCAACGAACAGGGCGCCGCTCTCTTTGTCAACTTCGTATTTGATCGGATCTGCGTTGGCAGGGATCTCGATAACAACGTAGATATCTTCCGGCAGGTCTTTACCGGCAGGGACGTTGAGTAAGCTCATGTCTGTTTCCTTTAAATAAGCTATGGCAAACAAGTGGCGGGTATTATAGCCAACTCGCGCGGAATGTCTCCGCTTGTTTTCGCTTTCTCTGCGTCCATTTTCTTCTTTTTCTCTCTCTCCGGTGACAGAAAAATCCATATCTTCAGCCGCATTTTTCATAGTGATATGAAAGCGATTACAAACTTGTGATTAACGTTTTATTTACTTTTTTGAAGTGTGATGTAACGCAATCCGTTACATGCTCAATTGTCTATAGTTTTTTCGCGACGGTTTATTAACCAACAATAATCACCCTACGAGGACGCACTTATGTGGAAGCGCTTACTTTTAGTCACAGCAGTTTCGGCAGCCATGTCGTCTATGGCAATGGCAGCCCCATTAACCGTAGGATTTTCGCAGGTTGGCTCTGAATCCGGCTGGCGCGCCGCAGAAACCAACGTGGCGAAAAGCGAGGCCGAAAAGCGCGGAATTACGCTGAAAATCGCTGACGGCCAGCAAAAGCAGGAAAACCAGATTAAAGCAGTCCGTTCATTTGTTGCCCAGGGCGTCGATGCCATCTTTATTGCGCCGGTCGTGGCAACAGGTTGGGAGCCGGTGTTAAAAGAGGCCAAAGATGCCGACATTCCGGTCTTTTTGCTCGATCGTTCCATCGATGTAAAAGACAAATCTCTCTATATGACTACCGTCACCGCCGATAACGTGCTGGAAGGCAAATTAATCGGCGACTGGCTGATTAAAGAAGTGAACGGCAAGCCGTGTAACGTCGTTGAGCTACAAGGAACCGTTGGCGCCAGCGTGGCGATCGATCGTAAGAAAGGGTTCGCTGAAGCCATCGCTAACGCGCCAAACATCAAAATTATCCGCTCTCAGTCCGGCGACTTCACCCGCAGTAAAGGGAAAGAAGTGATGGAGAGCTTTATTAAAGCGGAAAACAACGGCAAGAACATCTGCATGGTTTACGCCCACAACGATGACATGGCGATCGGCGCTATTCAGGCGATCAAAGAGGCGGGCCTGAAACCAGGCAAAGATATTCTGACGGGGTCAATCGACGGCGTACCGGATATCTACAAAGCGATGATTGATGGTGAAGCCAACGCCAGCGTCGAGCTGACGCCGAACATGGCAGGCCCGGCATTTGACGCGCTGGAGAAATTCAAAAAAGACGGCACGATGCCTGAGAAGCTGACCATTACCAAATCGATCCTCTATCTGCCGGATACCGCGAAAGAAGAGTTAGAGAAGAAGAAAAACATGGGCTACTGAGCCTTCATGAAACTGCCGGGGGCGCTGCGTTTGCCCGGCCTACATTAAGCTCTTTGTAGGCCGGATAAGGCGTTACGCCGCCATCCGGCATTTGTTGCCTGATGGCGCTGCGCTTATCAGGCCTACGAAACGCCGTGACCTCGTACCGGAGGAATGCCATGACCACCGACCAACACCAGGAAATCCTCCGTACAGAGGGCTTAAGTAAATTCTTTCCCGGCGTCAAAGCGCTGGATAACGTGGATTTCAGCCTGCGACGCGGCGAGATCATGGCATTGCTCGGCGAAAACGGAGCGGGGAAATCGACGCTGATCAAAGCGTTGACCGGTGTATATCATGCCGATCGCGGCACGATCTGGCTCGAAGGCCAGCCTGTCTCCCCCAAAAATACCGCCCATGCCCAGCAACTGGGGATTGGCACCGTGTACCAGGAAGTGAACCTGCTGCCCAATATGTCGGTAGCGGATAACTTGTTTATTGGCCGCGAACCGCGGCGCTTTGGCCTGTTGCAGCGCAAACAGATGGAAAAGCGCGCGACGGAACTGATGGCGTCGTACGGTTTTTCCCTTGATGTGCGCGAGCCGCTGAACCGCTTTTCCGTGGCAATGCAGCAGATCGTTGCCATTTGTCGGGCGATCGATCTCTCCGCGAAGGTACTGATCCTCGATGAACCTACCGCCAGCCTCGATACCCAGGAAGTTGAAATGCTGTTCGGCCTGATGCGGCATCTGCGCGATCGCGGCGTCAGTCTGATCTTCGTCACCCACTTCCTCGATCAGGTTTATCAGGTCAGCGATCGCATCACCGTCCTGCGTAACGGCGGCTTTGTGGGCTGCCGTGAAACCCATGCGCTGCCGCAGATCGAACTGGTCAAAATGATGCTGGGCCGCGAACTGGATACCCACGCGTTACAGCGTGCGGGCCGCACGTTGCTGAGCGATAAACCGGTGGCGGCGTTTAGTGATTTTGGTAAGAAAGGCACTATCGCCCCGTTCGATCTGCAAGTGCGTCCCGGTGAGATCGTCGGTCTCGCCGGACTGCTGGGATCCGGGCGAACGGAAACGGCGGAGGTGATCTTCGGCATCAAACCCGCCGACAGCGGCAGCGCACTGATCAAAGGTAAACCGCAGACCTTGCGATCGCCGCATCAGGCTTCGTGCCTGGGGATCGGTTTTTGCCCGGAGGATCGGAAAACGGATGGCATTATTGCCGCCGCCTCGGTGCGGGAAAATATCATTCTGGCGTTGCAGGCGCAGCGCGGTTGGTTGCGCCCCATTCCCCGCAAAGAACAAAACGAGATTGCCGAGCGCTTTATTCGCCAGCTTGGTATTCGCACCCCTAACGCTGAACAACCGATCGAATTTCTCTCCGGCGGCAATCAGCAAAAAGTCTTGCTGTCGCGCTGGTTACTGACCAAACCGCAATTTCTGATCCTCGATGAACCCACGCGCGGGATCGACGTCGGCGCGCATGCCGAGATCATCCGCCTGATCGAAACGCTGTGCGCCGATGGTTTGGCCCTGCTGGTTATCTCATCGGAACTGGAAGAACTGGTGGGTTATGCCGATCGGGTCATTATTATGCGCGATCGCAAACAGGTGGCCGAGATCCCACTGGCTGAATTGTCCGTCCCGGCGATCATGAACGCCATTGCGGCCTAAGGAGACTATGGTGATGCCTCAATCTCTCCCTCAATCCAATCCGCCTGAACGACGGTTTCATTGGCCCAAGGGAATGCCACAGCTGGTGGCGCTACTGCTGGTACTGCTGGTGGACAGTCTGGTCGCGCCGCACTTCTATCAGGTGATTTTGCAGGATGGTCGGCTGTTCGGTAGCCCGATTGATATTCTCAACCGCGCCGCACCCGTGGTGCTGTTGGCGATTGGTATGACGCTGGTGATTGCCACTGGCGGCATTGATCTTTCCGTTGGCGCTGTGATGGCCATTGCCGGGGCGACGACCGCGGCGATGACGGTGGCCGGGCACAGCCTGCCGGTGGTGCTGCTTGCCGCCTTAGGCTCCGGCATTCTGGCGGGATTGTGGAACGGAGTTCTGGTGGCCATCCTCAAGATCCAACCGTTCGTCGCCACGCTGATCCTGATGGTTGCCGGGCGCGGCGTCGCGCAGTTGATCACCTCCGGGCAGATCGTCACCTTCAACTCGCCTGAGCTTTCCTGGCTTGGCAGTGGCTCACTGTTACTGTTCCCCACGCCGGTGATTATTGCGCTACTGACGCTGGTGGTGTTCTGGCTGCTGACGCGGAAAACGGCGCTGGGCATGTTTATTGAAGCGGTGGGTATCAACATTCGCGCGGCGAAAAACGCCGGGGTCAACACCCGCATTATTGTGATGCTTACCTATGTCTTGAGCGGCCTGTGTGCCGCTATCGCCGGGATCATTGTTACCGCGGATATTCGCGGCGCGGATGCGAATAACGCCGGATTATGGCTGGAGCTGGACGCTATTCTGGCGGTGGTCATTGGCGGCGGTTCGCTGATGGGCGGGCGCTTTAACCTGCTGCTGTCGGTGATAGGCGCGTTAATTATTCAGGGGATGAACACCGGGATTTTACTGTCGGGCTTCCAGCCGGAACTGAATCAGGTGGTCAAAGCCGTCGTGGTGTTGTGTGTGCTGGTTGTGCAGTCACAACGCTTTATCAGCCTGATAAAAGGAGTGCGTGGTCATGATAAAACGTAATTTACCGCTGATGATCACCCTCGGCGTGTTTGTGCTGGGCTACCTCTACTGCTTGACGCAATTTCCGGCTTTTGCTTCCACCCGGGTGATTTGCAATATCCTGACCGATAACGCTTTTTTAGGGATTATCGCCGTCGGCATGACCTTCGTGATTCTCTCTGGCGGGATCGACCTTTCCGTTGGCTCGGTGATTGCCTTTACCGGCGTATTTCTGGCAAAGGCGATTGGCTACTGGGGGATTTCTCCGTTACTGGCCTTCCCCCTGATTCTGCTGATGGGCTGCGCGTTTGGCGCGTTTATGGGATTACTGATTGATGCGCTGAAGATCCCGGCGTTTATCATTACCCTGGCGGGAATGTTCTTTTTGCGCGGCGTTAGCTATCTGGTTTCTGAAGAGTCGATCCCGATTAACCATCCGGTTTATGACACGCTCTCCAGTCTGGCATGGAAAATTCCCGGCGGCGGTCGTCTGAGTGCGATGGGTTTGCTGATGCTGGCGGTGGTGGTGATTGGCATCTTCCTGGCGCACCGTACACGGTTTGGCAATCAAGTATATGCGATTGGCGGCAACGCCACCTCTGCTAACCTGATGGGGATCTCCACCCGCAGCACTACCATCCGTATTTATATGTTGTCTACCGGCCTGGCCACGCTTGCCGGCATTGTTTTTTCAATTTACACCCAGGCCGGTTATGCGCTGGCGGGCGTCGGTGTCGAGCTGGATGCGATTGCCTCAGTCGTGATTGGCGGTACGCTGTTGAGCGGCGGAGTGGGTACGGTTTTAGGCACCTTGTTTGGCGTGGCTATTCAGGGCCTGATCCAAACCTACATTAATTTTGACGGCACATTAAGTTCCTGGTGGACCAAGATCGCGATTGGTATTTTATTGTTTATTTTTATTGCCTTACAACGCGGTCTCACGGTACTTTGGGAAAATCGTCAAAGCTCGCCGGTCAGCCGCGTAAGCATGTTGGCGACACCAAAGTAACGTTCTGATTTTTCAAGAGACATTTAAATACCTAAACTTTTTCCGGTTGTAGTCGATAGGTTCTGTACAGGTCTGTTTTCACCCTACAACCGGAAATATAACAATGCCAAAATCCCTTTCAATTCGATCAAGTTTGTTGGTGTTATTGTCTCTGCTGGCGTTTCTGCTGTTGCTGACCGGCGGGATGGGGCTATACGCCTCTACCCGCATTATTACTTCATTGATTTATCACGGTATTATGAGTGCAGCAATGCTGGCGGCCATCGCCTTGCTGGCGGTTATTTGGTTTATGCTGCGAAATAAGTTTCTCAAACCGCTGGATAACATTGTTGAACAGCTGGAACGTCTGGCGACAGGCGATTTGTCGCCAGTTAGCGCGCTGTCGGCCAGCGCTGAATTTAATCGTCTCAACGCGGCAATGGATGAAATGCGCCATGCGCTGGGCGACTCGGTGCAACGCGTGCGTGACGCCAGCTCGCAAATTGATATCGGTAGCCGTGAACTGACGGCCGGAAACCAGCATCTGGCGCAGCGTACTGAATCGACAGCCACGTCGCTGGAACAGACCGCTGCCAGCATGGAAGAGTTAACGGCGACCGTGAAACAGAATGCGGACAACGCCGAACAGGCGCACCAGTTGGCAAAATCGGTATCGGATACCGCCGATCGCGGCAGCGAGATGGTGTGCTATGTGATCGAGAAAATGCGCGATATTGCCGGCAGTTCCAGTCGTATTGCCGACATCCTTAGCGTGATAGACGGCATCGCATTCCAGACCAATATTCTGGCGCTCAATGCCTCCGTTGAAGCGGCGCGGGCCGGTGAGCAAGGACGGGGTTTTGCGGTTGTCGCAGGTGAAGTACGTAATCTGGCCAGCCGCAGCGCCGAAGCGGCAAAAGAGATCCGCGCGTTAATCAGCGATTCGCACACTCACGTCGGTGAAGGTAGCGAGCTGGCGCAGCAGGCGGGCGAAACCATGGATGAGATTGCCACTGAGGTGATGCGCATGACTAAGCTGATGCGTGAAATCGCCAGCGCGTCCCAGGAGCAGAGTCGCGGCATAGAGCAGGTGAATATCGCGGTGATTCAGATGGATGAAACGGCGCAGCAAAATGCGGCACTGGTACAGCAGTCTTCAGCGGCTACCCGCTCGTTGGAAGAGCAGTCACATGCGCTGCTGGAGGCGATGGCGGCGTTTAAGCTACAGACAACGTAACCGAACGTAGGCCTGATAATGCGCAGTCGCCATCAGGCAATGTCACTGCATCATGCCGGATGGCGACTTCGCGTATCCGGCCTACAACGTACAGTAGGCCGGGATAGGGCGTTTACGCGTCCGGGAACTCGCGGATAAAACGTTCTACATCTTCAACCATATGGTCATTGCCCACGAAGAAGGAACGGCGCTGGTGCAGGCTTTCCGGAATGATATCCAGAATACGTTCTTTACCATCGCTGGCTTTGCCGCCCGCCTGCTCGGCCAGGAAGGCCATCGGGTTGCATTCGTACAGCAGACGCAGTTTCCCTTGCGGGTGGCTGGCGGTGCTTGGGTACAGGTAGATCCCGCCCTTCAGCAGATTGCGATGGAAATCCGCAACCAGAGAGCCAATGTAGCGCGAGGTGTACGGGCGCTGGGTTGACTTATCTTCTTCCTGACAGAATTTAATGTACTTCTTCACGCCATTCGGGAATTTGATGTAGTTGCCTTCGTTAATGGAGTACGTGCTGCCTTTTACCGGGAAGCGCATACGTTCCTGGCTGAGGCAGAATACGCCCAGAGAAGGATCGTAGGTAAAGGCGTGTACGCCACAGCCGGTGGTATATACCAGCATGGTGGAAGAACCATAAACCACGTAGCCCGCAGCAACCTGCTTGTTGCCCGGCTGCAGGAAATCCTCTTCCGTGACCGGTGTGCCGACTGGGGTTACGCGGCGGTAAATAGAGAAAATCGTACCGACAGAGACGTTAACATCGATGTTGGATGAGCCATCCAGCGGATCCATTAGCACAACATATTTTGCGTGTTCGCAGCCTTCGAAGACGACGATTTCATCTTCTTCTTCCGAGGCAATGCCCGCCACAATGTCGCGCGCCTTCAGTGCAGCTTTCAGTTTTTCGTTCGCGAACAGATCGAGTTTCTGCTGAACCTCTCCCTGCACGTTCTCAGCACCGCTGGCACCCAGGATATCGACCAGACCGGCCTTGTTGATATCGCGGTGGATGATCTTGGCGCCCAGCTTTATTGCCGACAACAAAGCAGTGAGTTCACCGGTAGCATGAGAAAACTCGTGCTGCTTTTCGACAATAAATTCACCTAACGTTTTCATAACACTTTCCCTGCAATTTATGTGGAGTAAAGCGACCGCAACAATATTAACAAATATTTCCATTGTTGCGCTTAGGTGAATCGCGCCAGCAAACTACGGAATATCCTGAAATGCGTTTCTCACTTGCCGGACATGTGCGTAAAATGGCCCCCAGATTAAAAAAGGATAGTGACGTATGCGCATTCATATTTTGGGAATTTGTGGCACTTTCATGGGCGGTCTGGCGATGCTGGCGCGCTCGCTTGGTCATGAAGTAACCGGTTCGGACGCCAATGTGTATCCGCCGATGAGTACCTTACTTGAGAGGCAAGGCATTGATTTAATTCAGGGTTACGATGCCAGCCAGCTCGACCCGCAGCCGGACCTGGTGATCATCGGCAACGCCATGACCCGTGGTAATCCCTGCGTGGAAGCGGTGCTTGAGAAGAACATTCCATACATGTCCGGCCCGCAATGGCTGCATGACTTTGTGCTGCGCGATCGCTGGGTGCTGGCGGTTGCGGGGACGCACGGTAAAACCACCACTGCCGGAATGGCGACCTGGATCCTTGAAGCCTGCGGCTATAAGCCTGGCTTTGTGATCGGCGGCGTACCGGGCAACTTTGAGGTTTCTGCGCGTCTGGGCGAAAGCGACTTCTTCGTGATTGAGGCGGATGAGTACGACTGCGCCTTCTTCGATAAGCGTTCTAAATTTGTGCATTACTGCCCGCGTACGCTGATCCTCAATAACCTTGAGTTCGATCACGCGGACATCTTTGACGATCTGAAAGCTATTCAGAAACAGTTCCATCACCTGGTACGTATCGTGCCGGGCCAGGGACGCATCATCTACCCGGAAAACGACATCAATCTGAAACAGACGATGGCGATGGGCTGCTGGAGCGAACAAGAGCTGGTGGGTGAACAGGGTCACTGGCAGGCGAAAAAGCTGACCACCGATGCATCCGTTTGGGAAGTGTGGCTGGACGGTGAAAAAGTGGGCGAGGTGAAGTGGGGCCTGGTCGGCGAACATAACATGCACAACGGTCTGATGGCGATTGCGGCTGCCCGTCATGTTGGCGTAGCGCCTGCCGACGCGGCGAATGCGCTGGGCTCGTTCATCAACGCCCGTCGTCGTCTTGAACTGCGCGGCGAAGCAAACGGCGTGACGGTGTATGACGATTTTGCTCACCACCCGACGGCGATTCTGGCAACGCTTGCCGCACTGCGCGGTAAAGTGGGCGGCACCGCGCGCATTATCGCGGTACTGGAACCTCGGTCGAACACCATGAAAATGGGCCTGAGCAAAGACGATCTGGCGCCGTCGTTAGGACGCGCGGATGAAGTGTTCCTGCTGCAACCACCGCATATTCCGTGGCAAGTGGCGGAAGTCGCTGAAGCCTGCGTACAGCCTGCGCACTGGAGCGGCGATGTGGATGCGCTGGCAGATATGGTGGTGAAAACCGCACAGCCAGGCGATCACATCCTGGTGATGAGCAACGGCGGGTTTGGCGGCATTCATCAGAAACTGCTGGATGGCCTGGCGAAGAAAGCTCAGGCAGAAGAAGAGTAAAAAATGCCCGGTGGCGCTACGCTTACCGGGCCTACGATGCGTTGTAGGCCGGATAAGGTATTTGCACCGCCATCCGGCACTTTCGGCAGACGAAGAGGTTACGCCTCGTTTTCCGCCAGTTCACGCAGGTACTGGAAAATCTGACGCGCTGATTTCGGCGGCTTGTTGCCCGCTTTTTCTTTCCTGGCATTACGCACCAGAGAACGCAGTTGCTGACGGTCGGCGTCAGGCCACAGGTTCATCACTTCTTCGATGGCTTCATCACTACCGTCAACCATACGGTCACGCAGTTGCTCCAGCTTATGGAAGACAACGACCTGCTGGTTGTGACGGTTTTTCAGCTTGTCCAGCGCCTGACGGATAGGATCAACATCGCGCTGGCGCAACATTTTGCCAATCAGCTGCAGCTGGCGGCGGCGACCTTCCATCTTAATGCGCTGGGCCAGCTCAATGGCGGCACGTAAATCCGCGTCGAGCGGGATTTTATCCAGCGCGTTTTTCCCCAGTTCTACCAGTTCCACACCCAGGCGTTTTAACTCCTCGGCGTCACGTTTTATTTCACTTTTACTGACCCAGATAATTTCATCGTCTTCGTCTTCGATGTCATCACCGGGAACGTCGTCGAGCCAGTCTTCGGGCTGCTTAGTCATGTCAGGCTCCTTAAAAAAAGAGGCTAATGTTACCAGTTAAGATGCGCACTGAAAAACGGTTCTCTGTTAGACTTCAGAGAAACTCTCTCTACATTATGGCATTTGCGATGAAAGTAATCTCACAAGTTGAAGCGCAGCGTAAGATTCTGGAAGAAGCGGTCTCGACAGCTCTGGAATTAGCGTCAGGTCAGTCGGATGGCGCGGAAGTCGCTGTTAGCAAGACCACGGGTATTAGCGTCAGCACCCGTTATGGTGAAGTGGAGAACGTAGAATTCAATAGCGATGGTGCGCTGGGGATTACGGTTTATCACCAGAACCGTAAGGGCAGCGCATCCTCCACCGATTTAAGCCCGCAGGCGATTGCCCGTACCGTGCAGGCCGCGCTGGACATCGCTCGTTACACCTCGCCGGACCCATGCGCGGGCGTGGCAGATAAAGAACTGCTGGCCTTTGATGCGCCCGATTTGGACCTGTTCCACCCCGCGGACGTTTCCCCTGACGAAGCCATCGAACTGGCTGCTCGTGCTGAACAGGCAGCGCTGCAGGCTGATAAGCGTATCACCAATACCGAAGGCGGCAGCTTTAACAGCCACTATGGCATCAAAGTGTTTGGTAACAGCCACGGCATGCTGCAGGGCTACTGCTCCACGCGTCATTCCCTTTCCAGCTGCGTGATCGCGGAAGAAAATGGCGATATGGAGCGTGATTACGCTTACACCATTGGCCGGGCGATGGGCGATCTGCAAACGCCGGAATGGGTAGGGGCAGACTGTGCGCGCCGTACCTTATCGCGCCTGTCTCCGCGTAAGCTTTCCACCATGAAAGCGCCGGTTATTTTCGCCAATGAAGTGGCGACCGGACTGTTCGGACACCTGGTTGGCGCGATTGCTGGTGGCTCTGTATATCGCAAATCCACCTTCCTGCTGGACTCGCTGGGCAAACAAATTCTGCCGGAATGGTTGACCATTGAAGAGCATCCCCATCTGCTGAAAGGGCTGGCCTCCTCGCCATTTGACAGCGAAGGCGTACGCACAGAGCGTCGTGACATTATTAAAGAGGGCATTTTGACCCAGTGGCTGCTGACCAACTACTCTGCCCGTAAGCTGGGGCTGAAGAGCACCGGTCATGCGGGCGGGATTCACAACTGGCGTATTCCTGGACAAGGTCTAAGCTTCGAGCAGATGCTCAAAGAGATGGGCACGGGCCTGGTGGTGACTGAGCTGATGGGGCAGGGCGTAAGCGGCATTACCGGCGATTACTCGCGCGGCGCGGCGGGCTTCTGGGTCGAAAACGGCGAAATTCAGTATCCGGTGAGTGAAATTACCATCGCCGGTAACTTAAAAGAGATGTGGCGTAATATCGTCACCGTCGGCAACGATGTTGAAACGCGCAGTAATATTCAGTGTGGTTCAGTCCTGTTGCCGGAGATGAAGATCGCCGGGCAATAATACCCGTCATACTTCAAGCTGTGGCGTGAATTATTGAGGGCATCTGGCGTTTGTTTATTTTTGAATAATAAAAAAGGAAGTGAGCAATGCGTAAACACCTGTTAGCGATCGTCGCAGCTTCAACGCTGATTCTTGGTTCTTCTGCGTTTGCAGCCGATCTTGAAGACGATATGGGGATCCTCAACGACAACCTGAAAATCGTCGAAAAAACGGATAATGCGACTGAGCTGAAAGACGCGTTAACCAAAATGCGTGCAGCCGCGCTGGACGCGCAAAAGGGAACGCCGCCGAAGCTGGAAAACAAATCCCCGGACAGCCCGGAGATGAAGGATTTCCGCCACGGCTTTGACACGCTGATCGGTCAGATCGACGGCGCATTGAAGCTGGCGAACGAAGGTAAAGTCAAAGAGGCGAAAGCCGTTGCGGAAGACCTGAAAAAAACACGCAACGAAAACCACAAGAAGTTCCGTTAATTTGCTCTATCCGGCCTGCAAATCGTAGGCCGGATAAGACGCCAAAGGCTATCCCCGTCACATTTTTTCAACTTTAGAGCTAGAGAAATCATTCGCCGAACAGGCTGTTTTCTGCTCATCTCTTGCGATGCCCGTCACAGTTTCCCGCCTCTAAAGCGCAAATATCGCCTTTTCTGCGGCATAGATCACTATCGCTGCGCCTCTTTCCACTTCGAAGTGGAAAACAACTCGCTACAAACTTTTAACCCCCGCCGCTAATTTACCCTCAGAGCCATTAGTGGGGTAAGACGAGTGAATAACGGAGCTGTAATGAATGACATGGGGGAATCGGTTGAACTGGCCGACCGCATGCTGGCGCAAGTGTATGCCTTGCTGCGTGAACGCCACATTATTCCCAACGCCGTACAGGAACAGATGCTGACGTCGCATGTTCGCGCCATGGCGCACCGCTCGGTAACGGGTGAACCCTTACCAGAAGTCGATGCCAGCTTGTTTGATGAAATATCTGCCGAATCAATGGCGCTTGCCCGCGACGTGGTCGCTGAGTTTGGCAATCTTCCTGAGGAAGAGGCCTGGCTGCTGTCGGTGCACTTCGAAGTCGCGAAAGACAACCTTTAAGGAGCAAAAGATGGATCAAATTACCGTAGTGATTGGCGATCGCCTGGGTAAAGGCCAGAAAGTGGCGGCAGGCGTTGAGAAAGCGGGTGGCCGCGCGGTCGTGGTGCCGGGTGTCGCGGCAGATATGAAGCTGGGCGATGTGATGAAAGCGGAAAACGCCACCTTTGGGATCTCGTTTTGCGGTAGCGGCGGGGCGGGCGCGATTACCGCGCAAACCAAATATGGCTACAAGGCGAAATATGGCATGCGCTCGGTCGATGAAGGGGTAACCGCCATCAACGAAGGCTGCAACGTGTTGGGGTTCGGTTTTATGGACAAAGAAGAACTTGGCGAGCGCCTGGTGCAGGCGTGGCAAAAGAAATACGGCGCTTAAGCATGAAAGAGCAATTCACCACCACGGTGAGAGTCACGGGTAAGGGGGAGGCCAAAGCGCGCGCCTTTGCCGATGCTCTGAACCACGTTCAGGCTGCGGTGATGAAAGCGTCCCCGCATATCTTACTGCGTATTGAGCCACAGGATGTGCAGGTTGTTCAAGCGCGTGAAACGGTGCGCAAAGAGGCGTTTTTGTTCCTCTTCCTGCGCCGGGAAAGACGCACCTTCAGCGTGGAGCTGGACGTGACCGTCAACGTGACTGCCATCAATCTCGACAAGGTGGATTTCGTTACGCAACGCTGATCTTTTATTAAAAGGCATAATTATGTTCCTGATAATATTAATAAAATCGCTCATCATCGGCGGCCTGGTTGGCGTCGGTGTCGGCGCTGGGGCTGCACGCATGTTTCATGCGCCGACCACTCAAGGGATGGGCGCGTTTCGTACTCTGGGAGAACTGAATTCCTGTGAAGGGGATCCGGCTTCTCACTTCTCATTCGGTCTGGGCTTTTTCTTTAACGCCTGGGCTTCTTCCGTTGCCGCAGGGGCGTTCACGCAGGACGTCGACCATCGCATCATCCCCAACTGGGGGGCCGCCGCGCTGATGATCAAAAATCGCAACGTTGGTGAAACGCTGCACGATCCTAAGCGCATGGCGATCGCCTGCGGTGTTATCGGCATGATTGTCGTGACCTTCCTGAACCTCACCGCGTCATCCGTACCGGAAGCGCTACAGGTTACTGCCGTTAAGGTGCTGGTGCCCGCGGCAAACCTGCTGGTCAACACCGTGATGCCAGTGATCTTCTGGCTGGCGGCGATTGATGCCGGCAAGAAATCCGGCTTCTGGGCTACCGTTTTTGGCGGCGCGGCGCAGTTAATTATGGGTAACGCCGTCCCGGGTCTGGTTCTGGGCATTTTGATCGGCAAAGGTGTTGAAGAGAGCGGCTGGAACCACGTGACGAAAGTGATGATGGTGGCTATCGTCGCGCTGTTCGTCCTGAGCGGCTTCTTCCGCGGCTTCGACATGAAGATGATCGAATCCTTCCATCTGACCGTGCCTGACTGGTTGGAACTTATCCATAACTCGCTCAGCGGTAAATAACGGAGGCCATCATGGAACAGAATAAAGGTTTTTGGTTCGCCGACTGGTCGTTCCCGATCTTCGTTGGCCTGCTCTCATCCGGCGTATTTGCCGGAACGCACATGTACTACCTGTACGGTATCGGCGCATTCAACGAAGTGGCGTTCGTGGCGATGTTGAAAGCGGGAATGGACACCGGCTCCTACGGGGCGGTAGCGGCATTTGGCGCCAGCTTCCTGTTTGCCCGCATCATTGAAGGTTCGCTGGTGGGGATTCTGGATATCGGCGGGGCGATCCAGACCGGGGTCGGGTTAGGCGTTCCGGCGCTGCTGCTGGGCGCGGGCATTATCTTCCCGGTCGCCAACTTCGCTGCCTCGCTGGTCACCGGCCTGGTG
>ERZ1026976.26-NODE-26-length-69990-cov-10.651076_pt1 | contig 69990 bp, 70 predicted proteins | sample MGYA00519293_ERZ1026976 | MGnify/ENA primary metagenome ERZ1026976 (study PRJEB26926, sample SAMN06164671) | human gut metagenome | biome: ENVO:00009003; feature: ENVO:2100002; material: ENVO:00002003 | host: Homo sapiens | place: USA | collected 2012 ... | reverse complement strand
GTGGGCTCGGAGATGTGTATAAGAGACAGATTAAAAGGAGAAAAACAACAATATTATCTATGGATAAATAAGATCAATCAAGCAGAATTTTCATATAAAATAAATAACATTAATAATTAAAAGCATAATATTTATTTTTTATGTATAATATTTCTGGTAAGGTTGGGAGGTTTTTCTATCAAAATTAAAGTGGATATCATTGATCAAGGAGAGGAAGAACTTATCCTAAAAGTAAAGTCTTTAGACGATGATTTGCTGCGTTTAATTAATTCTCTGCAAGTAAAAAATGCTTTTCTATGGGTGAACAAGGATGAACAGCTGCATAAGGTTAGATTGAAGGATGTTTATTATTTTGAAGCGGTGGAGAAAAAAGTCTTTTTATATACCAAGGATGAAGTTTTTGAAATTAAAGAAAAGCTCTATCAATTAGAAGAAAAATACAAAGACACACAATATATTCGAGTCTCTAAATCAGTTATTCTTAATATTGAGAAAATTGAGTTGATCAGTCCAACGTTCAACGGGCGGCTAATTGTTAAGTTGAAGAACAATGAGAAGATTTCTATTTCAAGAAATTACGTTCGCAATTTAAAAAATCAATTAGGGATGGAGGAGTGAGTATGAATAAATGGAGCGTTATTCGGGAATTAACCATTATCTTCTCGTTCATCTTTACCCTAAGCATCATTTTTGCCCTTCTAACGGGTGCGAATTTGACGAATGAAAATGTTTTTTCGATTCTGATTTTTTCATTAATAGTTGGTGTTGGGTGTTCGATATTTTATATTGATTCCTTAGTTGATCTTTTAGGGATTTTTTGGATTCAAGTAGCCTATATCCTGCTTATTTTTACCGCGTTTTTCATCTGCAGTAAGCTTTTTGTTTGGAATGTTCCACCGATGATCATGGGATTTGCTTTCCTTGTTATAATAGCAGGCTTTTTTATCGGGAAGGCCATTTTATTCAGTGTTAGTGTCAAAATGACGGAACAAATGAACAAGCAGCTAAAGAAAAAATTTCAAAAGAAGGATCACGATTGAACGATTCTTAACAGTCTTACACCAAAGAAGAGGTGAAAAAATGATATCTATATTACTTTTAACGAAGAATATTTTAGTAGAACAAGAGCTTCAAGCAAAACTACAACGACTAAACTATGAAGTTTTTTGCTGCTCGAATATGTTTTACTTAATGACACAGCAAGTTAAAAAGCTGCCGATGCTTACGTATTTTGACTATATCATTCTCAGTGAAACGATCTCTGAAAATGAAGTAAGGCATTTGCTATCAACATTACCGGAGTCAAAAATCATTTTGCGGAAACTTGAGAGCGAGCCGGAAAAGCCAATAGAAGGATTTCATGGGTGGATCAATGAACATGCCAGTGTCGAGGAGCTGCGTGAGTCTCTTTGTCGCTGGGCCAAACGACCGGTATCACAAGAGATGATCCTTTCCCTTGTAGGAAATCGTATCGGGGAAGAATCAGAAATCCAGACTACTGGTTCTTTGACCTTATCAAAATTGGAACGCCGAGCTTTAGAAAAGCTTTATCAAGCGAAGGGGAAAGTGATTTCACGAGAGGATTTGTGCGAATATCTATGGAAGGATGGTGCGACGAAATCTCGTTTAGCACAACTTTCAATCCTGGTTAAGAAATTGCGCATCGCATTTCAAAAGGATGGTGTCACAGGTGAAACCGTTCAAACTTCATGGGGCGAAGGCTATCTCCTGACGTCAACCGCATTGGAGTATTGTGAGCAAGAGCAAAAACAGGAAATGTTGCTTTCGTAAGGGAAGAGGTTAAAAAGGTCATTCTCATTTGAGGATGACCTTTTTAAGTCTAATAGATAAGAAATCCGATGAAGCCAGCCAAACACATCAGTAGGATGGGGTTCGGTTTGAATTTTCGTAGAATGATCAATGACGCAACGAATAGAAATGCCGCTGACCAGTCGATATGTGCGAGCATGTTCCTAGAGAGTTCGGAGCTTTCAAAAAAAGTCAGCAGCAAAATGGTAAAGCCTACGGACGAAGCTTTCAGACTCTTTAGCGCCACAGAAACATACAGTGATTCCTGATGTTTTTGAAAAAATTGATACAAACTGATTGAAATGACGCATCCTCCTAAAATACAACCAATCGTTGCAAGGATAGCACCGAGGACACCGTCTATTTGCATACCAACAAAGGTCGAGGTGTTGACGGCCAGAGGACCGGGAGTCATTTGAGATATCGTGATAATATCGGTGAAAACTTTGTCGCTTAACCATCCCTGTTGATGAACGACCTGTTCTTGAATCAAGGGAATGATGGCGTAGCCGCCGCCGATACTGAATAATCCAATTTTTAGGAAGGTCCAAAATAGTTGCATAGGTTAAACCTCCTTTTTCTGTCGATAATAGGTGTAGATAAGACAGATCCCAATACTAAATAGCAAAATGTAAATGACGTTTAAATCAAAGAATACATTGGCGATAAACGAAAAAGGAACCAGAGCACTTAATAGTTTTGAATGCTCTTGGCGAATCAGCTGGTACATATCAATCACGATGTCAATAATCAAAGCCGTTACACAAGCCTGCATTCCTTTTAGCACTGCCATAACGGTTTCGTTAGCAGCAAAAGCGACGTACCAATTGGAAATAAGACCTAAAATCACTAACGGTGGAATAATTGAACAAATGGCGCTGATGAATACCCCTAGCATTCCTGCGACCTTCTTGCCGGCCAGCACACTCAAATTGATAGCGATGGCTCCTGGGGAGGATTGGGCAACTGCAGCCATTTCCATCAATTCATCCTTTGTAAATAGCGCCTTCTTTTCTACATAATATTTGCGAATCATCGGGACAACCACATAGCCGCCGCCGAAGGTAAACGTACTGATGAATAAGTTTATTCCCGCTAACCACGAGTAGAATTTTAATTTTGCCATGGGACCAACCTTTCTTTTTTTACATTATCTCTAGTATAAAGGTTGGTTTGGCATGTGTGAAATGATAATATTGAGCTGTTAACATGAATATAATTCATGAGAGAGGAGCAACAATGAATTTCAAACAATGTCTGATTTTTCGTGAAATCGCAAAAACTAACAACTTCACCAAAGCGGCAAACAATCTGTATTTGACACAATCGGCTGTCTCTCACGCAATGAAAGATTTAGAAAATGAAGCAGGGACACAGTTCTTTGAACGGTTGCATCGCAGCGTGAGATTAACTCCGGCGGGTGAATTGTTTTTAAAGGAAATTCAACCGATTATTGAGGAGTTTGAAGCGGTAGAAGCACATCTGCCAAACTTAGAAAAACAGCCGCCAATAAAAATCGCTTCCTGTATCACCTATGCGCAGACGGAGTTGCCGCAGCTGCTGCATAAATTTAGTGACAAGCATCCAGCAGGTAGTTTCAATGTTCAGGTTTTTCCTGCCTCTGAATCCATTGCGCTTTTAGAAAAAGGTGAGGTGGATATTGCTTTTATTGAAGGGCATGTTCTGCAGCCAGCTTTTGAAGCGAAAAAAATTGCTGACTACCGTTTATGTGTCGTGGCAGCTGAAGGATCTGGTGATGAACAGCTTAGCTTTAAGGAGCTTTTACAGCAACCGTTATTATTGCGAGAACGGGGAAGTGCTGTACGAGAAACCTTTGAATCGGCTGCAGTTTTCCAAGGCTTCAAGGTTTTTCCGATTTGGGAAAGTGTGGACTCACAAGCGTTGATTTCGGCAGTGAAGTCCGGCTTCGGCCTATCTGTGCTTCCCTATCGATTGGTCAAAGAAGAGATTTTGAAGGGAAAGCTAAAAGAAGTTCTCGTTGACGATTGGCAATTGAAAAATGACATTACGGTGCTTGTTCGAAAGAGCCGCTATCAATCACAAATGTTATCTGATTTTTGGCAAATGATGCCGCCCTTATCGTAAAGTGAAAGGCAAGATTATTTAAAAGTCTTTCTAAAAAAGGTACTATATATTAAACTATTTACTAGAAAGGGGTTATTAGGTTATGAAAACGACTGCTGAATTAAAGGCAGAAGCGAAAAATGCACTGAGAGGAAAATGGGGACAAGCGGTTATTTTAAATTTGATTCCAACATTGCTTACAGTAGCTGTAATGTTTTTTGTGGTATTATCTGGCGTTATTTGGTTCTTTATCCATGGATCTGGAGATGGGATGATTTCTTCCGTTTCTGAGTATCAGCAAAATAATGCGAGTGGCGGTGGAACTAGTTTGGTTTCTTCCATCATCAGCGCACTGTTTATGAGCGGGATCTCATGGACTTATTTAGATTTGCTGCGGGGCGAACGGACGCATATTGATCCTTTGAAGGATGCTTTTCGCGGCTTTCAAGGGGTATTTATCGGTGGCGTGATTCTTTTAGCGTTGCTTACCAATATCTTTACAACGTTATGGACATTCTTATTCATCATTCCTGGGATTGTAAAAGCGTATGCCTATTCTCAAAGCTACTTTATCTATTATGATCAAATTCAACAAACAGGGGAGAAGCCTAAAGTCTTGGATACGATCACGGCAAGTCGCCGATTGATGGATGGACACAAGGGACGGTTGTTCTGGCTGGATGTTACTTTTCTTGGCTGGTACATTGTAACTGGTTTGACCTTCGGAATCGCCTATTTATGGGTAGCCCCTTATATTTCTGCTACGAAAGCGGCATTCTATGAGGATTTACAAGCGAATATCTAAAAAATCGTCTGGACTCAAGCAAGATTGAGCCAGACGATTTTTTTAGGCAAATTTCTTTTTGTTTTGAATGGCCAGCAAGCGGGGCAGAAGATCCGATTTGTAATCTGCATTCAAAATATTGATCAGATAGCAATCGCTATTTTGAGTGGGCAGCAGCTCCTTGAAGGTGGTAATAAAAAGATCAATCGGCTCATCTGGCTGAGGTTGGAAAACCACTTCGATAAATTTCAGGTTGTTCAGAAATTTCACGATGTGCTGCAGGTAGAGATAGTTGGGAATCGATACAAGACCGACACGAATTTTTTCGTCATTTACAATGAAAAGCGGTAGAAGACTCAAGCATAGCGTTTTAGAAAGTGAATCGGTAACGGTGGCTAACCATTCAAGTTTTCTGCGACGACTCAGTTTTCTAATGGCCTTTTTTATCTCGGGATACAGCTCACGATACAGCTCTGATTGCAGAAATTGCTCTTTGTTGCCTGTTTCAAAAAGCAGCGGAATCTTCTTCTTTTGGATAGAGTAGCCTAAAAAGGTTCGTGCGATATTGTTTAGGAGGATTTTTTTCTCTTGTTCCCCTAAGACATTTTTTAACAACTCACCAGAACAATAACGGTAAAAGCTGTCGATGGCTAAACATAATGGATCGCGTTCTTCCACATTTTTTGTATAGTAGAGCATCAAAGGATTTACCTTGTGAGGTTCCTTTTTGACGCAATAAGGATAGTAGTAGAATAAATAGTTGAAGAACTCAATGTTTCTTTTGATTTGCTCGGGAGAATCCAGAATATTTGAAAGATACAGCTCCAATAACGGCGTTGTTTGAGAAAATAGAAGATCGTCAAATGGGGCTTCATTTAAATAATTCTTTTGCTCGTTACGCAGACGACATACACAAAGCATCAAACGAAGCAATTTCGGATGGATCTGCAAAGGGAAGAGAGTAAGCAGGTCTCTAAGTAAATTATCCTCGGCAGTAAAATCAAAGGGACATTTCGCAATATCTTCACCTAAGGAAGCCGACCAAAGCGCTTTGATATAAAATAGTCGGACGACCGCTTCATGACCTGTTAACGCCATCTTCGAGAAATTGAGGTGAATGTTGCATTCGGCAAGATAATCGATCAGAGGACGCATTCGGCGTAAGATTGTAGATTCGCTGACAGAAGTTTCCTTGCTAAATGCAGTTAAGCTTTTTTGAGGCTGGAATAAGGAAGTCAAAATAAAACGATAGGGAATGGATTGTTTGACTTCTGAAATTAAGAAACGATTGGAACGACTGGGCTCACTTTTCCAGTAAATTTTCGAGGCCTCCACAAAGAGTGGTTTTTCTTTGAGCTCAATCAAGGATTCATTGAGCTCTCGCAGCATTTGTAAAAAGGACTGATAATTGCATTTAAACTTTTGACTTAGGGTATTTACTGAGTATGTGCCTTCGGGATACCCCTCCATCAGCTTAAAGAATTGAATTTTTTTCTGTTGCTGAGGGGTCAAGAACAGTTCTCTAAACATAAGTTCCACACCTTTCTGTACATTCCATCTTTTCAAATCAATGAATAATAAATGGTAGTTATTTATAAGTTGATTTTAACATGACATTTTTCCTCGATTTTTTCTGAAAAAAAGTGATTGACTTTGATAATTCGTCAATTAATAAAAATTATTCGATGTTTCATGAAAAACGATCCTTTTCGAAAGAGAAATCACTAAATTAAAACAATACTGACTTACGAATGTTCGTGAATTTATCATAATTACCAAAAAAATTACGATTGCTTCAAATTCTGGATGTTTTTTGGGAAATGAGAGGAGAAGGTACTGTCGGGAAATAGTATAGAGCAAGTTGGATGAAAGCGTTTTTTTAAGCTATACTGAAATTAATTGAAGGAAAGGATGGTGCAGTGAATGATTGATCATTTGAGTATTGGTGTCAACGATTTAGCGAAGAGCAGAGCCTTTTATGAGGAAGCTTTAAAACCCCTTGGTTATCAAGTGAAGATTGCGATGGATCATGGTGTTTGTTTTGGAGGAGATGGAGGCGATCTTTGGATTGTGAAAAGCGAACCGAGTAATATTCACCTTGCTTTTAGTGCGCAAGAACGAGAAATAGTCGATCAATTCTATCAAGCGGCGATGGCTGCTGGGGGGATTGATAACGGGGCACCAGGTTTACGACCTCAGTACCATGAGAATTATTACGGCGCATTTGTCTATGATCCAGATGGATACAATATTGAAGCGGTATGCCACAAGAAAAATTAATGCTATGCTGGCTGAAAAGCCAGTTTTTTTCGTTATAATGGAGAATCAAAGGCGGTGTCACAGAATGAAGAACTATCAGTGGTACAGTGATCGGTGGGGAGAACCAACGCGAGATGATCACATGCTATTCTTGTTATTGACGGTGGGCGTTTTTCAAGCGGGCCTTAGCTGGCAGGCAGCAGCGGGAAAGAGGGAAGTATTTGAGCGAAACTTTTGTGGGATGGATTTTCGCAAGGTAGCGGCATTTTTTCCAGAAGATATTGAAGAGATCGCAAAAGATCCGGAAATGATTCGTAATTCACGAAAAATTCAAGCGGTCGTTCAAAACGCACGGGCAATCGTGACTTTACTTGAAGATTATGAGTCATTTGCTGACTATCTTTGGGATTTTGTAGGAGGCGTGCCAATCGTTCGCGAGTATGAATTGGCCGAGGAAGTGCCTAACACATTACCGGAAGCAACGACTATTGCTAAGGATATGAAAAAAAGAGGATTTTCCTTTGTTGGTCCAGTTATTACTTGTATGCTTCTTAAAGCAGCTGGAATCATACAGGATCGAGTGATGGAATAAATAAAATAGAAAATGATGATAGTATATGACAAAATACAAAACACTTATTATTTAAGTAATTAAAATAATAAGTGTTTTGTGCTATTGGGAAAATTACACCTTCTCAATTTGTTTAATCCCGTTTTTGTACATCTCGTCAATGAGCTTTTTATCTGTTTGATTATCCGTGATCAGCAAATCAATCTGATCAATTGGCAGAAAAGTGTACAATGCCCGACGACCGATTTTTGTGTGATCGGTGACGACAATTTTTTTTGCAGCGGCATCGATCATATTTTTTTTCGTCGTAATCAATAGCTCGTTGAAATGAGTCAGCCCTTTTTCCACATTTAGGGCAGGTGTTGCGATAAAGGCTTTATCCACACTGAGCTGCTGCAAGGATTCGTTGGCGATTTGTCCATTCAGCATATAGCTGTCGTGGAAGAGTGTTCCGCCGGTAACGATGGTGGTAATGTTTCGATTGGATCGTAAAACAGAGGCGATGTTTACGTCATTCGTAATGATCGTGATGTCCTGCAGCTGGGGCATTTCATTAAGCGTCTTCGCAATTTCTAAAGTCGTTGTTCCAGAATCTAAAATGATCGCTTCACCGCTTTTTATATAGTTTGTCGCGTATTTTCCAATACGTACTTTTTCGGTTATATTCTCTGTGGCCCGATCCTCAAAGACAGGTTCATCCTGTTTGATACTGGCTGGCACCACGCCTCCGTGAATTCTTACAACGAGCCCCTGCGCCTCTAATTCATCTAGATCCCTTCGAATGGTTGTTTCGTGTACCTGAAAGATTTCTGATAATTGGGATACAGAAATAAATTGTTTGTTCTCAATCGTTTCAACTAACTTTATTCTTCGTTCTCCTGTTAACATCTCACTTCACCCTTTCGCTGTCTACGCGAATCTATGCTTTCTCCTCAAAAAAAGACATTCTTACTTCTCAGTCTATGGAAAATAACCGAAAGTGTCAATACATAGAGTCAACTAACGAGCGTAAACGAGTTTTTTCGAGCTGTTTTTCAAATAAAATAGTAAATCCATTTGATTTATAAAAATATGAGTCATGGAACAAAGGAGTAATTAAAAGAAATTGTTTTTTTATCTCTTCACAAACTTTATTCAATAAGCTAAAACACGTTAGGCTGAATGATATTTTAAAAATAAAGCGTTTACAAATTAAAAGCACGATGCTATACTCGTTAACGAGCAATAAAGAGTATTAATGAGCGCTCGATAATGAGGAGGAAATAAAATGGGGCAATCGATTGATTCGAGAGTTTTTAGTCTTGTTGAACCAGGGGTAATTGAGGAAGTGAACAAAACGAGAGAAATCCCAGAAAAATGGGTAGCAGTAGAACCCAGCTATGCGAGCATCTGCCATGCCGATTTAAGATACTTTGCAGGCCATCGTCGTCCAGAGGCTTTGGCAAAAAAATTGCCGATGGCGCTATTACATGAAGGGATTGGTGTTGTAAAAGAAACACGATCAGAAAAATTTTCAGTAGGTGACCGCGTGGTGGTGGTTCCGAATATACCGGGACAAATTTTACATCCCGAAATTGATCAGAAACCGGATGTCCCTGAGAATTATTCCAAGGGAAATGCTTTTTTGGGTAGTGGTTATGATGGAATGGCGCAAAGTCGTTTGGTTCATCCTGAAGAATGCTTGGTACGGATTCCTGATGAAATTCCTAACGAGATTGCGGTGCTGGCTGAGCTTTCTTCTGTTTCTCACCATGCACTTAGTCATGTGGAGGACAAGCTGAAAAAACAGGATACACGAGTTGCTCTTTTTGGCGATGGACCTGTGGGGTATTTTACTGCTGTCATGCTGAAATATTTGTATGGAGTTGACGCAGAACGGTTTGTTGTTTTCGGAGCGGCGGATGATAAGCTCACTCATTTTGACTTTGCGCGAACGGAGAATGTACTAACTTATGACTTTGAACATTCCAAAGAACGGTTCGATGTATTGATTGAATGTACGGGAGGACGCTTTAGTGAGAGTGCGCTAAACCAAGCGATCGAAATAGCGGATTCATTGGCGGATATTATTTTTATGGGAGTCACAGAAGAGCTAGTACCGATTGATACTCGAGATATTTTGGAAAAAGGAATCACGGCTCACGGGAGCAGCCGTTCATCGACGGTTGATTTTGAAGCAGTGGTGAATGGAATGAAGAAACCGGAATATCGCGCAGCCTTAAGTAAGATTTTACCGGATCAGATTGTTGAGATTTCGACTGGGAGAGATTTTAGTCAGGTGATGGAGAAGTTTGTAGAGAAACCCGGCTGGAACAAAACAGTCATGCATTTTAATTGGTAAAAATTTTGTATTCAAACAAAGGGAGTGTGGAGATGACAGGAATATTGATCGTCACCCATGGGGAGATGGCGACAGGAATGATGGACAGCCTGCGTCTGATTATGGGGGAACAAGAAGCCTATCAAACGCTAGGCTTGAAGCATGGGGATGACATTGTTGAATTCAGCGAAAAAATTCAAGCAGGTATTCGTCAATTGGATAAGGGAGAAGGAGTTTTGGTTTTAGTCGATTTGTTTTCGGCAAGCCCTTATAACCAAGCGGCCATGTGCTTTAACAAATTGAAGGATCATCGCTATCGTCTGGTTTCAGGCGTCAACTTACCGATGCTCATTGAGGCCTTTAATCAACGAATGATCGGTGCGGATTTAGAAACCATTTACCAAGCGGCGATGACTGCTGGACAAGACGGAATCAAAGAATTTTTGGAAGAGATGGCCAAGCTGGAGCAAAAAGTCGATTGAGGCGTTTTGGAATCGGATGGCATTGTTGTTAGTAAATTTCAACTAGATGAAATAGGGAGTGTGTAAATATGGGAGAAATCGTTTTAGCAAGAATTGATGATCGTTTGATTCATGGGCAGGTAATGACTGCTTGGCTGCAATTTACAGGAGGAAACCATATCGTCATTGTGGATGATGCGACAGCAGGGGATGAATTTACTAAATCTATCATGTCCATGGCGGTGCCTAATGGCATCAAGTTATCTATTTTAGGTGTCGAGGACGGCACCAAGCTGCTTTCGAATATTCCTGACGGTCATAAGATCATTGTGCTGGCAAAAGAGCCGCAAACGTATTGGCGATTGATCGAAAAGGGTGTGACGTTTGATGAGGTGATTATCGGCGGGATGGGCGCACGAAAGGATCGAAAAACCTTCTATAAAAATATCTCAGCATCAGAGGAAGAAAAAGAGACCTTTAGAAAAATCGTCGGTCAAAATGTCAAAATGAAGATTCATGTTATTCCAGATCAAGGGTCACAGGCAATCGAGGGATTGCTATAAAAAAATAATGAAGGAAGTGGAGAAATGAAAATTAGTCTAATCCAAGCTATTTTAATCGGCGTCGTTTATTATCTTGGAATCAATGGAACACCTTGGCTTTCGTTAGTCGGAACCCATGGCTGGATGCGTCCATTAGTCAACGGGACGGTTGTAGGGTTGATTTTAGGTGATCCCGTTCAAGGGTGTATTATTGGAGCTGCGATTAACCTGCCGTATCTGGCATTTATCTCAGCTGGTGGAACGGTCGCGATGGACCCTGCACTTGCGGGAACTCTTGGAACCGCTTTAGCTATGGCAGCGAAGGTTGAACCAGCTGTCGCAGTGACCTTGGCTGTGCCTATTGGGTTGTTAGGAACTTTGATCTGGGTAGCTCACATGACCGTTGATATCACCTTTGTCCATATGGCGGATAAGGCAGCCGAAGAAGGAAAAATCGATCGCATCAACTGGCTTCATATCGTACCACCGCAATTATTTTTATTGTTGATCACGGTTGTTCCAGTTGCGCTAGCTGCTTACCTTGGCGCTGACGCAGTAGAAGGAATTGTGGACGCGTTAAGTGGCCGTCCGTTAGATGTTCTTTCGGCAATTGGCGGGATCTTGCCAGCGTTGGGGATCGCTATGAACCTGCGGGCGATGAATGGAAAGGGAACCCTGCTGTTCTTTACTTTTGGTTTTATGTTAGCGACTTATTCGGGTTTGCCTTCTGTTCCAATTGCTGTATTCGCGGGAATCATCGGTTATGTCTTCACGGAATTGTATTTGAAGGATAAGAATGGAGGTCTAGTCTAATGGAGCAAGCAGTTGAACCAAAGCAAGAGAAGCTATTGACGAAAAAGGATGTTGTAAAAGCCTTCTGGCGTTGGACATTCTTTTCTCATGCAAACTATAACTATGAACGGTTGCAAGCGACGGGAGTTGTCCATGCCTTTAGTCCGATTTTGAAAAAGCTGTATGGAAAAGACGAAGACGAGATGAAGTCCGCTTTAGAACGACACATGCAATTTTTCAATACCGAGCCATCCTTTGGTGGTCCGATCTTGGCGATGACCATCGCGATGGAGGAAGAACGGGCGTTAGGCGCGGATATTAACGATCAGACCATTAATGGCTTAAAAACCGGATTGATGGGGCCGTTGGCGGGGATCGGTGATACGTTATGGCAGGGAACGCTCATTCCGATCCTGCTTTCCTTCACTTTGCCGTTTGGTGCGAAAGGGAATATCTTTATGGGACCTGTCCTTTTCTTTGGTCTTCATTGGATCATCATGACGGTGATTGCCTACTTCTTATGGATTCAAGGGTACGAGCAAGGAAAAGAAGGCATCCAGAAAATGATGGCAGGCGGTCGTTTGTCCTACATTATGACCTTCTCCCAGACGTTAGGGGCGATTGTTATCGGCTCGTTGGCGGCGAACTTTGTCAAGATCGCAACACCGTTAAGTATTCACTTGAGTGGAAAAGAGAATCTGTCGATTCAGACGGATGTCTTGGACGCTTTGGTCAAAGGAATCTTGCCGCTAGGGGTTACTTTACTAACGTATTACTTGTTGAAACACAAAAAATATACACCGACAAAAGTCTTAGTTATTCAAATCGTTGGCGGAGCGATTTTAGCCGCGATTGGCTTGATCGTAAATTCGATATAGGCAGAGACTGACGTTGGTTTCCGATTTGCGAGATAGCTGAAAAGGATTGTTGCTTACGAACAATAGAATTAAATAAAAAGTCTGAAACGTCGGCAGATTGTCGACGTTTTTTTAGTGATCTCTGGAAGAAAAGCGTAACTAAAACTGCTCAAAAGTTGAAGGAGATAAACATACTTTTTGATACGTTTAACAATTAACATTGTTCTATAATTTATTAATTGATAATAGTTATTTTTAAATTAATTATATAAGTAAATAATTTAAAAAGTAGCTGTTATAACGAAAAGATAATTATATATCGGACGTTATCGTTTTCGTTGATTAATTAGTTAAGAAAGGTGTTAGTGGTTATGAAGAACAGATTAGTAGTGATTGGTTTAGTGGTTTTACTTGTTTTGCAAACGCTTAGTCCGGCTTTTGCCTATGGGCAAGGAACAACTGCATCAACGATAAATTCAACGGAGAGCAAGGAAAACGTGTCTTCTGTACCAAAGCCTGCTGCTCCAACGACGTCATCAACAGTTCCTTCTTCTGAGAGCAAGAAAGAAACCGTTCAAACAAGCAGTTCGTCCTCTTCTACTGAAGCGACGAAAGCAACAACGGAGACAGAAACAAAAGAAGTCGAGAAAAAACAGACACGGACAGCGATTACGGACAATATTTTCAGCTCCGTAAAAATGTATAAAATTAATGGAGATGAAGTGCAGCCGAACGATACTTTGCCGAATATGACAGGGATCAAGCTAGCCTTGAAATTTTCTTTTTCAAATAAAAATTATCAGACGGGGGATACCTTTACTACGCAATTGCCTGCCCAGATAGCGATCGCAAAAGATATATCGGGTGATTTCAGTCCAATGACCTCCGCCAAATGGACAATTAATGCGGCGACGAAGGAATTAACGATCACCTTTTTAGAAGACAACGTTTCTTCAGAGGTTTATGACTTAACTTTGGTTACTTCTTTAGAGAAGGTCTCTGGAGTGGAGGAAGAAAATCAAAAGGTAATCTTTGATACGGCGCCGACACCAACGGTCTTTGCTATCGAAATGACTTCTAGTGTCGATCCAGGAAAGAATAGCACTGCGTTAACAATGGATACATTGAACCCTAAAAAGGCTGAAATAACGTCAGTTTTTAATCTTGATCGAACAGACAACGCGAATCGTACCTATCGAGTTGAGGCCTATAATAGTGACAGTAAAATGAGTTACGATTCGATCAAAGTATATTCTAGCGATGTCGATTTTAATGGAGCGCTAGTGGGCAGTAAAACGTTGCTGACTAAGGGCGTAGACTATGAGATCACTTATAAAGGTGTAGATAGTACACGACCGATTGCGGAAATCAGTCTAATAAAATCAATTGGCAAAAAGGCAGTGATCGCGGAATCTGTCATTTCTGGTATTAATGGAAAAAATTACGTTGACGAATCCATTTCAGGAAATGAATACAATTATTTTTACGCGTATTCTTACACCAATGAAAACAGCACACAATTAAATTCCAGCAGTACAAGTAAAAATTTTGTGACACTGCAGCCCTTAGAGGCAAAAGGAAAAATCAATCAAGAGACGGGGGCCATTGATTGGGAGATCAAATACAATTTTAATGAGCAGCCGTTGACTACCGCGTCTCAATTAATTACTAATCTAGCAGATCAAGGGGTTGAACTGGTAGCTGGCTCCATCAGTATTGAAAAAGTTGGATTTAACTATAGTAATGGCAATAGCTATGAGGTGGTTTCACAAGGAGACGGAACGAATGACTTTGCGGTTTCATCTGATAGCGATGGGTCAGTTACTTTCACACCGAAAGGAAATACGACACAGGCTTACGTGGTTCGATATTCAACGAAAATCACTGATCCGACCGAGCGCGTAATCAAGAACAAGGTAACCAATGGAACGGTCACTAAAGAAGCGCAAGTTAGCCTTATTCCCAATCTTTTATCCAAAGAAGCAGGGACCATCGATATCTTCAATCGGACGATGGAATGGAACATTACAGTCAATGCGGAAAAATACACCATGAAAAGGCCTGTCGTTCATGACTACTTTATTGGTGCGGTCAAAGATTATACTGGCTTAACGATTAATAAAAAAATCTCTGATACTGAATCCATTCCATTAGTTGAAAATGTTGATTACAAGGTGACTAAATTCGATGAAAACGGCTCACCTGTCGGCGCACAGCCCAATGTTAATGGAGTACCAGACAGCTTCAATGGAGGTGTGAGAATTGATTTTCTTGGAGATTATAATGAATTAAAGGACACACTCGTCATTACGATTAAAACGAAAATCGAAACCTCTACTGAGAAAACAGAAATCAAAAACAAAGCGACTTTGAATTATGGTGATACTCCCGGTGTTATCGAGTATGAGGCTAAAGGAACATTCATTGATCCTTATTACACTGGGGGAACCAAAATAGCGCAAACAGCAAGTACTTCGGGCGACTATTTGTATCAAAACTGGCTGGTCTTTTTAAATTCTACCGGTGCGAAATTTGATATGACTAAAATGGAAGACAGCTTGCCAGCAGGAACAGAACTGGTACCAGGAACCTTACGTTTTGAAGAAGTAACGAGCCAATCCATGATCGATAACATTCAGCGCTACTTAACCACCGATTACAATCTAGTTCCAGAGGGCAGCGACGCTTATCCGACAAAAATTGATACTGAAAACAATAGTATCAATTTAGAGTTTGGCAACTTAGGTGCCAAACGAGTGTATGTAAAATATCGAACCCGAGTTAAACGAGACTGGTACGTATATAATCGGTTAGATAATGTTGCGAAAGTAACTTACGGTGACAAGGCGCCGACCGAATATAAAACGAGCCTCTATGCCTACAATTATGAATATGCCTTGCTAAAATCGGTGGCCAAAGATCCAGAGAAAGAAAATGTAGCCAATTGGACGGTAACGACCAGAAATATCACAGCGAATATGCCTGTTCAAGATCCTGAAATCACGGATACCTTAACACCAGGAACAACCAATGCAGCATATGATCCGACGTCTTTCGTTGTTACCAATACGGCCACTGGCGAAAAAGTCAGTTCGGATCATTATCGACTGACGATCACGGGAGATACGTTTAAGATTGCTTTTTCTGACTACAAAGCAGAAAGTAATCTTCGCGTACAATACAATACTATTAGCGAGTTCCCCGGCGGTGTAAAAAACGTTTCTCAGGTAAATGCCGCCAGCTATGGCGCACTACCTGCGTATTATCGCCAAGCAAATACCGTGATCAATTTGAGCTTTACTAACGGAAGCGGGACGGGAGTAGTGAAGACCGCTGATCTACCCGTCCTGAAAGTAGATGAAAATGGCAAAGGCTTGGCAGGTGCAACCTTTGAAATCCTTAAAGCAGACGGCACAGAAACAGGGCTAAAAGCAGATACGGATGCAGATGGGAAGCTGACCTTTACAGGATTGCCATTAGGCGACTATCTGCTGAAGGAGAGCAAAGCACCAAATGGATATGAAATAAATCCAGAATATCAAGATGGCAAAGCCATCACGCTTAACGAGAATATGGCGGTTATCAAGGTAGTGAATAAAGAGACCGTGCCAAATAGTGTGGAGCTGACGAAGACCGACGCACAAACAAAAGAAGCCTTAGCCGGCGCCAAATTCCGACTAGAGAAAACTGACGGAAGCGTCATCAGCGAAAACCATGAGACTGGAATGGACGGACGTTTCACAGTGAAAGATTTGCCAATTGGTGAGTATCAGTTTGTCGAAACAGAAGCACCGACAGGCTATCAGCTGGATGAAACACCAGTGAAATTTTCGATCACTGAGCGTCAAGGACAAGTGGTCAATGTTAAGAAAACCAATACTCTCTCAACGGGGTCAGTCATCTTAACGAAAGTGGATGAACAATCAAAAGCAGCGTTAAAAGGAGCAACCTTCCAATTACAAGACAGTAACGGAAAGACGTTGAAGGAAGATTTGTCCACCGATGGCTATGGTAAGTTGGAAGTCGCTGATCTAGCGCCTGGCGATTATCAATTTGTTGAAACAAAGGCACCAACAGGGTATGAAATGGATGCGACGCCAATTGAATTCACGATTACCAAAGCACAAGCGAAAGCAGCTGAAGTGGAGAAGACAAATGCCAAGACACCACTGAAACCAGGAACAATCCTTCTAACGAAGACCGATGAAAAAACTGGAGAAGTCTTATCTGGAGCAGCTTTTGAATTGAAAGATGATCAAGGAAAAGTGCTGCAGTCGGATCTCGTGACGGATAAATCAGGAAAAATTGTACTTGAGACACCGACACCCGGCAGCTATCAATTGGTCGAAATGGAAGCACCAACAGGCTATGTGAAGGATACGACGCCAGTGAAGTTTACGGTGAAGGATCAAGCAGAATCAATGGCGCTCACTAAGACCAATAAGACGATTAGCGGCGGTGTTCTTTTAGAAAAAGTCGATGAAGCAACCAATCAACCATTGGCTGGAGCGGAATTCGAGCTGCAAACCCAAGCAGGAAAAGTAATTGAGACGGAAAAGATGCGTACGGATGACAACGGACGTCTAGCAGTGAAGAACTTGGAGCCAGGGAATTATCAATTGATCGAAACCAAAGCGCCTGCTGGGTATCAGCTGGATGCGAAACCAGTGGCCTTCACGATCAAAGCAGATCAAACGAGCCCTGTTCGAGTGAAGAAAACCAATAAAGGCCTTACTTGTACCGTCGTGCTGAAGAAAATTGACAGCAAAACCGGCGAAGGGGTAGCAAATGCGACGTTCTCTTTACAAGATCAACAAGGAAAAGTCTTGAAAGACAAGTTGAAGACCGATGAAACAGGAACGCTTGTTGTTTCGGAGATGAAACCAGGGAAGTATCAATTAGTCGAAACCGAGGCACCGAAAGGCTATGTATTGAATACAAAACCAGTAACCTTCCAATTAACAAACGCGAAAAAACAATTGGTGACTGTGAGGAAGGAAAATGTGAAGGCATCCGTGAAGAGGAAAACAGGAAACCACTCACGGACAACGACTTCCGCAAGCTACAGCTCACGAAACCATACCTATCTACCTAAAACAGGCGAACAAAAGTCAACGATCTTAGTGATTGTTGGGCTTATCGTATTGCTTGCTTTAGGGGGAATCGTCTACCTTAAACGAAAAAAATAAGGTGAATCAATCCGGCTAGTCTATCGGCTAGCCGGATTTGTTTTGCCCAGCGTTTCCCTGTATGGTATAGGTAAATGAAAGTAAGGAAGGTGTAAAAATGGGAAATACGTATGTCCTGATTGACGAACAGAATTGGAAGCGAGCCATGCATTGCAAGGTATTTAGAGATTGTGTTGAGCCGGCCTTTTGTGTCTCTTTTGAATTAGATATTACGAATTTTTTGCAGAAAATTCGTGAGAAACACTACTCTTTTACGTTTGCGATGATATACAGTGTGACGGTTTGCGCCAATCAAATCGAAGAGTTCCGTTATCATTTTTTAGACGGGAAGGTTGTCCTCTATGATCAGATCGATACGGCTTTTGCCTATCTTGATAAAGAAACAGAGCTGTTCAAGGTGGTAAATGTTCCGATGGAAGAGACACTGGAGAAGTATCTGGTTTCCGCGGCGAAAAAAGCGGAGGAGCAGGAGGAATATTTCACAGGACCTTTAGGAACCGATGTCTTTCAATTTTCACCGCTACCGTGGGTATCCTTTACCCATATTTCCCACACCAATGCTGGGAAAAAGGACAATGCCACACCATTGATTGATTGGGGAAAATATTTTCAGCGAGAGGGTCGAATCCTATTGCCTTTTTCAGTACAGGCGCACCATTCCTTTGTTGATGGGCTACACATTGGCAAGCTGGCGAATACTTTGCAAGCATATTTAGACGCTTTTTAATATAATGAATGAGAAAGAAAGGCGAATAAGCAGTGAGGGATAAAAAATGATCACGAACATTGAAGAATTGTATACAGCGTTTAGTCGGGTCATGTCGCATAAACGCTGGTGGGATACGGATGATAAATGGGAGATTCTGTTAGGGGCGGTACTCGTCCAAAATACGAATTGGCGCAATGTGGATTATGCGTTGGATAATCTGAAAAAGGAGACACGATTTTCACCGGCAAGCATTTTGGCTTTGGAAAAGGAACAGCTGCAGGAGCTGATCCGGCCAAGTGGTTTTTACAAAGGAAAATCGAATACGATCATGGCCTTGCTAACGTGGTTAAAACATTATCAATTCGACCTGCAAAAAGCAGCTACTAAAGATTTTTCGTCGCTACGGAAGGAGCTGCTGGCGATTAAAGGGATCGGTGAAGAGACCGCGGATGCACTGTTGGTCTATGTCTTTGACCAATCAACCTTTATTGCAGACAAATACGCGCAGCGGATGTTTGAAAAATTTGGCTTTGTATCTGCTGGCTATAAACAGCTAAAGGAAAAAATTATCTGGCCTGAGACGATGGACACTGTCAAAGCGCAAAATCTTCACGGCTGGATCATTGAGTACGGTCAAGTTTACTTGAAAAATGACGAGGTTTGGCAAAGTGGCCCTTTGAAGGATTTTAAGCTCGAATTAAGGGAATTGGACATTTAGCGATAAAAAGTGTCTGCTCTTTCCCTTTAAGGTATTTCGTGATATAACATTTCAGTATTCTGTCGTAAAAACAGAAGAGACATCATAAGGAGCGATCGCATGGTCACATTGAAATCGAGTAGAGAAATTGAACAAATGAAAGAATCTGGCGCTATCTTAGCGGGTATCCATAAGCAATTACGAGAGATTATCGTTCCTGGAATCACAACGAAGGAAATCAATCAGTTTGTCCAAGAAAGAGTCGAAGCCGCAGGTGCCACCGCAGCTCAAATTGGCTTTGAAGGCTATGAATTTGCGACTTGTACGAGTGTGAATGACGAGATTTGTCATGGATTTCCTTCGAATTATCGATTGAAATCCGGGGATGTCTTGAAGGTTGATTTTTGTGTTGATTATCACGGTGCGATTTCTGACAGTTGTTGGACGTATGCAGTCGGCGAGATCACACCAGAGCATCAAGCGTTGATGGATGTGACCAAGGAAGCCTTAAGACTTGGGATTGAACAAGCGCAGGTGGGAAATCGTGTGGGTGATATTGGTCATGCTATTCAAACCTATGCAGAAGGAAAAGGCTATGGTGTGGTACAGGACTTTTTAGCACACGGCATTGGCCCGACGATCCATGAAGAACCCTTTTTTCCACACTTCGGAACAGCTGGGAAAGGTCCACGCTTAAAAGAAGGTATGACGATCACGATTGAACCAATGATCACAACAGGGACATGGGAAGCAGGCATTGACGGCAATGGTTGGACGGCTCGAACGTTAGACGGCAGCTACTGTGCGCAATATGAGCATTCCATAGCAATTACTAAAGAAGGACCAGTCATTATGACGGAACAAGACGCATAAGATCGAATAAACAGGAAACCAAACAACGCTTTGGTTTCCTGTTATTTTTATATATTCAATTGCTTTCAAAAAAATTAAAAAAATGAGTATTATGGTTTGATTAAAAGGTTTGTTTTTCGGATAAGATAAATTATTTCCTTTACCCTATTTACAAAATTGTTATTTTAGTTATATCATATTGAAAAGAAAGTATGTTAAATGGAGGGGTAAACATAGAGGCAGTGAAATTAGGGCAGCGACAAATATTTCTAATGAAGAAGGAGAACTTAACCAAAAGAGTTCAGCTTTTTTATGCTAAGAATAAAAATATGGAACATTTCATTCAGTACATGGTCGCTATTCTCGTACGGGATTCTCTTAGCAAGGGGACCTTTACTGAGCCGTTAAAAAATCTGATTCGTGAAGTGTATCTGACATTGGAGCCCAATGACACCATGCGCCAGTATAGCCCTTTTTTCAAAGCCTTCTTTAACGGAAGCGAATGGAAGCAGCTGATTAAAAAGCTATTCAAAAATGAATCCGCTTATTTTGCCTATACGGAAGAGGCTCGTTTATATAGCAGCTATTTAGAAGAGTCGGGGACACTTAATAATCGCAGAGAGGGCTTGATTTATCACGTAGAAACGATCTTTGAAGACGCTGAAGGGAAAAAGCATAAGCTAACGATTCCGGATACGGATCCCACCAAAGATGAAGCGTTGACTGCAAACATTCTACGAACATTGTCCACTTTGACAGTTTTTGAAACTGGCGGTGTCCGAAAATTTGTTGAATTCATCAGCTACAAAACGCCAGGCATGACCATTGCTACAGCCTTCAATAGCCGAAAAGCAGAGAAAGCTGCTCAAGCTGCAAAAGAGGAGAAAGATGAGGCTGGACTGTTTCAAAAAGAACAAAACAAGACAGTACAGATAAGAAAGCTGTTCAAAAAGCAGCGGACAGAAACGCAAAAATTCCGTCATTAATAAACGACTATAAAACGAATAAGGCTGCGAAGATGGAACCCTCAGTAAAAGAAAGTTCTGATAAAAATGATACCGCTACCACTACAAGTGAGAAGAGCGCGCTTTCGTCTAATACGGATCAAGCAGCTGAAGAAACATCAAGGGAAAAGTCAAACAAACCAGATTTGTCATCGCCGACATCAGATAATGCTCCCAATCTCTTTGGCAAAGTACGATCACAAATAAAAAAGGGACGAGAAGACCGACGGCTGAAAAGAGAGATCGATAAACTGATGGGGAATAAGAAGAAAAAGAAAAAGCGGAAATAGTGACTGAGCGAATAGAGTTGATTTGATATTTAGGAAAGGGCTTCGTACCTTCAGCAGCGTCTTTCTACGCCTCATTTTTAGACAAATCGTCAAAATAGTCTAATTTTTCGAAGGGGCGAGTGCGTCTTGTTTTCAATAAATTTTTCCTGCTGGTATGCTGAAACTAGATTATCAGAGGAGGGAACATCATGAGATACACGAATGGAAATTATGAAGCTTTTGCTAGACCGAGAAAACCAGCAGGTGTTGACGAGAAGAGTGCATATATCGTTGGAGCCGGATTGGCTGGCTTAGCGGCGGCTGTTTTTCTGATCAGAGATGGCCAAATGAAAGGGGAGCGAATCCACATTTTTGAAGAGCTTTCCTTATCCGGCGGGTCGTTAGATGGAAAATTTATTCCCCATGACGGCTTTGTGACACGTGGTGGTCGCGAAATGGAGAATCATTTCGAATGTTTATGGGATCTTTTTCGCTCAGTGCCATCGCTGGAAGTAGAAGACGCTTCTGTTTTAGATGAATTTTATTGGTTGGATCATGATGATCCTAACTCATCCAATTGTCGCATCATCCATAATCGCGGTGAACGTGCGGAAGACGACGGCGACTTTACCTTGTCGAAGAAAGCGCAAAAAGAACTGGTCGATCTATTTATGACGTCAGAAGATCAATTGATTGGTAAGAAAATCGAAGATGTCTTTGGTGATGAATTCTTTGCATCGAACTTTTGGTTGTATTGGTGTTCAATGTTTGCCTTTGAAAAATGGCATTCTGCAATCGAGATGCGCCGCTATGTGATGCGTTTTATCCATCATATCAAAGGGTTGCCAGATTTTACCGCCTTGAAATTCACTCGGTACAATCAATATGATTCTTTAGTCAAACCGCTATTGTCCTTTTTGAATGATCATGGGGTCGATTTCCAATATGAAACGAAGATCACGAACATTCAAGTTGATGCGACTCCTGACAAAAAAGTAGCGAAGAAGATTCAGTTAACCCGTGCAGGCAAAGCAGAAGAAATCGACTTAACTGAAAAGGATCTCGTTTTTGTGACAAACGGTTCGATCACAGAAAGCTCCACAGAAGGTGATCATCATACGCCGGCGCCAATTACTCACGAATTAGGCGGCAGCTGGAATTTGTGGAAGAATTTAGCGAAACAGTCTGATGAGTTTGGGCATCCAGAAGTTTTTTGTGACAATCTACCTGATGAAAGCTGGTTTGTTTCTGCAACAGTTACTTGGGAAAACTTTGATATCGAACCGTATATTTCACGATTGACGAAGCGTAAATTACGGACGGGAAGAATCGTGACTGGCGGAATCATTACGATCAAAGACTCGAATTGGTTGATGAGCTTTGCAACGCATCGTCAGCCTCATTTCAAAGAACAAAGTGACCAACAAACGGTTACTTGGGTCTATGGCTTATTGTCTAATACCCCGGGAAATTATATCAAGAAGCCGATTGAACAATGCAGCGGGCAGGAAATCGTACAAGAATTGATGTATCACTTAGGTGTACCGGAAGAAGATATCCAGAAATTCTCTGAAAAATCCTGTGTCGTAACACCGGTCTATATGCCGTTTATCACGTCTTATTTCATGCTGCGGGAACCTGGCGACCGTCCATTAGTCATTCCTAACGGGTCAGAAAATCTAGCCTTTATCGGAAACTTTGCTGAAACGGAACGGGATACGGTCTTTACTACAGAATATTCTGTTCGAACAGCAATGGAAGCTGTCTACTCCTTCTTAGATATTGAACGCGGCGTACCAGAAGTTTTCGCGTCAGCGTATGATATTCGTACACTGGCAAATTCCGTTTACTATTTGAGTGATCGGAAGAAGCTTTCCGAGATGGATCTGCCTTATGTAGAGAAAAAAGTGCTGGGTCACTTTGTTAAGAAGGTTGAACATACCTATATTGGCGATGTGTTGAAGGACAATCATTTATTATAAAAAGAAGGATCACTTTCTTTCTATAAGGTAGGGTTGTTCCCTCTGCCAAATACAATGTAAAAAATAATCACTATAATAATCTCATTCTCCTAAAGGAAGCTTCTTAGAGAATGAGATTTTTTTAATATGAAAGCCTCTTTTGTAGTATAATTTTAATCATAAAAACAAGGAGGGCAACGGATGATCAAGATAGCAATTGTTGGGTATGGAAACTTAGGGCGCGGGGTGGAGCGAGCATTAAAACAAAGCGCAGATATGGAATTAATAGGAGTTTTCTCAAGAAGAAATCCGGCAACCGTTCAAACAGATGGCGCACCTGCTTTCGCGATGGAGGAACTAATCGCGCAAAAGGGAAAGATTGATGTCTGCATTTTGTGTGGCGGTTCGGCGACTGATTTGCCGGTCCAAACACCAGAAATCACTAAAAATTTCAATACCATCGACAGCTTTGATACGCACGCGAAAATTCCTGAGCATTATGCAAATGTCGATCAGGCAGCGAAGGAAAATCAAACAGTCTCAATTATTTCGACAGGCTGGGATCCAGGGCTGTTTAGCTTGAATCGCTTATACGCGGAAAGTATTCTGCCGCAGGGAGACACGTATACTTTTTGGGGCAAGGGCGTTAGCCAAGGCCACTCAGATGCTTTACGCCGAATTGAAGGCGTCGCGGATGCGATCCAATATACGATTCCAAAAAGCGAAGTCATTGAGAAGTTAAAAGCTGGGGAAAAGCTGGAGCTGACGACACGCGATAAACATCTACGCGAATGCTTTGTCGTTCTTGAAGAAACGGCTGACGAAAAAGCGATTAAAGAAGAAATCGTGACGATGCCCAATTACTTTGATGAATATGATACGATCGTTCATTTTATTACCGCGGAGGAATTGAAACGAGACCACCATGCGATGCCTCACGGCGGAACCGTGTTGCGAACAGGAACGACTCATGAAGACACCAAACAGGTAATCGAGTACAACCTGCAGCTAGAAAGCAATCCAGAGTTCACAGCGAGTGTTTTGGTTGCCTATGCAAGAGCCTGTGCGCGATTGGCAGAGGAAAAACAATTCGGTGCTTTTACCGTATTAGATATCGCACCGAAATATTTATCCCCCGTTGATGATGCGACTTTAAGGAAAGAATTGTTGTAGACAAAAAGCGAAGGGACCTATGAAGTGTGTTCCCTAGGTTAGACCAAGTCTAGCAATTCTCTACCAAGTGACCGTTTATGGGGTATCTTACCGTAAGATAAAAGGACTATTAAAAATTTAAGTGTTTGAAAAACAGGGGCTTATCGCTTAGGATAAGCCTTTTTCTGTTCCAATCCAACCATTCGATTATTTAGCAAAAGTGTGGTAAATTTATGCCCCAAAATGATAGGAGGGGTGAAAGCCATGCAATTGACCCAAGAAGTAGTACTGCAAAAGCTTTATAATCTGATATTGAATCCGAATACGCGCGAATGGGAGCGTTACTTGCTGACAACGGCTAAAAATGGATTGGGTGAGCCTGCAAAGTTCAATGAACAATTGGCTAAACTGGAAGCGGAATTGCGGCCATTGGCGTTGCGTAATAATCTGACACCGGACGTGGCTGATTTTTATCAGGCGATTACAAAAAGGGAAGCAGGCATGGAACAGTCTGTAAAAGACCAGCATTTTATTTCAGAGCCAGCCAATCAGGAACGCGCGATTTTTGCTGGCGGCTGCTTTTGGTGTATGGTGGAGCCTTTTGAGACATGGCCGGGGATTGTCTCAGTTTTGTCTGGGTACACTGGCGGGAATGTCGATAACCCAAGCTATGATCAAGTCAGCAGCGGTGTGACCGGACATGTCGAAGCCGTGGAGATTATTTACGATAACCGGATTGTCAGCTATCAGGAGTTAATGGATCTCTATTGGCAGATCATCGATCCAACGGATGCCTTTGGACAATTTCAGGATCGCGGTGCTCAATACCGTCCGATAATTTTCACTACCAACGAAGAACAACGGAAAATTGCCGAGAATAAGAAGCAAGCAGTCATTGATTCTAATCGGTACAGTAAACCAATCGTGACAGAAATCAGATCCGCAGAAACCTTTTGGCCCGCGGAGAATTATCATCAAGAATTTTACAAGAAGCAACCGAAGCGCTATAAGGCCATTAAACGTGAACGCCAACAGTTTTTAACCTATCAACACTTAAAAGGGAAAATACGCGAAGGATGGAGTCGCAAGAAAAAGGGTTAGAGAAACTCAGTAATAATCTTTTTTTACGGTTGACATTGTTGCTAGAAGCGATTATAGTGAATACATACCAACTGAATGTATGGATAGGAGATAGAATGTATGGCTCGGAATAAATACCCAGAAGAAACAGTAAATAAGATTATAGAGGTATCTATGCAGCTGTTTTTAGAGAAAGGATATGAGCATACGTCGATTCAAGATATCGTCAATAATCTTGGCGGCTTATCAAAAGGCGCGATCTATCATCACTTCAAATCAAAGGAAGATATCTTAGATGGAGTAATGGATAAGCTGTATCAAAACAATGAGAATGAACTCGAGCATATCAAACAGCTTGAAAAAAATAAAAGTATGAACGGCTTAGAAAAGCTGCAGTCATTATTCACATCGGCTTTAGAGAATCCACGGCAGGATGATATGTTTCAAATGGCGCCAGACTTTTTGAAAAATCCTCAAATGCTGGCAATACAGCTAGAAGGTATTTTCAAAGAATCTGCTCCTCATTATGTACAGCCGATTATTGAAGAGGGGATCGCAGATGGATCGATTCAAACAGAGTATCCGAAAGAGCTAGCAGAAGTGATTCTACTATTGATAAATATTTGGTTGATTCCATTGATTCATGACGATGATCCAAGCAGTGTCGTTAATCGCTTCGCTCTATTCCAAGAAATGATGGCTAAACTGGGGATTGAGGTTTTCAACGAAGACGCAATTAAACGTTTGGAAAAATTTCGCAAATTGTACGAACAAAAAAAATAATCTCTGCCTGCAAAGGCAGTTTTATTTTAAAGTTATACATACCATCGTTCGGTATCAAATCATAGTATTCGTTTTATCAAACATGAAACGGCTAAAATAAAATCGAAAATAAGAAGGAGTGTTTAAAATGGAACAAAAAATGAGTAAAAGAAATGGGTATCGTACAACTGGTGAGGAGCAAAAGGAGAGAGGCGTAATGGAACGACTTGGCAGTGCCCTTGCAGTAATCTTTTCAGGGATCTTTATTGTACCGATCTTGACTGTATTGACAGGAGCTTTTGGAATGATCGGGATCGGATTGCCCGTGGTAGCAGTATTGAATCTGTTGGGAATTCTTCATATTCCTTTTAATGTCTTATTCATCACCTTGACGGGAATGCCGCAAGTGTTCACTGGAGTTATTGTAGGAATGATCTTCATTGCTTTATCTTTCTTATGTGGCGGCTTGTTGAAAAAATACATGGCTATTGCCAAACGAACGTTTTAATATAGGTATTAAAGTTGCTAATTTTATTCGTTTAGGATGAACACAAAAACAGAGGAGAAATTCTCTGTTTTTTTTCTTCTATGCCAAAAAACTATGATATCAAAAGGAAGTCGATATAAATTTTATTCAAATAGGAACGGTAGTTTTAAAAATTTCGCCTTAGAAAAATTCCAAAGAGTAGTTGCTATCAATCTGAACAGAATAGCTACTTCCCTTTCGTAACATGCAGAAGACAGTATTTTTATATATGAACAATGATAAAATAGCTTTAATAAGAACTAGCAAGTCTTTGAAAGGGGGATTCGATGTTTGTTCATGAATTAAAGCTATCGGAAATAGGCAACCACTTGGAGTATCCCTTCGGTGTTTTTGCTATTCAGGAGATCCTGCGCAGGGGTGGCCTGTCGTTTGAAAAACCAGTGACCTTTTTATCAGGGGATAACGGAACAGGGAAATCCACAATTTTGGAAGCGATCGCCGTTGCTTATGGGATTAATCCAGAAGGAGGCAGTCAGAATTTTAACTTTAACACGGTAGAAAGTCATTCGAATTTGCATGAATCAGTTTGTTTAATTAGAAAAGGAAAAATTCCAAAGACCAAGTTTTTCTTACGTTCCGAAACGTATTACAATGTGGCCTCGGAATTAGAGGAGCTATCAAGAGATCCGATCGAAGGAGGGTTAGCCTTTGCTTCCTATGGTGGAAAATCTTTGCATACCCGCTCTCACGGAGAAGGCTTGTTGTCCATCATAGAAAACCGTTTTGGCAAAGATGGCTTTTATCTTTTGGATGAGCCGGAAGCAGGGCTGGCGACAAGCAGACAATACACTCTATTGCAGGAAATTCATCGGTTGGTCAAGGCTGGCAGTCAATTAATTATAGCCACCCATTCGCCGATCTTATTGGGCTATCCAGAAGCGACGATCTATCAGTTTTCTGAAGCAGGTTTAGAGAGTTTGCCGCTAGAAGAAACGATTGCTTTTAAGGAAACGAAGCTCTTCTATGATGATCCCAATCGTATGCTGTATTACTTGCTAAACTAGTCAGAGGCTTTCTTTTCCCTGTTGAGCTGGTCAATGCTAGAATTATTCTTAGCAGGATTCAAGGAGATGGGAAAGTGAAGAATTTGAAAAAATATGGCTTCTATTTTTTACTAATAGGAGTGCTCAGTGATTTTTTAACTCCATATATTTTAGGATTTTTTTATCCAGAACTCGATCAGATGACGTCCGTGATGAGTTTGTTCGGTGATGTTGGAAGTCCAGTTCGTACGGCCTTTTTAGTTTGGTCAGTGGTTGCCGGGTGTTTTTATGTTCTCTCTTTACCGGCGATTTACGCAGCATTTCAGGCTATTTCTAAACCATTAGCTGGCTTAGCTGCTGCTGCGATTGGCTTCTATGGGATCGGAGATTGTATTTTTACGGGCCTATTTAGTGTAGATACCGCAGATGCCCAGTGGAACGTTTCAACTTGGGTACACAATGTCGGCTCGGGGATCGGCTATGCTGGCTTTTTACTTTTTCCGTTGATTTTGTATTTGATCTATAAAAAGAAAAAGGATCACCAAACGAGTCGCCGATACCTCTTTTTCTTTTTACTCAGTATTGCAGTAGCTGCAATTTATGGGTTGGCACGCTTGCCGCAATTGACTCCATTCACTATTTTCAAGCAATTAGGATTTTGGCAACGAGTGAGTTTTGTTTTTAATTATTTACCGATCATTTTCATGTGTTGGCACCAGATAAAAAAATAATTAAAAATATTTTTTTATCTGAAAAATAAAGTATTTATGACGAAATGATTTGTATTAGGAACTCAAGACCGATATGATAGAAGAAAGTCTTTTAATAGTTATTCTAAAGGAGAGAAAGATGAAAAAGTTGAAATTGGTTATGGTTGTTGCCTTTGCATTGGTTCTTTTTGCAGGATGTAAAAAGCAGGCACAGGATGAATTTTCTGAAGAACTAGTGAAGCAGGGGGAGATGAATGCAGGGGAATACTCTGCTGTGATTGATAAAGTATCAATAGAAACAAAGGATGCTGATGCACCGACGCGTACAATGATTGATATGGCAGCAAAAATGATTAGCGGAACAAAAATCACAGGTGATTACCAACAAGATAGTGAGAAGGAATTAGTGGCAACGACTATGTCCATTGATGGATTAGGTCAGAAGCTGCCTTTAACGCTATTTATGGATGTAAAGAAACAGTCCGTCTATATGAGTACAGATTTTATGACGGAATTAGTAGACATCGCAAAAGAGTTCAATCCAGATGTTCCATTTGACGCGAAAGACTTTGAACAGTTAAAGGGTAAATACATCTATGCGAATGAGGAAGATCTGGAAAAAAGCGGAGACAAGAAAGATACTGATTCCAAGAGTGAGGCTGTTAGTCCAACATTAGTTAGTGATTATGTAGCGACTTTAGATCCGGATTCTTTTGAGAAAGAGGGAGATACGCTGAAGCGTACCTTCACCAAAAAAGACATTCAGAACTTTATCAAGTATGCAAAAGAAAACGGAGATAAAGAGGCCAAGGAGCTTGTCAAAGAACTAGAAAAAAATATGGATGATTTAACTGAGTACAAACAAACGACAACCTTGAATACGAAAAAACATACACAAAAAACAACAATGAGTCTCACAATGAAGGACGAGGATACTACTGCTCAAATAGGCTTGACGCTAAATAATCAAGCGAAAAATTCAGATAAAAAGATCAAATTGCCTAAGAAAGCTGAAACGATCTCAATGGAAGAATTTCAGGAAATCGTTGAGACTGCGCAAGAAAATAATTCTCTGGTCTCAGAAGAAGACTTCAATGATTTGCTGGATGCGATCAGAAGTAATGGAAGCCAACTGTCTCAAGCAGAAATTGAGCAGATCAAGGAGACCTATGAACCTTATTTGACAGAAGAGCAGTACAAACAATTAGAAGAAGCTTTGGATCAGGCAAGTCAGATGGCAGCATAGCATAAAAGGATCAATCATTTTACATGATTGGTTCTTTTTTTACAGTCTGCGGCATGGTAACCTTATAGGGACGACAATCACATGAGAAAGAGAAGAGGCGGTTTTGGTCCGGCGCACTACTCATTACGCAACTGAAGTAATTTAGTGAAACGTGGAAAAGGATTCTGACATTGAATAAACTGAAAATTTTCGAAAGAAAAGACAGTTTATTTGGTGTGCAGAAATTTTCCACGTTTTTTTGGTGTCTGCTGGATTGTCGTCAGGTAGAAAGAGGAATAGAAAATGATCAATAAATTGAAACGAAATATCCCAATATTCAGTACTAGCAAGGATTCCATCTGGTTAGATGAGCACCTGGCACCGCAAATGCTGGCAGCTCATTTGGATACAGCGTCTGATGGGGCTACGAGAAGGGAAGAATATATCAACCAATCCATGTGCTGGCTGACCGAAAAATGTCCGGTGCAGGAATTTCCGAAGCTGTTGGATCTTGGCTGCGGTCCAGGAATTTATGGGGAAAGCTTTTATGAAGCAGGCTATCAGGTAAGCGGCATTGATTTTTCAGAATTGAGTATCGCCCATGCAAAGAAATCTGCGGAGGCAAAGAATTTCGCCATTAATTATCAATGCGGCGACTATCTAAAGGAAGACTTAGGACAGGATCGCTATGATCTGATCGTCTTGATTTATTGTGATCTGGGGGTGTTTTCGCCAAAAGACCGGAAGCGTGTCTTTCAAAAGGTTTATACGGCTTTGAAAAAAGGCGGACGATTTGTTTTTGATGTTTTTACGACAAGTAAGTATGAGACTTTTGAGGACAAGCATACGTGGCAGCTGGAAGAAGAGAATTTTTGGACAAGTGAGCCGTGCCTGCATTTATCTGCTCAAAAGAAGTATCCAGGGACAGCGACCTATTTAGATCAGCATTATTTGTTGTATTCGGATTCCTTCAAAGAATTTTTTATTTGGGAAACGGTCTTCACTGAAGCAGAGCTGTCAGGGGAATTGGAAACGGCTGGTTTTACCACGATGGAGGTCTATGGAGATATTCGCGGCTCACAGCCTTCCTCTGGTTCTGAAACCCTTTGTTTTGTAGTGGAAAAATAGGATTTCCACGTTGTTCCTTGCTATAATGGAGAAATAACGAAGCAAGAAGAGGTGGACGGATGAAAACAATCGGACTATTAGGCGGCATGAGCTGGGAAAGTACAGTGACCTACTATACGCGGATCAATGAATTGATGAATCAGACATTAGGCGGGCTGCATTCAGCCAAAATCAAGTTGGCAAGTGTAGACTTTGAAGAGATCGAGCAATGTCAGGTGAGAAATGAATGGGAAAAAAGCGGAGAGCTTCTTGGAAAAGAGGCGCAGCAGCTAGAGCAGGCGGGGGCTGATTTTCTATTGATTTGCACCAATACCATGCACAAAGTCGCACCACAGATCGCAGGTCATATAGCTATTCCGATTCTGCATATTGCTGATGCGACGATCGCGGAATTACAGGCCAATAGAATTAAAAAAGTCGCGCTTCTAGGGACCAAATATACGATGACACAAGAATTCTATAAGCAAAGGATCATTGATAGCGGGATCGATGTCTGGATTCCCAACGAGCAAGACATCGAGACAGTGAATCAGATTATTTTTGATGAATTGTGTCATGGTAAAATTTTAGAAGCGTCTAAAGAAAGATTCATCGCAGTCATTCAGGAGGCTATTGCCGCAGGTGTAGAGGGGGTCATTTTAGGCTGTACCGAAATTGGTCTGTTGATTCAGCAAAAAGATGTCACGATCCCTGTTTTTGATACGACGGAAATTCATTCGCAAAAGGCTGTTGAACAAGCCTTGGAAGAATAGCTGAGGCCCATGATGAAAACCATTCTTTTTGCGCCAGCAACATTCAACTTGGCAGAAACGACACGCATGATTGAGATTGCGAAGGTTTTACGCCAGGAGTACCACTGCGTTTTTTGCGGATTCTCTAAGACCTATTTAGAATTGATTAAAGAAGAGAACTTTGATGTTACGTTAATGCAGCCGACGCTGACAATTCAGCAGGAGAAGGCGATCTTACAATTTGATCAAGGAAAAAGTTTGAAAAATCCATTTACCAGCGAAATCGTTGCGGAACGAGTAGAAAACGAACTAGGGTTGTTGAAGCAGCTCGCTCCTCGTGTCATTGTGACTGGCAGTAATGTGACGATGTTCTTATCTGCACGTATCAGCAAGATTCCGTTGGTGTATGTCAAACCAATCGCGATGTCTCGCCCGCACTTTGATCATGAAAAGGAATGTATCATTCCAAGCCAACTAAATAAGGCGTATCTCCCAGCAACTGCATTGTGGCACGTCTTTCTCAAAGTGGCGAAACAGCTAACTTGGAAACCAAGAGCATTCAAAAAAGCAGCACGAAGCTACAATCTTCCGCTGCCTAAGTATACGTTGGATCTGCTGGATGGGGATTTGAACTTGATCACCACCCATCCAGCTTTTACGACAGAAGTAACGTTCCCCGATAATTACCAATCGGTGGGACCGATTTTTGCTCGATTACCCTATACGATGCCAACGGAGGTTCTTCAAGTAATAGAGCGGGCACGTGAAAGCAACCGATCAGTGGTGTATTTCGCCATGGGCAGTTCAGGCAATCAATCACTGGCTGAAAAGCTTTTAAGTTATTTCGAACAAACCGATTTTGAGGTGATCGCCCCCATTAAAAGCTATATACAGGAGCAGGCTGCGCCAAGTAATGTCCATGTATTTGACTGGCTGCCGGCGCTTGGTGTTTCTGAATTAGTTGATTTTTCAGTGATCCATGGTGGTGAAGGCACGGTCCAAACCGCTTGCTCTTCAGGCAAACCGTTTATAGGAATCGGGCTGCAATACGAACAGGAGGTCAATGTCGCTTATTGCGAAAGATTCGGCAATGCCGCAGCAGTCAGTCCAAATAACCTTTCAGCTCAAGCACTGGAGCAAGCGATTAGACACATTCGTACCCCTGAGACGCAGGCGAAAGCCCAAGAGATGAAACGATTAATGCAAGAAGTAAACGGGGCGGAGGCCGCAGCCGAAGCAATCAAGGAGCATTACCTTTAAAATAGACAAATAAAGACATCCAGCTTTCAACAAAAGCCGGATGTCTTTTTAACGAGTTCGTTTTCTCATGAAGAGCCCAGCGATCAATCCCAATGCGCCACAACCCAGAAGCGTGACGATCGTTACAAAGCTCATCTCAATAATAGAATATACATTGGTTTGGTTAGCAACCAAGTTGGTTACAACGACTGCTGGAATCGCTAATAAAGACGCAATTCCTAAGCAAGAGCCCATATTCCAATGCAACAGTTTTCGAATGCCAATGTTAATCCAGAAATATGCGATCCAAGTCAACGCGATAGGTAAGCCTATCGGCCGTAGCCAGTAAATCGGCGCATCCAAAAAATAAGTATTTACGGTTCGTTCCAGCACCATGAAATAAGGAACGACTAGCACAGTGAAGATTGAAACGGAATGAATCACCCGCGCATTCTTACTAAAAAACAAAGCATCCAATAGCATCCCCGCAAAAATCAAACTGCTCCCTACGATACGAAACCAGGTAAACTGATGATCAATCGCTAAGTTTGTAACCGCTGTTATCCCAAATACTAAAAAGAATAAAATCCAGAAAAGCTTCCTACCCCAACTTCCCTTTTTATTCGACTCTTTCATTTATTTTCCTCCTTCCTCCTGCTAAACAGAGTGAACGTTTTATGCCCTTTTCTTAAGTATAGCAGTCGAAGGATCGATTGCTATCAGACTTATGTCCTATTTTGGCTCAATCTTTTAAGTATATTGGGAAATTTAAAGAATGAAAGGAGGAGAACTTTTCGGACGAAGGAATTTATTATGAGGGAATTTCAGTTTTATCAAAATCATTGCTATTAAAGAACTTCTCAACTTAACGCTGTTTTATCCATAATACTTCTGTGGATCATTGATAAAAGAGGCAGCAAAAAAAGAGAGAAGAAGAACAAAAATTTGTCTCTCCACTCTTTATAGTTGCTTGATGTAGGTCAAAAAATGATGGTAATCGCTTTGCTGCAGAAGGGCTTGTTGAATATCCTCACGTTCCATCAATTCCAATAAAAGACTGTAGATTTCCTCTGTGTCTTCGTAATCTTCTTTGGTAATAGCAAATAGAAAGACAAACTTGACTAAATCACCGTTGCCCCAATCCACACCATTAGGAAGGATGGCTACGGATACGGCAGATTGATTTGCCAATAGCGACATAGGGTGAGGAATCGCCAACCACTCATTGATATTGGTTTGATTGATTGCTTCTCGTTTCATAATGCTGTCAAGAAAGTTTTCAGGGACAAAATCCTTTTGGAACAGTTGCAAGGTCATTCGTTCAAGCAACTGTTCTTTATTTTCCACGTCTTCATGAAGATAAAAATCCTCATGAAATAAGGAATAAATTTCGTCATTTGCTTCGGTGAAACGCGATAGGAAGTGCTCGATTTTTACAATTTCTTTGTCTAATTTTGCCATATTGATATAAACATGAGGGATACTCAATTGTTCTAACAGCACCGTTGTAATCACAAAATCAATAGTGGTGAGATCCTGCTGTTGCAGCTCTACATAAGAAAGCCGTTCAACCACTTCGATAGTTTCCTGATAGTATTTATTGATCTTCGCTTCGATGATACGACTCATGGCACGACCGGTTCCACAGACCAAGATCACGCGATATTTTCGATGATCACTGATAGAATTTCTTTCCATTGCCCCCGCGATATGCAAGGCGATGTATCCGACCTCATCTTGAGAGAAATACAATCCATGCTTTTTTCCAACTATTTCTAAATGTGTTAGACACAGATCATATGCCTGGGGAAAGGATTTTTTTATAGTCGTCAGCAATGGATTGCTGCGACGAGCGTTCATTAAGTTCATATTAATGAAGCCTTCGATATGCGAGGTCAGATCCTCAATCAATGTTTTATCTTCAATCCAGTCAAAATTTGAGGTTCGCTTAATCGCACGTAATAGCTCGTCAACGATCGATTGAGCCGTCTTGATAGAAGAGTTGTTCGTTGCTGCTGTCTCGACTAACCGTGGAGCATTTAAAGCCAAATAGTAAGTAAAATAATTTTTTTCACCATTGGTCAATTGTATATCAAATGCCTGATCGATCTCAGCTAAAAAATGCGTCAATACATTTTGAGCCTGTTGTTTTAAGATCGGCACTCGTAAAGGAAATTCACTCATTTCATGACCAGCTAGAAAGCGGCTGATTGCTAAAGCAAAATGGGAGAGAATATTCTTATGATAATAATCTGAATCGAGTAATTCCAAAGGTGCGAGATGTTTAAGCTCCAATTTTTGTAAAAGCCCTAGATCGATGTTATCAAAGAGGGACAATTCCATCTCAGTAAAGCCAACTAAATACTCCTGCAAATCTTTTTCGATTAATAGATCACTAATGGCCTGTCGTTTTGCGAACTCATTACCTAAAACTTCAAAGCCAATGTTTGGACGGTTGATGATTTTTAATTGATAAGACATTAAATGATCACGAGCTGTTTTTAGATAAGAATAAAACGTATTTTTACTAACAAATAGTTGATCCAAAAAATCATCTAACGATAAAGGGTTTTCATTCTTAAATAGAAGGAAAAGCAAGTAGGCTTGTCGTTCTTCGCTCGTTGTTAGGTGAGTAACTGAAGAAGACATGCTTTCCGACCACCATTCATCGAATTGCTCTTTAGAATGAATCGACAGCAAATACCCTTGTCCCCGAACCAAGGTAATTGAGGCTCCTACATTGCTTAATAAATCGTTTAGATTGGCAATGTCTGTCCGTATTGTCCGTTCGGAAATAGCAAAGCTATTGGCCAACTCCTTCATTGGTATTGGCGTCGTCTGTTTAGCTAATAGTTCTAATAGGTCATCTAATCGTTGATAAGCAAGCTTAGACACTTGGTTCACCTCCGGTACTTGTCCTCATCATACAATATTGAAGAAAAGAATGAAATCGTTCAGCAGTCCTGCTTTTTTCCAAAACCAATGGCAATCTATTTGGAAAACGCTTTACTAACGATTGCCAAATTAATTGGAAATTGGAAGTGTTTACACAAAAGGTTAAACCTCGTAAATTAAAGGTGTAAAGCGATACCAGTGTTGCTACTGCTTCAACAGTTTCGAAATGATAAGGGAAACGAAGATCGATTGGACTTTCCTATAAGTTTATTTCATTATGAATGAGCAAACCGTTTCTAGAAATGTGAGAAGCCGTTTTACGAATCAACATATAAAGGCAAAAAAACTATTAGAAAGGAGCTGCCGATATGAACTTTAAAGAAACAAATATCCTTTTAGATGTAACGGTTGCTTCGAAAGAGGAGCTATTTGAAGTCATTGCGAGCTATGCCTATGAATCAGGGTATGTGACAAATGTGGATGAAACGCGCAGAGCCTTCAATGAAAGGGAAGAAGAATATTCCACCGGACTGCAGGAGGGCTTTGCTATTCCTCATGCGAAAGCCGATACTGTTTTGACACCGACTGTCTTGTTCATTCGTTTAAAGCATGAGATTGAATGGGAAACCTTCGATGATTCTGCAGTAAAAAATGTTTTTGCTTTGATGGTTCCCAAAGAAGACGAAGGTACTGTTCATTTAGAAATGCTGAGTCGCTTAGCAACGGCTTTGTTAGAAGCAGAATTTATTCAACAAGTTCAACAATCAGAAGATAAAACACAATTAGTTGAATTGATAAAAAAAGAAATGATTGGAGAGAGAATCAGATGAAAATAGTAGGAATTTCCGCATGTCCAGCAGGGTTAGCGCATACGCCAATGGCGGCAAAAGCATTAGAAAAGGCTGGAGCTAAACTGGGCTATGATGTCAAAATCGAACAACAAGGATCATTAGGCCAAGTTAATGAAATAACTGCAGCAGAAGCCAAAGAAGCCGATTTTCTGCTGTTGGCAACGGATCAAAAAGTGGTTGGTTTGGAACGCTTTGAAGGAAAGCCACAGCTTCGAGTGAATATCAATACTTGTATCAAAGCACCAGAAGCTGTTTTGAAGAAGTGTATCGCTGCTGTTCAGCAAAGACAGGCAAATTAAATGAAAGAAAAGGAGCAGGAATGATGAAGAAAGTTCTAGCAGATTTAAAAGGCCACTTAATGAGTGGGATCAGTTTTGTACTGCCGTTGATTATTGGTGCCTCTCTTGTCGTCGCGATCCCGAAAATGATCGCGCTCGGTATGGGAATAACCAGTTTAGATCCCTATGCGGAAGCGGAGGGATTCAAACATGCACTTTATCTGATTGAGCAGGTCGGTTGGACCGGTATCGGCTTGATTAATACGGTACTTGCTGGATTTATTGCTTATTCAATTGGTGACAAGGCTGCTTTAGGAGCAGGGTTTATCGGTGGAGCCGTTGCTTCAAATACAAATGCCGGATTTTTGGGTGCCGTGATCGCCGGATTCTTGGCAGGGTATTTAGTGAAATGGTCGAAAGAAAAAATCAAATTGCCGGAGTCATTTTCTGGTGTTATGCCACTAGTTATTTTACCGTTAATCGCAACATTATCGGTGGCGATCGTAATGGGCGCCTTACTTTCCGAACCGTTAGCGTGGATCAATACGAGTCTTGTTGATTGGATCCGCAACATGATTGAAAATGATGTCAATAAGATTTTGCTTGCTATGATTATGGGAGCGATGATCGGCTCTGACTTAGGCGGACCAGTGAATAAAGCCGCTTGGATGGCAGGAAATGTCCTATTGGCTGAAGGAGTCTACCTACCTGCAATTATTGTGAATGTAGCAATCTGTGCGGTGCCATTTGGTTATGCATTGGCGACTGTGTTTCATAAGAAACGTTTCAACAAGGAGTTATTGGATGCTGGACGCAACAACTTTGTAATGGGCTTTATTGGAATCACAGAAGGGGCGATTCCCTTCACATTGGTAAACCCCTTAAAACTAGTCCCAATTAACATGTTGGGTGGTGCAATCGCATCAGGCCTAGGTATCGCTTTTGGAATGTACGCTAAAATGCCGCCTGTTGGAGGGATTTATGGCTTCTTCACTGTTGGGAATGGTTGGGCTTACTTACTAGGTTTATTTATCGGAGCTGCCTTTATCGGCTTTGTGGCTCCATTGTTTGTCAATTTCAACAAACAAGAAGACAAAACAGAAGAAATTGAATTGGATGACATTGATGTGAGCTTTGAGAATTAATAAGAGTGTAAAAATTAATAGGCACTGGCGATGAAAATCGTTGAGTGCCTGTTTTACTAAATGAGAGGAACGTTTGCATGAAAAAAACAGTACACGTGGTACCGCATAGTCACTGGGATCGGGAATGGTATTTTACTACTAGCCGATCGAAAATCTATTTAATGCATGATTTGAAGAAGGTCCTGGACCAGCTAGAAAAAGATAATCCATACGAGAGCTTCATTTTAGATGGGCAGGCTTCTTTGTTAGATGATTATTTGAAATGGCGTCCACAGGATCGGAAAAGGATCGAAGCGCTTGTCAAGCAAGGAAAGCTGATTATCGGTCCGTGGTATACTCAAACAGATCAGCTTGTGATTTCAGGAGAAAGTATTGTCCGAAATATGTTGTATGGGATGAAGATTTGTGAAGCATTTGGTGGTTACATGAATGTTGGCTACGTTCCTGATTCTTTTGGTCAAGCAGCTAGTATGCCTCAAATTTATCATGAATTTGGTATCAGTGATACGATGTTTTGGCGCGGAGTAAGCGATGATGAAGTGACTCATACAGAATATAAATGGCGTGGAGAGGATGGATCGGTAGTCAATGTTTATCAAATCCCTAGTGGTTATTATATTGGTGGCGCGATTCCTGAACGTGAAGCGGATTTAGCAGAATTTTTACATCAAGAACCCTTTAAGACGACTTGGGGTCGCAGTTCGACCGATCAAGTCTATTTTCCAAATGGATTTGATCAAGCACCTGTAAGAGAGAATTTGCCGAAATTGGTTGAGCAAATGAACGAATTGTATCAAGGTGAATATGAACTGCAATTTTCAACGATTGAAAACTATATCGCAGCGGTTAAAGAACGGCATCCAGAATTAGAAGAAATCGCAGGAGAATTGATTAATGGAAAACTGATGCGGATTCACAAGACGATCTTCTCCTCGCGCTCTGATTTGAAAGCGATGAACACGAAGATTCAACACTATTTGGTGAATGTAATGGAGCCTGTTCTAACGATGGCGATGCAATTGGGATTTGAGTATCCAGTTGAAACAGTCAAGGAAATCTGGAAATTAATGTTTGAAAATGCCGCACATGATTCGATTGGTTCCTGTGTTTCTGATACAACCAATGAGGATGTCTATATGCGTTACAAGCAGGCACGAGATATCTCTATGAATCTTGTAGAACTGACGTTGCGTCAAATTTCAACGGCGATCAATAATCCACAGGCGCAGGAAATTACCTTCACCCTGTTCAATACCTGCGACAAAGCACGTGATGGTGTGATCGAAGCGGAAGTTTACTTGCCGCAAAAAGATTTTGCTATTCTTGATCAAGCAGGCAATTCGTTGCCTTATACCATTTTAGAGTTGGTTGACCAAACGGAGTATGTCTTGAACCAAGGGAATGTTTTGAATACAACTAAGGAAATCTATTTACCTGAAAAAGTTTATAAAGCAAAAATCGTGATTGAAACAACAGACGTACCAAGCATGGGGTATACACAGTTAACGGTTGATCTCTCAGGAAATAGTCATGCACCACTACGAGAAAATACGAATCACACGATTGAAAATGATCATTATCAAATTACTGTGAATAAAAACGGTTCTTTAGATATTTTAGACAAAGCCAGCAATGTTTTATACAGAAATCAAGGGATAATCGAAGAGAATGGAGACGATGGCGATTCCTTCAACTACTCTCCGCCAGCGAAGGATTTTATTATCTCGTCAACAGATTTTGAACCTAAAGTCACGATTCAACAATCGGATATTTATCAGACGATCCGTTTAGAATACTTACTGAAGGTTCCGAAAGATTTAACTGAACGTGCTGAGCAGAAGGTCTCGGAAAAATTACCAATCACACTTGAGCTGTCAATGAAGAAACAATCACCATTGCTAGATTTCAAATTGACTGTAGAAAATCAAATGGTAGATAGTCATCGTGTTTGTGTCTTGTTTGATACCGGCATCGCGTCAAAATTCTCGATCGCTGATCAGCAATTTGGTACCTTGGAGCGTCCGGTCATTTTTGAAAAAGAAATGGCCTTATGGGAAGCTAACAAAGAACAATGGAATGAACAACCGATTGCTATTGAAACTTGTCAGTCCTTCGTGGGATTATTCGATGACAGTCGCGGCGTTGCTGTCATGCCAAAAGGCGTGCGGGAATATGAAATTATCGGCGAACAATTCGATACGATTCGTTTAACGATTTTCCGAACCTATGGTTTTATGGGGAAAGAAAATCTGATGTATCGTCCCGGTCGTGCTTCTGGCGAAACCGTGATCGCTACCCCCGATGCGCAACTTCATAAAACATTGAGCTTTGAATTTTCGGCTGCTTATTTTGCGGAAAGCTTTGACCAAGCAAATGTCGAGCAACTGGCAAAACAAGCCGTGACGCCGATTGAAGTCTATCAATATGCGGAGTTTTTAAATTCTCGTTTGATTTTCACTTTAGGCGATGTGGAGCAAACGCTGCCGGCAACCTTTAGTCTCTTAGAAATTGAGGGAAATTTGACTTTGAGCATCTTGAAAAAAGCTGAGAACCGTCCAGGTTATATCTTACGTCTTTATAATGGACTCTTGGAAAAAGACGGACACGCAACAATCAAATTCAATCAAACGATCAAAGTGGCTGAAAAAGTTGACTTGAAAGAAAAAACAAAGGAACCGCTGCCAATAAATAATGATACAATAGAGCTTGAAAGCATCGGGCACGCAAAATTCGTGACCTTGTATGTGGAATAAATCTAAAGGATTGTGAGTGAAGCTTAGTGGAAAAATTATTTGGCGGCATCGAAGCCGGCGGCACAAAATTTGTTTGCTCTGTAGGAAATAATGATCTGGAAATTATCGAACGTGCCAGCTACCCAACAACGACACCAGAAGAAACAATGGCGTTAGTCATCGGCTTCTTCAAAAAATATGCGGACCAGCTGATGAGTATTGGAGTCGGTTCATTCGGTCCCATTGATATTCATCGTGATTCGAAAACCTATGGCTATATTACCTCAACACCAAAATTGGCGTGGCAAAACTATAACTTTGTCGGCGCGTTGAAGAAGGAATTTGATCTGCCGATTGCTTGGACGACAGATGTGAATGCGGCTTGTTATGGCGAATACGTGAAGGGGCGCGGCGATGGCGTCAACAGTGTGGTTTATTATACGATCGGTACAGGTATTGGCGGCGGGGCGCTGCAAAAAGGCACCTTTATCGAAGGCTTCAGTCATCCCGAAATGGGGCATGTATTAGTAAGTAGAAACCCTAAAGATGACTTTGAAGGCAGCTGTCCTTTCCACGGGCATTGCCTAGAAGGTATGGCGGCAGGACCAGCGATCGAAAAACGTTTAGGCCGTAAAGGGCAAGACTTGAGTGAAGAGGATCCTTACTGGGAGATCGAAGCGGATTACATTGCCCAATGCGCCTATAACACCACCTTGATGTTTTCACCAGATGTGATCATCTTCGGTGGCGGAGTGATGCAGCAGGAGCATTTAGTCAAAAAGGTTCGCGCTCGCTTCAAAGAATTAATGAACGAATATGTAAAAACACCAGAATTAGAAGACTATATCGTGACACCAAAATTAGGCAACAACGCCGGAACGATCGGTTGTCTAGCCTTGGCACGAGAAGCAAAATTGCATTCTTAAGAAGAAAGTAAGAAAAAGCCGTCAATCTTAGTTGGCGGCTTTTTTTGGTGGAATGGACAACTTATAGCAAATGCTTCTCTCTCAACAAGTGCGTATCTTTTCTGAGTTAATCAAAAAATTGCTATAATTTAAATGAAATCAGAAAGGGGGACACGGGGTGAAGAACAATACCTTTGCAAAATTCGAACGAGCGATTAGTACGATCGTGGATATTTTATTAGCTATCTTGATTCTCGTTGTAGTAATTGTCATGGCAGAAGGGATCATCAATATTATTATGCATGTGATTCCGCTAAACAATGTGTCCGAACTAACACTTTTGATTGACGAGATCGCAACGCTCTTTATTTTACTAGAGGTTATTCTAATGCTTCTTCGCTATATCAAAGAAGGGCATCACATTCCTGTTCGTTACTTGATTCTGATCAGTATTACAGCGATTTTGCGGGAGCTATTGCTGGCACATGGAAATGGAATGAACTCATTGTTGCTATCTATCTCTATTTTGATTCTTGTCGGTGTTTTATTTATTTTAGAAAAGGTCAAGGCCTTTCATAAGGGTGAAAATAGATTAGAAAAATAAAACGGCTCTGTACCCATTAGGCACAGAACCGTTTTTTTAAGCTGTTGCAGTTTTGCGTGATTTTAAGATGTATTGAATTCCTGTATAGAAAATAATGACAATAACTAAATAGGTAACCATCGAAATGTCTAAGTTCATCAAGAATTGAGAAGCAATAATTACGCCGGGAATCCCGCCGATCGTGATCGCTAAGGCAATTTTTCTAGAGTAAGCTTTCTCACGAATGAAGTTGATACTAGCGACAGGTTGAAGTCCCGCACATGAGCACATCATGATAGGAAAAGCAGCTAAGGGTGTCATACCTAGCATGTAAACCATCGCCATACAAGGAGCGTATAGCCCGACACCGACCGTCATTAAGGCACCGAAGAAAAAGTTCCCAATAATTCCCACGATTAATTTGATGCCCGTTAATCCCATCGCAGTGTTTCCTTTACCCAATAAGGCAATGACTTCAGTTTGACGCAATAGCATTAAAATAGCAGTAATCAATAGTGCCCAGCCGATCCACTTCTGAACAGCCGTTTCTGATAGCTTAGTAACATACTTTGAGCCGAACCAAGAGCCGACAATAGCGGCTAGGATCAGTGAAACTAAGGTTAAGGAATCTACTTTTATAACTGTGACGAAAATCACAGCTTCAGTTAACACAGGAATCGCGTGTCCCACATTTAATATTCCCGGTAATTTTCGATCGTCATCATTTTGCTTTGTTACGTTCAGCATCATCGTTGTTAAGGCAAAACTACCAATTCCGATCGTATCCGCAAAATCTGCAATAAATCCAATAATCCCATTAATTAACCAATTCCCTGGTCCTAAATCCTCCCGATGCGTCACGACATCGCGTACAAGCATGATCGCTTGAAAGATCATCAAACCAATCAAAACATAAAAAATAATCTGTGCCATAAATCCTCCCGTAGGTCTTTTTCTTATAATTATAACAATAAACAAAAAAGAAAAACCATCAAAATTCGAATTTTTTGTGATTTAATGAACGATCAAGGTAAAATGATAAAACTGCCGAGTCTTATGACAAGGCGATAAGCTATTAATTGTTATGGATATTTTCCGTTGGGCACCATAAACGTATGGAATGGGTAAAATGATGGTATTCAATGAAGTGTCTAACTATTCTCATGTCTTACAGCAGTTTAAAGAAAAATCTATTTAAATTATAGAAAAATAACTTATCTAGTAAAAATCTTCGACGTTAAAATTAATCTAAAATAATTAGTTGGAGTATGATAAACTTTTAACTATGAGTTGATACGAGGAGGGAACATCATTAAGAAAACAATATTTTTATTTTCAGTGTTGCTTTTACTAACTTTACAATCTCCGGTTTTTGCTGCTGAGGATATTATGACGATAACGAAAGCAGCAGGCTATACAGAAGTTTTAGAAAAGAATAAGCCTAAAGCATCCATTGTGATTGATGGAGCAAACGGTCAGATATTGTGGGAAGAAAATGCTGAATTAGTGAGAGAACCTGCAAGTATTTCTAAGATGATGACAGTCTTTTTGGTCTTTGATGCGATAAAAGATGGAAAGCTAAGCTTGGATACTGAGATCGTAGCGACGGAAAAGGATCAGAAAATTAGTCAGTTGTATGCTATTAGCAACAACAAAATCGTGTCTGGAGTTGCCTACCCTGTAAGAGAATTATTAAAAATGGTGATTGTCCCTTCATCAAATGTGGCAACGGTGATGTTAGCCAATGCGGTCTCTGATAATGATGCCGGTCTATTTATCAATACTATGAATGAAAAAGCACAAAAAATCGGAATGAAGAATACAACTTTTTATAATTGCAGCGGCGCATCTGCCACCAGCTTTGAAGGACTTTATAAGCCAGAAGGATTTGACCCTAATGGAAGCAATACATCAACTGCCCGTGATCTAGCTACGATGGTTTTCTTTTTACTCAAGGAGCATCCCGAGGTACTAGATTTTACGAATCAAGTGGAGGTAACGGCAATGAAGGGAACCCCTTATGAGGAGACCTTTGAGACCTATAATTATTCATTGCCAGGTGCTAAATATGCATTTGAGGGAGTAGATGGCTTGAAGACAGGTTCAGGTCCTAGCAGTGCTTTTAATTACATCGCTACGGCAAAACGTGGAGATACTCGCTTGATAGAAGTCATCCTAGGGGTTGGCGACTGGTCAGATCAAGATGGGGAGTATTATCGGCACCCGTTTGGCAATGCGTTACTAAAAAAAGCCTTCGATGAGTATGAATATCGTTTGCTTCTGCCAAAGGGACAGCAAAAAATCGAAGGTAAAACCATTCAACTTGATCAGGATTTTTATGGCGTGATGAAAAAGAACGAGGAGCCGAAACTTGCGCTTCAAGACAAACAAGTAGTGTTAGCGAATAAAAAAGAGCAGTTAACAGAGAAAATGCCTAGACTATCCCTAAATTATCAAACAGTGAAAACGGATCAGGCAAAAAAAGAACAGCTGCCCTCAACAAGCAACTCGTTCACTTCTATTCAGAAAAAAAACTATCTGTTGCCAGGGATTTTTGCTGTTTTAGGTATAGTGCTGTTATTTTTCCCAACTAAAAAAAATGTATTCAGTCGTAGGAAGAGAAGCTCTAAAAAAAGAGGCCGAACGATGGTTAAAGTGGCAGGGACAGCTTGTCTTCTCGTTGCACTTCTTTTTTTTATTATGACTCTTTTATAATAAATAAGCGGATGTTTACGAAAAAATACCGCTCCCAAAAGACATTAACTTATCTTTTGGGGGCGGTTCAAATTTTTTCCTGTTCCTTTGTTCTTGATGGGTCGATCAACAGCAATCCAACGGACAGTCTAAGCGTTCAGCGATAGCTAGTCCAGAAGGGGTTTGTGCCAATCCGCCGTGACCGGTGCAACGCAATTCTGATGGAAGCATCCGACCGACTTTATTAAAGCTCTCGATTGTTTCGTCCAATGGCACAACGACATCATATCCGGCTAAGGACATATTCGCTGCACCAAGAGCATTCATTCCGCACATCATGTTTTTCCCAAGGCAAGGGACTTCCACCCGCACACCAATGGGATCACAGGTCATGCCGAATACATTTTGCAAGGCCATAGAAGCGGCATTTACTGCCTCTTCAATGGTACCGCCCATTAATTGAACCAGTGCGCCCGCTGTCATCCCTGATCCTGAGCCGCATTCTGCCTGACAGCCTGCGACTTCCGCGGCGAAAGTGGCATATTCTGCGATAAAGACACCGATCATTCCTGCCGCAAGCAACGCCCGAACCAAGTCATCGTGAGATTTTTTCTGATACTCGCTGACAGCGATCAATGTTCCCGGCAAGGCTCCACACGAACCAGCAGTAGGTGCCGCAACAAAGACATTCATTGAGCTTTTCACTTCCATCAACGCTGAAATATTTTCGATGATTTTTGCGGGCAGTGCATCGCCAATCAGCTTCTGCCGATTCGCCTGAATTTTCGGTGCCTGCGAACCTAACATCCGATCGTCATAGGAAGTACCAGCCAAGCCGACTTTGATTCCATTGATCATGATTTCAAGAATCTCCTCAGCTTTTCGGTAGACTTCTTCTTCGGAAATACTGCCCCGATGACTTTCATAGCGTAAGGCCATATCTGCTAAGTCCAGCTCGTCTTTTTTCGCCAACGCAATCATTTCTTCAGCCGTTGAAAAAAGCATCTTTGCTTCCTTTTGGGACATGATTGGCAGAACGGGATCGAAGGCAATGATTCGATTGACTGTCATTCGCTGCTTCAGCCAAGCCACTTCGTCATCAGGAAGGGCTTGCTGAGTTTTGATGTGCAGCAAGGTTTCACCAGCCTGCTCCTTGGTTTCCGCAAAACAGAATTTACTAATTTTTTTGGACAATTCGGCTTCTTCAAGTGTAAACTGGCTGCCAAAAAGTAGTGTTTCGTAGAAGCCGCCAGTCACCTCAACCGCAAAGTGATTGATCTCAGTGATTTCGATCATGCCACCGCCAACAGAAAGAGCAACAACATCCAATCTTTCATTAAGGTCTGTTTTGATCGTCATCTTATAGGTGTTCGGATGATTATTCTCGTAGGGAACAACACGAAAAAGAATTTCCATGCCGTCTTCTTTAGCAATTTCAATCGCACGTGTCAGTTGGCTATCTGTTGGGTCCATCCCCAACAGGCCGCCCACTAAGCCGATATCGGAACATTGGGTGATATAGCTTGCTGCCAGCGAACCTTCTGGATCAAAATCCGCTTGAAAATAAGTGATTTTTCCAGCGACCATTTGACGCAGCGCACGCCCAATTCTGACAGAAGCCGCCGTATGAGAACTGGAGGGCCCGATCATGACCGGTCCTAAAACATCATTAAAAATACTCGCATGTTCTTTCATTGGCGATCCCCCTTAGAAATCCGCTTCGATATAAACATCTTCGCCGGCGATTTCATCCTCGATCACATCGTTCCATTTGTCTTTTTCGATTTCTTTGAATGAGACAGATACAACGTTTGGCTCACAGCCCAATTCTTTTACGACTAAATCCTGTAACTTGTTAGCAAACTCTTGTTTTACCTCTTTTGAACGTCCAGGATACAATCTAACTGATAAATGTGGCATGATTTTTTTCCTCCTAGTCTTTTTTTATTTTAGCTGCTAGTTAATTCCATTCCGTACCAACGTTTGCTTTTAGAGCGCGTTCATAAATTTTTTGAGCAGTGACTAAATCCTGCGCGCCAATGCCTACGGTTTTAAAGACAATGATTTCTTCATCATTTTCACGCCCACCGACTGTTCCCATCAAGACTTCGCCGATATCGCCAGTAAAGTCGTCTTTAGTGATTGTTCCGTCCGCTAACGGGATCAGAATATCTCCAGCCTCAGAAAGGACGGCTTCTTCTGAATCAAAATAGATCTTGCTTGCCCGTTCTAAAATTACCGGATCCATTTCCTGCATATGGGGCTGATAAGAGCCAACGCAGCTAACTGTTGCGCCAGCTTTAACTTTGCTGCCGTCAAAAACAGGAGAGGAAGCAGGCGTCACTGTAATAATCAAATCAGCATCGCTGATGGCTTCATCAGAAGTTGCTGCTGGTAATATCTGTGTGCCGTAATCCTTCAGCTCTTCATTCATTTGTGCTGAGAACTCTTTTGTCCGCTCAGGATTCTGATCAAAAACATAGACCGTTTCTAAATTACGAGCGCAAATCATGGCTTCCAACTGAGTCGCCGCTTGTCCGCCCGTTCCGATCAATGCCCCTTTCTTCGCGTCCTTTCGACCCAAAATATCAAAGGCGACCCCAGAAGCGGCACCAGTCCGAAGTTGAGTAACAGTGACACCATCTAGTAAAGCATTCACATAGCCAGTCTTGCCATCTACTAATAGCACTTGCGCAGGGGCGGATGACAAGCCCTTATCGATATTGTCTGGGAAAATATTGATAATTTTCAGTGCCGCCGCAACCAAATCAGGTGCATAAGAAGGCATGAATAAAAACGTCCCATTCTGTTTTTCTGAAACGATCTGCGTACGCAAAGGTACATCTGTCTTACCTTCGCTGAATAATTGGAAGGCAATTTTGTCTGCTTCAATGGCGTCCTTCATGGTAAAAACTTGTTTGATATTTTCTCGAGATAAAAGTAACATAAAATCCCCCTTTAGAAATTTTCTTTCATACCTAGAAGTATAAGCGATTACATTAACGGTTTCAAAGCAATTCCAGAACTTTCTCTTTTGTTCTGACTAGAAATCTATTAAGCTGATTGATAGGAGAAAAAGAGAGGAACGCAAACATGAATGAAAAAATACTGCATTTGATGGGAACCGTGATCAAGCTTTGGGTCCAACATCCTGAAGCGGAAAGCTTGTTAGTAAATGCTGAGACTCGGCTGCGTGACTTTGAACAGCGCTTTAGCGCGAATGCAGAGGACTCTGAACTCATGAAAGTCAATCATCACGCAGGTCTTAAACCAGTCAAAGTAGATGATGAACTGTATGAATTGATCAAAATAGGAAAAGAACAAAGTTTGGTCAAAGACAGTGCACTGAATATCGCTATTGGCCCTTTGATTCAAGAGTGGCGAGTAGGCTTCAAAGATGCGAACTATCCCTCGGCGGAAAAAATTCAGGAGCTGCTTCCGTTGATTGATCCCTCTGCGATTGAATTAAATGATGTGAAACAGACCGTTTACTTGAAGCATCCAGGGATGGCGATAGACTTGGGAGCGTTAGCAAAAGGCTATTTTGCCGATAAAATCATTGCTGATTTTAAAGCCGCACAAGCAAAGGCCGGCTTCATTGATCTCGGCGGAAATGTGCTGACCTATGGTCCCGCGCCGCAACGAGAAGAAGGACGTTGGCGAATTGGGATTCAAAATCCCTTCCTGCCACGAGGAAATTATGTAGCGGTGGTCAAAGTGAAGGATGAGTCTGTCGTAACATCGGGTATATATGAACGAAAGTTTGTCTGGGAGGGGAAAACCTATCATCACATTTTTGACAGTCAAACAGGATATCCGATAGAAACGGATCTTGCCAGTTTAACGATCGTTTCAAAAAAATCCTTAGATGGTGAAATCTGGACAACGCGCTTATTTGGAAAAAAAGCATACGAAGTAATAGCGGAACTAAATAAGCTCGAAGCAATCGAGGGCATCGTCATTACCACAGATCAGCAAATGGCAATCAGTGATGGGTTAAAAGGAAGAATTGAGCTATGACAGCAAAGACACAGACAAACATTTCTGTGTCTTTTTTATTAGAGTGGAGTGTGATTTTATTCAAGTTTTTTAACGGATATAAAAGATTTTGCAACATTGCTCTTAATTGCGAATTGTTATTGAAAAAGCGTTTTCCTTTCTATATACTTTGATTGAGACAGCCCTTACATGAGGCACAGGAGGTGAAAGAAATGTCAAAACGACTATGACTATGAGGCCAAATTCAACTTAGAGTCTCTAAGCGAGTTTATTTAGCATTCTTTTCCTCAAAAAATATATGTGATTAACCACACAATTAGATACCTTCAAAATGCATACCAAAACAGTATGTTTATTTGCGTGGGAAATTTTTGGCGGATGGAAAGCAAGGACTCATGAAGCAAGTGATCCAAACAAAAATTAGAACGAAAGAAGGATTTTGAAAAATGAAAAAACGAGTAAGTGGATTATTGATCGCTTTGGCCATGGTTGCATTGGTAGTAGCAGGATGTTCAAATAACGACAAAAAGGAAGAAAAGAAAGATCGTGCGGAAGCAGACATCGAATGGCAAATGATTTCTCCTGAAGATATGAAAAAGGTACTTGAAACTGATGATTCAACCGATTATCAGATTATTGATATTCAACCAGAAGCCGACTATAAAAAAGGACACCTGCCGAACTCAATCAGTGTACGTGCGTATCCAGTAGATACGGAAGAGTTGGAAAAATTAGTCGTTGATAATGCTGATCAATTCAAAGATGGCGATAACCCGATTTATGTAGTCTGCCCTGGTGGTGGAGGCGGTGCAAAACGTACAATCTCACTATTGATCGATGAAGGAATTGATGAATCCCGTCTATTCATCGTTGAGAACGGTGCGAAGAAATGGCCGTATAAGGATGATAATAAGCTTTGGGTGACGGATTAATAATTGAAATTTTGGAACTCTCTTGATGACCGTTTTGTAGTGTGAAATTACATCGAACGTTACTGGCGGAAGAAATACTAGTCAGAATTGGCTAGATAGCGCATGGAAAAAAGTCTATCCAAATACTGGTGAAGGCGAACAACCAATTTTTGTTGTTTTAGGAATGGTTGCGCTAGCGGCTAGTGGATGGGTGTACTTCAAGAAACGATAATAAAAATTAGCCGAATCTAACAATGGATTCGGCTTTTTTAGCATTCTTTATTTTTTAAGAGTCATTGTGAAGTATTTCTCTTTCGGCTATACTCTTAATGATAACGCTTTTAATTTTTAGGAGGTGGAAGTTTTGTTTATGTATCAGCTGTGAGTTTGAGTGAACGGTGGACTTAGAGTTTCTAAGTCAATGAGTAAACAAAAAATCCCTCCTTTCTTTAGCGTGTGAGAAACATGTTTTTTTCTATGGATCGGGGGAGCATACAGAATTGTATGTTTCTTTTTTGTGCGCTCAAACACATGAATGGGGCTTTAACACAAAAAAACGATAAGGAGAATCATAATGAAAAAGGCAAAAGTAATTTTAGCTATGTTAGCAGCAATTTTTGTATTGGGTGCTTGCGGATCAAAAAAGGAAGCCGCGACGGAAAAAGAGGAGAAGAAGGATATTAAGATTGCCTGCAATCAAGTATCAGAGAATTCATTGAAAGCAGCGAAGGAATCTATGGAGGCAGAAGGTTATACACCGGAATTTGTTGTCTTTTCGAATAATATTGAGGCTTTACAAGCTGTTCAGGATGGCAATGTAGATGCATCATTCGCCCAGCATGAACCCTTTATGAAATCTTTCAATGAACAAAAAGGCGGCGAGTTAGCAATGATGACGCCTCACGTTTACTATACGGGCATTGGCTTGTACTCATCTAAATACGATAAAATCGATGAGTTGCCTGATGGGGCGCAGATCGCAATCATGAATGATGCTATGAATAGAGACAATTCTTTATTAATGATGCAAGATGCTGGTTTAATCAAATTAAGCGAAGAGAAGAAATCGGGGTATACAGCATTGGACATTGTTGATAATCCAAAAAACTTCAAGTTCGTGGAGATTGAACAGGCTCAGACGGTTCGTAGCTTAGAGGACTTAGACGCAGCGACTTGTTTCTTTACTTTCATGTTTAATTCAGGTGAAGATTATAAGGATTATCTGATCCGTGACCAACATGCGAAGGATTTTCCAATCAGCTTGATTGTAAAAGAGAAGAATAAGGATACGGATTGGGCGAAAGCAATCAATAACTCTTTCACGACAAAAGAAAGTAAAAAGGGGATTAATGATCATTTCAAGGGAGTGTTTACTTTCTATGAATAAATATCATGAACTCGACCGCCGATTAAATTATTTGTTGGAGCTGAAACGGAACGTTGTCGGGATCAGCTTTTTGCGAACAAAAGAAGCTTTCGAAGCCTATGACGCACCTGCAACAAAGAAATTGGTTCCCTATTGTCGAGCGGTTCAGCAGGCAACAGAAGGGATCAGTGTGAAACTGTCGATTGATAATTTCGGTTGTCCGGCCTCTGCAGTAGCTTTAGGATTGATTGAAAATGATGAATACAGTGCTAGTGGACGAAAGCATGCCAAGATGGGAGTCTATAAGGATATTGAGGTAAGCAAGGAAATTGCGGATGACATGGTTTATTGCAGCGAGCCTTCTTATGGAGTTGCGGTAGAGCCTATTGAGGTATGGAAAAGCGCTCCTGACGTTATTTTGGTTATTACAACACCGTTTAATGCGATGCGGATCTTGCAGGGGAATGCGTATTTTAATGGACAAGCGAAAAACATCAAGATGACCGGAATGCAGGGGATCTGTCAGGAAGGGACATCCTATCCTTACGAGACAGGTCTGATCAATCTTTCAATGATGTGCTCTGGAACGCGCTATGTCGCACGCTGGAAAGATGAAGAACTTTGTGTCGGTCTTCCTTATGAGGTGTTCGAAACGATGATCGAGGGTTTAGAGGAAACATTGAACCCCATGGAGTTATTGGAGAAAAAACGTAAAATCATCAAAAAAATCGCAGAGGATGAGGTCCCGGATTTTTACGATGTGCGAAAACGAGACAATTATTTTAGAGGCGCTTATCAAGGCGTGAAACGTTAGGTGTTGAGTAGATGGAGATAGTCATCGATCAGATAAATAAAAGGTACGGCGAGCAAACGATCTTAGAAGATATTTCATTGACGATACCGTCTGGGACTATTATGGGAATCTTAGGGATCAGCGGTGCGGGGAAATCAACCTTGCTGCGTTGTATCAACGGATTGGAGCAAAGTGAATCCGGCAGCATCAGGATTGGTACACAAGCGCTAGAGAAACTATCGGAAAAGCAATTACGTGAAATGAAGAAAAAAATCGGAATGATCTTTCAAGGAAATTCTTTAATCGAACAAAAAACGATCTATAAGAATGTTGCTTTGCCATTGGAATGCAGTGGGTACTCTAAAGAAACAATCAAAGCACGCGTGGAAGAGCTCCTGACAGAAGTGGGGATTGCTGATAAGGCGCATATGAAGCCTAGGCAATTGTCTGGTGGGCAAAAACAACGAGCAGCGATTGCTAGAGCTTTGACGATGAATCCTGAGATTCTCCTCTGTGATGAGGCGACCTCGGCGTTGGATCCCAACATTACAAATGGTATTTTGGATTTACTTTTAAAATTGAACCAAAAGATGGGGCTAACGATTGTCGTGGTAACCCATCAAATGGAAGTGGTAAAGAAGATTTGTGATCGTGTCGCCATTTTGCAAAAAGGAAAAATTGTGGAAGAAGATACTGTTCAGCAGGTTTTTCTTAATAATTCTAACGTTTTGCAAACAATCACAGGAGAGTCACCAATCAACTTTAGTGAGGGAAAAATCGGATATCGCATAGTAAAAATTGTGACAAAGTTAGAAAAGGATATTCTGGTTTTGTGGCGTCAAGCAGGGATAGAAGCACCCCATTTGTTAAAGGCAACAACAGAACAATTTAAGGAAGAGACTTTGACTACGTTATTCGTATCAGTACCAGATGCAGATAGTGAGAAGCTACTGAAACTTGCGGATCAAGATCACTTTCTTTATCAGGAGGTGAAGTTCAGTGAGTAATTCCGTGTTAATTACCCAAGTGCTGCTGCCTAATTTAGTCAGTACCTTAATTATGGTGATTGTCTCGTCGTTGATTGCGACAATCGTCGGCTTTGCCTTGGCAGTTGTTTTAGTGATCACGAATAAGAAAGGACTGTCTCCTAATTTAAAGATATATCGCTTGCTGGATTTTGTTGTGAATATCATTCGGTCCTTTCCATTTATTATTTTAATGGTTGCACTGATGCCGTTCACTCGTTCATTGGTGGGAACGACGATTGGAACATCAGCAGCAGTCGTCCCCTTAACCTTTGCGATGACGCCCTATGTCGCACGGCTGTTTGAAAATAATTTATTGGAAATCAATCCCTATACATTAGATGCGGCGAAGTCGATTGGCGCCACACACATGCAGATTATCTTCAAGGTCATGCTTGTTGAAGCTTTCCCCAGCATGATATCAAGCTTGACCCTGGCGATTATCTCGGTCTTGGGTTACACGGCAATGGCTGGAACAGTCGGTGCCGGCGGGTTAGGTGCGGTGGCCATTACCTATGGGTATCAAAACTTTGATAACACCATTATGTATAGCACGGTTGTTTTGCTGGTCATTTTTGTCCAACTTGTTCAATGGATCGGCAGTTTCTGCTATAAGAAAGCGAAAAATTGAGGTGAAGGAGGTGTGACAAAAGGGTTGTCACACCTCCTATTTACGAATAAACGGTATCCCAAAAGCAATTTTCGGAAATTCCTTCTTATTTCTTGAAGCAATTTTCTAAAATTCGTCTGATTTCAACATTTATATCAGGTATAATGAGTGAACGATATTTTTTGAGGAGGTCGTATGGAAAAGACACATCAAGTCAAACTGAATCTGCAGTATATTAGCATGCAGGTTCCCTACTGGATGGGGTATTCAGTCCTCAGTACATTCACTTCTGTTTTTTTACTGTCCCGTGATTTTACTAATAGTCAGATTGGACTGGTCTTGTCACTAGCGAATCTATTCGCTGCGATCGTCCAACCGTTCTTGGCCTCTTTTGCTGATCGGATGATTCGGATTCGTTTATCGCAGTTGGCAGCGGGGATGGCACTAGTACTTGTACTGTTTTCCGGAATTTTGCTGGTAGTGCCGAAAATTTTTTTAATAGTAGCACTGATTTACATTTTACTGTATGCGTGTCTGGTACTGTTACAACCGCTGACGATTGCTATCGGAACTTTTTTTATTAGTCGCGGCTACAATCTTAATTTTGGTGTCGCACGGGGACTTGGATCGTTAGCGTTTGCGGCTGCATCTGCTGTGACAGGGGTCTTGATCGAACGATTTTCTTCAACAGTTATTTTGTATTTATTGATTGGCTTTTTTCTCTTTTTTGCACTGACGACTTTACTAATCGATACGCGCAGGCATGGTGGAACGTATTCGGAGTCATTGATCCCGGAGCATCATGAGGAGGATCATTTAGAAGAACCGATTGGCTTGCTGGAATTTATAAAAAAATACAAACGCTTTATCGTTCTATTGGCCGGTGTTTCGTTACTGTTTGTCTTTCATACTATTACCAACAGCTATATGTTTCAAATCTTGCATCCATTAGGTGGAACCGAAGCTAATGTTGGTTCTTCCTTATCGGTTGCGGCGCTAAGTGAGCTTCCGACAATGTTCTTCTTTTCTTGGTTGTTACGTCGGTTCAAGATTCATTCATTAATGCGCGTCGCGGCCTTCTTTTTCTCAGTCAAAGCGCTATTAATCTTATTTGCTGGCAGTATTTTTCTAATTAACGTGGCTCAGAGCCTGCAAATGGTCGGCTTTGCGATGCATACGATGGCATCGGTCTATTATACCAACCAAATTATTCCGCAAAAGGATTTGGTCAAAGGACAGACCTTGATGGCGACTGCAAATACGATGGGCGGCATTATCGGTGCGTTTGTCGGTGGTCAGATGCTCAGCTTTTTATCTGTTTCCGCCATGCTTTTGATTGGAACGATGATTTCGATTGCCGGAACTTTGATTGTTTGGCTGGCGGTGGAAAAATAAATTTTAAAAAACGTCTATTTTCATTTTGAAAATAGGCGTTTTATTTCGTTTATTTTTTTAAATAGGATAGAGTAAAGTTTGTAATAATCGATAATTTCATTCGTTAGGCTGTTTGAACACGGAGCTATTCTTGAAGTCAAGCGAATGGATAGCGAACAAAAAAGTTCCTTTCTATGAACGAGGAGGTCGATTATGAAACGTTATCGCTACTATCTGATTATTTTTGTGATTGCAGGATTATTTGTGGTCCCACAACTTTGGACACACAAAATGATCTTAGGAGCAGATGCACTGTTCCATTACAATCGTTTTTATGAGACTGCGGAACAACTCAAAACGGAAAATTTCAGCTATTTTATTTCAATCTTCGGGTTTCAGCAATCTGGACGAATTGTTAATGCTGTATATGGACCATTATTTGCTTATTTCCAAGGAGGACTTGTTTTACTGGCAGGCAGCTGGTTTCGTTATCAGGTATTATCGAATTTCTTGGTATCTTTACTAGCAGGCTGCTCATTGTTTAAGCTGTTGACCTATGGAAAAATTAGAGAAAATACAGCATTGTTTTCCGCAATTATTTTTATGACAACGTATAGCATTAATTACTGGGTGCTCAATCAAGGATTCACCAGTTGGGGGACCAGTCTATTGCCGTTGTGTTTAATCCCATTAGTAGATTTAAAAAATCGTCATTTTCCTGTGGTTAAGATCGCTGTAAGTATGGCTTTAATGACCCAAATCCATATGCTGACAGCTGTAATGTTAGGATTAATCTATTTTCCATTTTTTATCTCCTATGCACGAAAACGCTGGGGAACGGCTATTATTCAATTAATGAAGGCTATGGTGCTATATGGCTGTTTGTCGATCAATGTTTGGATCAGCTTACTCTTGATTAATACTGGAGATCAATTAAAGATGCCCTTCACCAACTCGGAAATGAGTGAGAAGGCTATTGATTTAGGCGGTGCTTATTGGCTAGAGTATCCTAGAATTTTACGATTGATTTTGATTGTGGGCTTTCTTCTTTGTCTAATCTATTGGCACAGGGTATCGCGTTTTACCAAGCAGTTGTTGATTTTTAGTGGTCTCTTTTTACTGCTTTCAACAAGTTTGATTCCTTGGGACTGGCTCGTTGCGCATAATATCCCGTTTGTCTCGTTGATTCAGTTTCCATTTCGCTTTTTTGCGCCGTTCACGATCCTGTTTCTATTCTTTTTTGCTTCGCTGGTGAATGATTTGGCAGACAAGAAGTTTTTGCCGTTCCTATTGCTGGCATTTAGCGTAATTAGTATTGGACAAAATTTACAGGTCGTCACTCATGAACTTAATCAATGGGGGAAGCAATCTCTAACTAGCAAACATACTTTTGTCGCTGGTTCTGAAGAGGAAGCGAGACAAAGTTTTTACGATAAGGACATGCAAAAGGCCTTGAAGCTAGTCGAAAAATCTAGTCCCGATTATTTACCAATTTATCACGAGGATACAAAAAATAAATATGCTAGTTATGAGAAACAAATTCTAGCGAATCAAGCGAAATTTTCTAAGACAGCGGCCCATAATCAGTTAGAGATTTCTTGGGAGGCGGAGAAGGCAGGAGACGTCCAATTGCCCGTAATTCTTTATCAAAATTCAAAATTAGTTGAAGAGGGTCAAGAAATTACGCCTAGTGCACTTTCTAATATTGGCGTGCCAACGATCAAGCAAAAGGCTGGTAAAAATGTAGTCTATCTGCGTTATGATCCGCCAGAGTATGTAACGATCATACTTGCACTTTGCGGGCTCAGTTGGTTTGCGACAGCCGCCTGGTGTGGGTATCGCTTCTTCATGAAAACAGGATAACTTTGGTATTCTTATTGACAATCGGGTAAAATACAAAAAAGAACTGGCACTATTAGTTTTTCTTATAACATTTCAATTGAGTAAGGAGCAAATGATCATGACAAACTATAACAATGAAAAAGACCGTCGTTTACGCGGTTCTATGGCACCAAAAACGGAAGAGGATGTTGCGTTAGCTGGAACCAATTCTAGCGAAACAGAAGATAAGCAAGAAGCACTAGCTGGCAGTAATTCTGGCGAACCTAAAGAAATCGCCCGCTCTGGCTCTAATGCAGTAGAGGAGGAAGAACCTCATACTTCTTTAAAAGAAGAAGCAAAAAAAATCGTTAAAGAGATCGAAGAAAAATTTGATCCTAAGAAATAAGTGGTGAAAGAGTTCATTCCATGGATAAGTATTTAAAGATTTATGACCATTGGTATCCGCAAAATTACGGGTTGAGCGACTATCCCACAGAGTGTCACGTGACCTACTCAGGAGCCGAACGGAAAATATTATTTGAAAAGCTGACACCAGCGCAGCAAGCCTTAATTTATCAGCAAAGAAAATATGAGGTTCGTTCGTTGTTTTTACAAAAGCATTATTTGCAAACCTCGGATTGGGAATTTGTTGCCTTGAATATTGATGATGAATATGAACGAGGTGTTCACAGCCAGTTAAAATGTGCCTGTGGCCGCCCATTGAAATATCAATTTGTCATTGAATCAAAGAGCAAACAACAAGAGATTCGTTTGGGAATTCAGCATTTTAAGGATCACTTAGGCATTTCTCAGCAAGTAGCAGAGGAAATAAAAAAAGGCGTCGCCTATGTCGATTTAGCTTTGGATGAATTGCTTTGGCTGGTAGATCGGGAAATTACATTTCCAGAAGACCTATGGCAGCGATATGTTTTTGCTTACTATCGGAATGCCACGCTGCGTCATCCGTTATCTCTTAATCAGAAATTAGCTGAACGGGTCGTCCATTTTCGTGAAGCCCAAATGCCGTTGTTCATCGGAGATTATTTAAGTGTCGTGACAGAAATCAATCAAGTCGATCGAGAAGCCTTCGAGGGACAGCAGCAGAATTTTATCGCGGACAAAGCTATTTTTGAAGCGTATTTGGAAGATTTTCAGCAGGATATCCAAACACCGATATACCTTGAAAAAAAGTATTGGGGTAAGAAATTAACAGACTTCATTCATTTGGAGCGATATGGAACAGAGACCTATAAAGAAGCCAAAGCACGCTACTTTGATGATCTCTTGTCCTTTTTGTCGCGTTGAAAGAACCTAATAAAGCCTCACGAAAAATTCGCAGCTTTAAGCTTTTTCATCAAAAAAAATATGGAGAGGTGGAATTGATCGACTTTGTCATTGAGAAATATCAGCGGTATCAATTCACCCAGAATTTTTTCTTGGCAATCCCCAAAGTTTATCGAATAGGTATTCGAAAAGCGATTCAGCGAAAACAGAAGAGAGCATAAAACCTCAACCAAATACGGTTGAGGTTTTCACGTATTCATTCAAATGATCACATCTGCCGAATAAAAGCTATTTTTTCTTCTATAGAACCGATCTCTGATTCAATGGTGTTTAAAAAATCCATGATCTCTTTTCGTTCTTCTTCAGAGTGAATATCCCTAGAGTTAATTTTCTCAAAATTCTCCTGGATGGTTTTCAGATTGATCAGACTGCCAGTGACATGCATTTTTTTGTTGATATTTTCGATTGTGTTCAACATCCTACTCCCTTCCCATGAGCAGTTTCACCTTCTCAAAAACAGTTCCCTAATGAATACTTTTACGGCTTAATATAGGCGTAATCTTCTGACTGTAGTTCGATCAGATCCAAAACACCTGAAGGTACGACAACAACATTCTTTGGTAACTGTTCTTTTGTGATCTTGTAAGCTCTCATCGCATTATTGCAGGCATGAAAGGTTACCCCTTCTGTAGCGATGAACGATTGATTTTTAGGATCAAGGTACCCTTCAATCGCCTTTCCGTTAATTAAAACAATAATAGCTATTTTTTTAGGTTCTTTCAACAGGTTTTTAACATTATTAGCAGTTTCTGTCCATTTTTCTATTTCATCAATATGAAAAACAACGTTCATTATTACACCTTATTTCTTAATTATCATATTTATTGCTTGTTCTAATTTTTGCGCTTGTTCCTCTGGATTTTTATCAGGGTTTTCAAAGCAGTTCTTCAAATTTTCAGCGACGATCATTCCCATCACACGATCAATACTAGAGCGTACGGCACTTAATTGGGTAATGACGTCGATACATTCCTTTTTCTCCTCAATCATTTTTTGTACGCCGCGAATTTGTCCTTCCGTTCGTTTCAACCGATTAAGGATTTTTTTTTCTTCGATTTCCATCTATATGCACTTCCTTTAAGAATGATCTTACAAAGAATATACCTAGAGAGGGTATGTCTCGTCAAGTGGATAGCTTTTATCAAGAAAATGAATCAATCAAGATGATTGACAGGATTAGATTTTTTATGATAAAAATACCCTATGAGGTATTTATAAGTGATAGAAAAGGAGTGAAGAAGATGTTTAAACTATTTCAAAAGATACCAAGTATTTCAACAAATGAACTAGCAGATAAGCTTAAACAATCAATTATATTAATCGATGTTCGAACACCAGAAGAATACCGTAGAGGGCATATTGCTAAGGCGGTGAATTATCCATTAAATAAAATCGATCGATATAAAGGAAAAGAAAAAGAACTTTATGTCGTTTGTCAATCCGGAATGCGCAGCAAACAAGCGGCGAAGGTTTTGAAACAAAAAGGGTATACGGTCACAAATGTGCAGGGTGGTATGAATCGTTGGCAGGGACCGACCAGAGGAGGAAAGTAAAATGAAGATTGTTATTGTAGGCGGCGTTGCAGGCGGAATGTCAGCGGCTACGCGTTTGCGTCGGTTAATGGAAGAAGCAGAGATTGTTGTGTTAGAAAAGGGACCTTTTGTGTCATTTGCTAATTGCGGGTTGCCTTATTATGTTTCTGGAGAGATCGCGGATCGTGACGCTCTTTTGGTTCAAACACCGGAATCGTTAAAGGCGCGTTTTAATTTGGATGTTCGTCCTTTCCACGAAGTTACAGCTATTTCTCCAGAAAGAAAAACGGTGACCGTCGAAAATGATCAAGGAAGCTTTGAAGAAAGCTATGACAAATTGATTTTATCTCCTGGTGCAAAGCCATTGATTCCAGAAATGGCTGGATTGGCTGAGAGTGAGAATGTTTACAGCTTACGCAATGTACCAGATTTGGATCGAATCATGCAGGCTTTAGAAAAAGCCCCAACCAAGGCAACAGTGATCGGTGCAGGATTTATCGGACTAGAAATGGCAGAGAATTTAAAGTCACGGGGATTAGAAGTCACAGTTATTGAGAAGGCACCTCATGTTTTGCCACCGTTAGATGAAGAGATGGCCGCATATGTCAAAAATGAGTTGATGAATAAAGGGGTTCATGTCATTACTGGAGAATCTGCGCAAAGCTTCAGTGAAAAGGGACAGAAGATCCTGTTGAGCAATGGAGAAGAAGTATATTCAGATCTTACGATTCTATCAGTGGGTGTTCGACCAGAGAATACATTAGCGAAACAAGCGGGGATACAAACAGGTTTAGGCGGCGGTATCCTAGTGGATGAATCTTATCAAACTAGTCTACCAGACATTTTTGCGGTTGGCGATGCGATCGTGGTCAAACAACAAGTCAGCGGTGAAGATGCGTTGATTTCACTTGCTTCACCAGCAAATCGTCAAGGACGCCAAGTGGCTGATACTATTGCTGGTCTGCAACGAACAAATCGTGGAAGTATCGGGACTGCGATCGTCCGTGTGTTTGATCTAGCTGCCGCTGCGACAGGTCTAAGTGAACGCGCGGTGAAGCAATTAGGGTTGGATTATCAAGTGGTCCATGTTTCTGGGAAGGACCATGCAGGGTATTATCCGAATGCAAGTGATCTAGTATTGAAATTAGTGTTTGATCCGAAAACTGGAAAAATTTATGGGGCTCAAGGTGTGGGCGCCAAAGGGATAGATAAACGTATCGATATTCTGGCGACAGCTATCAAGGGCGGATTAACAATTTTTGATTTACCTGAATTAGAATTCACCTATGCACCACCTTTTGGTTCTGCAAAGGACCCCGTCAATATGTTGGGCTATGCAGCGATCAATCTCTCTGAAGGTATGAGCGACTCGATTCAATGGTATCAATTAAAGCAAGAGCAGCAAAATGGCAGTCAGTTACTGGATGTACGAAATCCTGAAGAATTAGCGAATGGTCGTTTTTCTAGCGCAATCAATATTCCTCTGAATCAATTGCGTGAAAGAATCAGCGAGCTGGATCCAGCAAAAGAATATATTGTTAGTTGCCATAGTGGTCTACGTAGCTATGTCGCTGAACGTATTCTAAAGCAAAGGGGCTTCAAAGTGAAAAATTTGGACGGCGCATTTGCTTTATATAAAACTGTGAGACCGGAGGAATTGATTTATGACTAGTTCAATTACTATGAGAGATTTTTACCAGTTAGCGAATCATAAGGAATTGGAGATCATTGATGTTCGAGAGAGTTATGAATATCAAATGGGGCATGTTCCTCATGCCAAGAATCTGCCATTGAGCAGTTTAAGCAGTAGTATGACAGAACTTGATGACAGTAAAGACTATTATTTAATTTGCCAATCCGGTGCTCGGTCTGAAAATGCTTGTGCTTTTTTGGCTGGACAAAGCTACAATGTAATCAATGTGTTAGGCGGCACCGCAGCTTGGCCAGGAGAATTAGTTAGATAACTTTCATTTGCTTTCAAATAGTAATACCGGAAACACTCCTTTAAGCATGTAAAGGCGTGTTTTTTTTGTTTTGTTTCTACTTTTTTATTTTTATATATTGACAAAATGAAAACAAATGATAATATAAAGATGTAAATAAAAATGAAAAGGAGCAAGTGGATGATTGAGTTGAAAAAATTAGCGAATATGGTGGATCACACATTGTTGAAGGCCGACGCAACCAAAGAAGGACTTGAACAGCTATGTAAGGAAGCGGATGAGTATGGCTTTAAAATGGTAGCGATTAATTCTTATCCTGTAGAGATGTGTCGAGAGTTTTTGAAAGACAGTAAGGTTCATGTAGGAGCGGCTATCGGATTTCCTTTGGGGCAGACAACAATTGAAACAAAAGTTTTTGAAGTAAAGGACGCCATTAAAAACGGTGCGGATGAAATTGATTATGTAATCAATATTGGCAAATTAAAAGAGGGGGATACGAAGTATATTCGAGAAGAAATGAAAGCAATTGTGAATGCTTCTCGTGAAGGCGGAATTATCAGTAAGGTTATTTTAGAGAATTGCTACTTAACCGATGAAGAAAAAATCGCGGTTTGTGAAATCGCCAAAGAGGTAAAACCTGATTTTGTCAAAACGTCAACAGGATTCGGTACAGGAGGAGCAACAGTAGAAGATGTTGCCTTAATGAAAAAAATCGTAGGGAATGAAGTGAAAGTAAAAGCAGCTGGCGGCATTCGTGATTTGGATACTGCTTTGAAGATGATTGAAGCAGGGGCGGAACGATTAGGAACAAGCTCAGGGATCAAAATCGTAGAAGAATATAAGAATTTAAAGGAGTAGAGAAATGACAGAAATTCGTGATGTATTGAAGCCAGCCTTTATCAATTTTGATCTAAAAACGACAGATAAGCAAGCAGCGATCAGTGAGCTTGCGAACACCTTTTTAACAAAGGGTGTTGTAACAAATGATAGCGTTTACTTAGAAGCTGTAATGAAGAGAGAAGAAGAAAGCACTACGGGGATTGGGTTTGGGGTAGCGATTCCTCATGGAAAAAGTGCGGCGGTTGCGGAACCTTCATTGGCATTTGGTCGTAGTCAAGCGGGAATTCAATACGATTCAATGGATGGTAAACCCGTTCACTTGATGTTTTTGATTGCTGTTCCAGAAACATCAAATGATGAACATTTGAGAATTCTTAGTAAGCTTTCTCGAAAGCTGATGCATGAGGATGTCCGTCAAAAACTGATGACTGTCACAGACGCTGAAGAAATCTATCAGATTTTTGAATAAGGAAAGGTGAAAAAAATGAAAATTGTGGGGATTACATCATGTTCGACTGGTATCGCACATACTTATATGGCAGCGGAAAATTTAGAAATAGCTGCTAAAAAGCGAAATATTGAAATCAAAGTAGAGACGCAAGGCTCTATTGGTGCTGAGAACGTTTTAACACCACAAGAGATAGCAGATGCCGATGCGGTTATTATTGCGGCGAGTACATCGGTGAATAAAGATCGATTCAATGGAAAACGCCTACTAGAAGTTGATGTTACTGAAGCGATTGATCATCCAGATGAGTTGTTTGACCGAGCACCGAATGCGGCTTTTTACTCGACTAACACGGAGGTTAAGTCGGAAGCAAAATCAGAAAAAAGCGGGATCTATAGTCATTTGATGACAGGTGTTTCTTATATGATTCCTTTTGTTGTGGCAGGGGGGATATGTATTGCGTTAGCCTTTGCATTCGGCGGGATTAACGCAGAAGGAGAACTTGCCTCAGCAATCAATGAACTAGGTGGGATTGCGATGGGCTTAATGTGGCCAATCTTAGGTGGCTATGTCGCCTTCTCGATCGCTGATCGTCCGGGACTTGTTCCAGGGATGGTCGCGGGAATGATCGCTTCATCAATGAATGCGGGATTCTTAGGGGCTTTGCTGGGCGGTTTCTTAGCAGGGTACACGGTTTATGGGTTGAAGAAAGTATTGAAATTGCCCCCTGCATTTTCAGGTTTATTGCCTGTTTTGATTCTTCCGGTCGTATCGGTATTGCTGGTGGGACTTGTCATGAAATTTATCGTGGGGATTCCGATTACAGCGTTAAATGAAGGAATTACCAATTGGTTGAACAGTTTGTCTGGAATGAATTCAGTGTTACTGGGACTGCTTTTAGGCGGGATGATGGCGATTGATTTGGCTGGTCCCATCGGAAAAGCGGCTTACTTTTTCGGTGTGGCGTCCTTAACAAACCTAGGTGCTGGGGAAACAAGTATGGTGATGGCGGCCGTAATGATTTCTGGGATGGTTCCCCCTTTAGCAATGGCCTTATCGTCAACAGTTTTAGGGAAAAACTTATACAGCAAAGAAGAACGAGAAGCAGGAAAATCAGCTTGGGTCTTAGGACTATCCTTCATCTCTGAAGGGGCGATTCCTTTTGCTGCGGCCGATCCGATTCGTGTGCTGGCGTCAGTAACAGTCGGTTCAGCGATTACCGGCGCCTTGTCGATGATCTTCAAGTGCGGAATCGCAGTTCCCCATGGTGGTTTCTTCGTCTTCCTGATTCCTGGAGCAGTCGAAAATGTCTTATTGTATGTTTTAGCATTAGCTATCGGAACAGCGGTTAGCGGATTTTTAGTAACAGCAGTAAAAGTATTCTCGCAAAAAAAGCAAACGGCTAAGGAGTAATGATTGGCATGTCAAAATTGGTTAACATTTGTTTGATAGGTACTGGCAGAGCAGGAATGATCCATGGAAAAAACTTCGCTCGCCGAATTGAAAATGCAAAATTGATCGCTTTGTGTGATCCTTCAAAAGAAAGCTTGGAGCTGGCTCAAAAAGAAGTAGATTGCCAATATCTTTACGAGGATTATCGGGAAGTGATGGAAACCCCAGAGATTGATGCTGTTGTGATTGTTACACCGACGGTCCACCATAAGGAGATCGCACTGGCAGCTGCTGCGGCGAAAAAGCACATTTTATGTGAGAAACCTTTAGCAATGGATGAAGCGGAATGTTTGGAAATGATCCAAGCGGCAGAGGAAAATCAAGTGAAGCTGCAGGTTGGATTTATGCGACGTTTCGATGCAAGTTTTCAGGAAGCAAAAAGAGTCGTGGATTCTGGTGCGATCGGTGAGGTTGTCTTGGTGAAATCCTTAACCCACGGACCGAGTGAACCAAAGCCTTGGATGTTCGATATCCATAAAAGCAATGGACCAATTGGCGAGGTGAACAGTCATGATTTAGATACCTTGCGCTGGTTGACTGGCAGTGAAGTGAAAAGTATTTATGCGAATGGCGGCAATTATCGTTCACCAGAGGTAAGCGATCAGTTTCCTGATTATTATGATACGGTAGCGATGAACCTGCGTTTTGAAGATGGCAAGCTGGGTCTGATTGATGGGGCACAGTATGTTCAATATGGATATGATGCGCGTACGGAGATTCTTGGGACTAAAGGAAGTATTTTGGTTGGTGATCAAGGGAAGCATAACATTGTAGTCGCGACAAGTGATCAGAAACTGACCCAACCAACAATGCACAGCTGGATGTACTTGTTTAGAGAAGCTTATGTAGCTGAAGATCAGGCCTTTATTGATTGCATTTTGAATGACACGACACCTAAGTGTACAGGTCACGATGGCTTAATGTCCGTTCGGTTGGTCAATGCCGGCTTAACTTCACTGCTGGAAAATAGAATTGTCGAGGTGGAAGGATAAATGAAAGCAATCCAATTATTAGGAAAAGAAAAGATTCAATTGAGCGAACTGGCTAAACCAGAGATAGCTGAAAAAGAAGTTCTGATAAAGGTGAGAGCAGCATCCATCTGCGGGACGGATGTTCGCATGTACAAGAATGGATATCCTACCGCAAGTGAAGAAACACCCTTAACTTTAGGTCATGAGATCTCAGGGGATATTGTTGAAGTTGGAGCTTCTGTTAATTTTTATAAAAAAGGGATGAGAGTTGCAATCGCTCCGAATATGGGCTGTGGGATATGTGATCAATGTGTCAGTGGAAATACACATTTATGTGACAGTTACGAAGCCTTCGGGATCAATTTGCCAGGAGGATTTGCTGAGTACTTAGTTATTCCTGAGAAAGCTGTACGCCAAGGCAATATCTCGTTGATACCAGACGCTTTGTCTTATGAAGAAGCGGCATTAATTGAACCTTTTAGTTGTGTATTTAATGGACAGGAGATTGCTGGAAACAAGCCTGGAGATCATGTGTTGATCATTGGGTCAGGACCAATCGGGATCATGCACGCGATGTTAGCGCGAGCTAGAGGTGCCGGAAAAGTGATGATGAATGACCTATCGGAAAGTCGGCTGGCGGATGCGAAAAAAATGATTCCCGATTTGATTCCACTGACTTCAGAGAATTTACAGGAGAAAATTTCTGCTGAAACTAATCATCAGGGCGTTGACCTCTGCATTATTGCGGCACCGGCACCACAGGCACAAGAAGCCAGCTTCAACTATATGGCAATGAATGGCCGCTGCCTATTCTTTGGCGGACTTCCTAAGGAAAAAGAAGAAGTTAAACTAAATACGAATATCCTGCATTATAAACAATTAAGAGTTTTTGGCTGTACTCGTGCAAGTTTGATGGGGTATCGAACCTCTGCTCAATTGGTTGCCAGTGGAAGAATTCCCCTGAAGGAACTGATCACAAAACGCTATTCAATCGATCAATTTGATGAAGCCTTAGACAATGCTAAAAAAGCAATTGGGTTAAAAAACGTGATTGTCTTCAAAGAATAATTTTAGTTTAATTGCTTACATTTTCAGTTTCTTTTATAATGAAACAAAACACAAAAAGGTGATTAAAAATGGATGATCAATTATACGCAGAGGAACGGAAGCAGTCCATCGTGAATCTAGTCAACGAAAAGAATCGCATGCAAGTTGCGGAGTTAGCCGATATTTTTAACGTCACAGGATCAACGATTCGAAATGACTTGCGTGAGCTTGAAAATGAGGGATTAGTGACTCGAACACACGGAGGTGTGATCAAGCGTGATTTTCAACGGAGTGTTGAAATTATTCCTAAGAGTCGTGAACTCACAAATGAAAAATATCGGATTGCTGAGCGAGCGGTCAAGTTGATTGAAGAAAATGATATTTTGGCGATTGATACAGGAACCTCTTGTAGAGCCTTTGCAGAGAAATTGATCAATAGTTCGTTAAAGCGTTTAACGATTTTGACATACGATTTGGAGATTGCCTTATTGTTAAGCGAAAAAACAAATTATCAGGTACAAGTTATTGGCGGAGCGATCCGCAATGGGTATCCATATGTTTCTGGAAGTTCTGTAGCTCTTGGTTTAGCAGGATTTTCTGTAGATAAAATTATTCTTGGAACCACTTCTTTTGATAAGAGTTATGGGTATTCGACGCCTAATTATGAAACAGCAGAAATGAAAAAAAGCCTACTAAACATTGGACGAATAAAAATCGTGTTGTGTGAGTCTAGCAAGATCAATCAGCGAAGTTTCAAACGGTTTGCCAAACCCGACGAATGTGATTATCTGATTACAGATTTTCATATTACAGGAGAGCAGCAGGCAGATATCGAAGCGTTAAAAATCAATTTATTAAGGGTATGAAAAAAAAGCCTGCCTAATTCTTTAAGGAATTGGCAGGTTTTTAACTATGCAAAAAAAGAACCGATAAAATAAAGTATTGGATAGAGTACCATGATTACAGACATGGCTTTCAAAACGATCGGAAACGTTGTTTTCTTATCCTGCAACACCCGATATTTTTTTAGGCTCTGCCAATTTTTTGGAAAAAGGAAAAGTAAAAATAGTACTGTCCAAGGCGCCAATCCCGCAATGACCAAAATAATTAACCAAATAAAGCTAAATACATAGACGCTAGACAATACTTTTACTGCTAACGGTTTGCCTAAATAATAGACCAGTGTTTTGCGATGGTTTTCAATATCCTCTTCTAAATCACAGGTATTATTGGCTAACAAATTATTGAACATCATCAATACTAAGGGCAGGCTAATCAGGAATACTTTGCCGATTATTGCCAAAGTGATTGCATGAGATTGGTATACTGCGAGATAATAGCTAATTACAGGAATAAAAAAACCGCTGGCGGTACCAGTCAAGGCTTCAGCGATGGGCAAGCTGTTTAACGGACGCCGACCATACGAATAGAATAAACCAATATAAAAACCAATTACTCCTAAAACCCCTATAACCCAATTCGTTCGCCAAACCAATAGTAATCCTAATAAAAAAGAAACCAATAGATTAAATAAATAAAAATTTCGTACAAAGCCTAGATCCAAGTGATCCCGTCCGATGATGTTGGTTTGTTGCTTATAGTTTTCATCAGAGGCATTTCGATAGTCCATATAATGGTTAAAGACGTTCACGGTAATATGAAACATCACGATAATCAAAACAAATAAAAAGAATTCGGGACTTGGCAGACTATCGAATTGATACTTGGCGATAGCATATCCTAGTAAAATAATAAATAGATTTAATGGCGCAGTGTAAATTTCGGATAATTCCCAAAATTGTTTAAAGGTAAGTTGTTTCAAAATAATTCTCCTTTTGCTGTACTTATGATGATGGTGTAAATGAACAGAGAAGCTTTTCGTTACTAGTAAGATGGCAAACATGTGACTTCCTATAACGAAGTTAAAAGACCATCATTATTAAAAGAATAGAGAAGTCCTTTTCAAAAATAGCGAGGTTTAGGAATTTTGTCCAATAGTTTGTTTAAAGAGACAGAATGGGTTTCGATGAAATCGGTTGTTTTCCTATCGAATGTTCGTGTTTAGGCTTATTTACAAATTATTGTTTACATATTATGGCGTTTATTATATGATTGACCTCGTTGTTTAAAAAAACAAGCAATTATTTCACGAACATTATTAGATTTTAGGGGGAGCATCATGAGAGGGAAAATAAGTTCCTATTTTGAACTTGAGAAATTGAATACAACAGTAAAAAGAGAGGTTTTAGCAGGGTTTACTACTTTTATTTCGATGGCCTATATTCTTTTTGTCAATCCCAGTGTGCTAGGTGCCTCTGGGATGGATGAAGGTGCAGTATTTACTGCAACTGCCTTAGCGAGTGCATTAGGGTGTATTTTGATGGGTGTACTTGCCCGTTATCCAATTGCTACGGCACCAGCACTAGGAATCAATGCTTTTTTTGCGTATTCCGTTTGTATTGGTATGGGCATTCGTTGGGAAACAGCATTGGCAGGGGTTTTTGTCGCATCGCTGATTTTTATTTTAATTACGATCTTCAAATTGCGGGAAATGATTATTGATGCTATTCCAGCAGATTTAAAGTTTGCCATTTCTGGAGGAATTGGTTTGTTCATTGCTTTTTTAGGATTGAGCGAAGGTGGTATTATCGTTGCAAACAAATCGACATTGGTTGGGTTGGGTTCAATGAGTGTGGGCACAACATGGCTAACAATCTTCGGTTTGATTGTAACAGCTATTTTAATGGTGCGACGGGCTCCTGGCGGGATTTTTATAGGAATGGTCGCAACAACTTTATTAGGATTAATTACAGGTTTGATCCAGGCACCGACTCAAATTATTTCAGCTGCCCCTAGTCTGAAGCCAACCTTTTTAGTGGCTTTGAAACACGTGAAAGATATCAATACGCTTCAGCTATGGGTCGTTGTACTCACCTTTTTATTAGTGACATTCTTTGATACAGCTGGGACACTAGTCGGCTTAGCGAATCAAGCGGGCTTTATGAAAGACAATAAAATGCCGAGGGTTGGAAAAGCTTTAGCTTCTGACTCAACAGCCATGTTAGCTGGATCATTATTAGGAACGTCGCCAGTTGGTGCCTATGTTGAATCATCTGCAGGTATCGCTGTTGGTGGCCGTTCAGGACTCACAGCTATTACGACAGGAATTTTCTTTATCTTTGGATTGTTTTTCTCACCATTATTATCGGTAGTTACATCACAGGTTACAGCACCAGCTTTGATTATTGTCGGTGTATTGATGGCACAATCGTTGCGACAAATCAAATGGGATCAGTTAGAAATCGCCATCCCTTCATTTTTGATTTTGATTGGCATGCCGTTAACCTACAGTATTTCTGATGGAATTGCACTAGGCTTCATTTTCTATCCTATCACGATGATCGCTGCTAAGCGTGGGAAGGAAGTCTCTCCAATCATGTACGGGCTTTTCTTCGTCTTTATTGGATTTATGTGGATACTAAACGTGAAATAATGGAAGTTGGAGGAACCGCTCATTTTTTGCTTGTCGAAGAATGAGCGGTTTTATTGTGTTATAAATTCATTTAATGACCATTTTTTTATTTTTAGCTTTAAATGTTGTGTTTTAAATACCGTTAATACCTCTTTTTGAATCTTGTTTTGTTTAAAACATTATTTAATTGAAGGGATCAGATGCTGTCTCTTATACACATCTCCGAGCCCACGAGACGCGT
>ERZ1026976.21-NODE-21-length-73710-cov-9.075039_pt1 | contig 73710 bp, 74 predicted proteins | sample MGYA00519293_ERZ1026976 | MGnify/ENA primary metagenome ERZ1026976 (study PRJEB26926, sample SAMN06164671) | human gut metagenome | biome: ENVO:00009003; feature: ENVO:2100002; material: ENVO:00002003 | host: Homo sapiens | place: USA | collected 2012 ... | reverse complement strand
AAAGGACCGATAGAATGATTTTCTATCAGTCCTAGAAATTATAGAGCCTTTTTTTTTTATATTGTCCCGTGCATGGAATGAATCGTCTGAATCGTCTGTTGCCATTTTACTTGTTCTGCATTAGAAAGATCTAAAGGAAAGCTTTCCATGATTCCTTGTCGTGAAAGCTTTGCTGGAGAGCCTACATAACAATCTTCAGCAGGATGATAATGGCTAACTGGAGCGACTAGATAGTTGTTATTCAGAATGGCTTCAACAATTCGTGAGGCCTGAATGGCAATCCCATAAGAAGTATAGCCTTTACCTCTGAACGTAACCCAGCCACCATCTCGAGCAGCAGCATCTAATGCTATAAGTTTCTCTTCAGATAAGGTATCTGTAATTGGTACTCCGCCTATACGAACACTTGACCAAGCAACAAACTGGCTTTCACCGTGCTCACCAATAACATAGCCGTCAATTGCAGAAGGATGAACGTTCAATTTCTGACTAACAGCATGTTTCATGCGTCCAGTATCTAACGTAGTACCTGTGCCTAGCACTCGTTCTTGAGGAAAAACCGTTAGTTCCTGCAAATACTGGGTGATCACATCACATGGATTAGTAATGTTCAGTAGTATTCCATTAAACCCAGATTCTTTGATTTTTGGTGCCCATTCCTCCACGATCTTTTTAGTAAGGTTCAATTCTGCGAAACGATCAGGATTGCCTTCGAAGATGGAAATGTCGCCGGCTGAAAAAACAATGATGTCAGTGTCTGATAACTCAGCTAAATCAGGTTCGATTAGCCGTACTTGATTATTTTGTTCCATTTGTCCATCCATCAGATCATTTAATTCTGCTCTAAGAATAGCTTCTCTTGGCTCAAAAAGAACCAGCTCATCTATTATATTTTTTGAAATTAAGGTATAAGCTGTCGTACTTCCAACATGACCTACACCGATAATTGCGACTTTTCTCAATTTCAACACGCCTTTCTCAAAAAAATTCTTATTTTAAAAGAATGCCCCTAACATGAGAAAAAGTCAATAGAATAATTAGTAAATGATTAATTTACGGCTTTCTTTTTTAAAATCTGGTACACACGTTCACAATCTGCAGAGGTCCCTCTTAGTTCATAATCCGCTAAGAAGGGAAAACTAAAAGCTTCACTGTATTGTTTTGCGGTTAAGCAATATTGGTAGTTAAAGTTTTTGTTTCCACTGCCAACTACACCTAGACATTTTTTGTAGTTATCTTCGTATTCTAAGTATTCACGCATCACTTCGGTCAGGATCTCAGTATCCCCGCTATCTACACCGTTACCGCCTTCTAAATAGGTGGGAACAAAAGTAAAGAAAGGAGATTCTTCCACTTCAAAAATACTGTTCTCTGAAATTTCTTTGGCTGAAATCAATGGATTTGCTGAGTCTAACTCATGTTGTTCTTTCCCGTATTCCTCCAAGCGTTTTATAAAAGCTTTTGTATTTCCAGAGATCGAGATATATAAAATATTCATTAACTGACGCCTCCTATTTATTAAAATGAGTGAATCATAATCGTTTTATCTGACCACAGAATTATAACATGAAAAAGATAAATAAACAGATTGTAAACGGTTGCAAAAATCAGTAAAATGTGTTATAAATATAGATGTAAGGGGTAGGTCCCTAAGGTTGTAAAATTGTACAACAGAAATGAATGGAAGCAGTATTCATTTCAAAGTGAATGCCGAAATGGCAGAAAGGAAGTAGGGATTTGAAGTCTCCTTACCAAGTTATTCTAATCTAGCGGGGAAGAGAAATGTAGACAGTAGAACCATTTCTCCACTTAATGGTGAGGCTTAAACGAAATTCAACCACAAAGACGTTTAAGACCTAGACAAGAGTGTGAATATTCCAGAAATCTGGAATGAAGAAAAAACACTTAGCCATTAGACCTGCTAGATTATTTTTTTTGCGCAAAAAAGCCAGCTGAAAAGCTGGCTTTTTCGATAGCTATTTATTGTAATAACGAATATCACCACTAATTTTGTTTATCGCATAAGCAGTATAATCAGAGAAGGTATACGTTTCACCATCTGTCGGTAATTTCTTATTGAACATCGCTTCATATTCGTCAATCGACAATTGTTGACGACTTGAAAGCAACGCTTGATTTTCCTCAATTGATAGATAGGTTTTGTAATCATCCATCAAAGTCATTGAAAAGAATTCGCTGACTGCACCAGAGCCATAACTAAATAGACCAATCCGATCGCCAGCAGCTAAATCCCCATTATCGAGTAGTGACATGAGCCCAAGGTATAAAGAGCCTGTATATAGATTTCCGACTTGTCGACTATATACAACCGCCTCATCATAACGAGCTTCAAGTCGTTGCTGCTCTTCTTCTGACATTTCAGAGAAAATTGCCCGCAGCGCCTTACGTCCCATTTTTGTATAAGGTAGGTGGAAAGTCAGCGCAGCATAATCACTGCTATCTGTATGATTGACTTTTTTATTTTGTTCCCAAATACGAGTGAAGGAATCGATATACACCTGATTTGACATGTGACCATCAACTAATGGGTAATCATGTCCGGCCGGACGCCAGAAATCATAAACATCTTCGGAATAGAAGACACTATCATTGTTGAAAGCTAATAAATGTGGGTTTTTAGTAACTAGCATAGCGACTGCACCGCACCCTTGTGTCGGCTCGCCTCCGGTGTTCAGTCCATATTTAGCAATATCTGCTGCAATAACTAAAACTTTGCGATCCGGATGCAGAGTAACATAGTCGTTGGCTTGTTGCAGTGCAGCAGTACCACCGTAACAGGCATGTTTTATTTCAAATGAGCGAGCAAATGGTTGAATCTCTAACAGTTCATGGATGATAACTGACGCAGATTTTGAAAAGTCGGTGCTAGATTCTGTGCCGACAATTACCATGTCGATGTTCTTTTTGTCCTCATCTGTAAGAATTTTCGCAGCAGCACTTGCTCCTAAAGTAACGATGTCTTGTGTCTCAGGAATAATTGCCATCTGATCTTGTCCAAGACCAATGTGAAATTTGTTGGGGTCAGTCTCACGTGCATTTGCCAAGTCCGTCATATCAAGATAATAATTTGGTACATGGAAACTGATTTTATCAATCCCTATATTCATATTGCTCCTCCTATTTCTAATTGATGAATAATGCTTCATCAATCAATTTCACCAGCATATCTTTCCACTAAATTACCAAAGTAAAAAAGTAGAGTAGACATTCTTTTCTTCCAAAGGTAAATATATCATAGAAAGGTCAAAATTAGTTAAGTTTGAATCTTAAGAAATTATAAAACTATCTATGCTATACTTACGTCTGGTTTTTAATGAAAATATTGGAGGTGCACTCTTGGAAGAAGTAGTTATTTTAAGCGCTGTACGAACACCAATTGGCAGATATAAAGGCAAATTAGCAACTGTTTCAGCCGTCGAGTTAGGTGCGTTCGCCGTAAAAGAAGCGATGAAACGCGCAGATCTCGCGCCAGATCAAGTTGAACAAGTATTCATGGGGAATGTATTGCAGGCAGGAAATGGTCAAAATGTCGCAAGGCAATCTGCAGTAAAAGCAGGAATTCCTTATGAAGTACCCGCCACGACAATCAATGAGGTTTGCGGTTCAGGAATGAAATCAGTTATTTTTGGAATGCAGCAGATTTTGCTAGGTGAAGCTCAGGTTGTTGTCGCAGGAGGAACTGAAAACATGTCACAAGCACCAAAAGTGACAAGTTTTGACTATTCTGCACAAGAGTGGCAGGAACCAAAATCAAGCATGATCTATGATGGATTGACAGATGCTTTTAGTGGCAAGCATATGGGACTAACCGCGGAAAAGGTAGCTGAAGAGTATCAAATTACTCGTGAAATGCAGGATCAATATGCCTATGACTCCCAAATGAAGGCTTCAAGAGCCAGTAAAGATGGAAAATTTGAATCAGAAATCGTTCCTATTCCTCTTCCGGATGGAAGCACCTTATGGGAAGATGAAGGGATTCGACATGATTCAACGCTTGAGAAAATAGCTTCTTTAAAGCCTGCTTTTAAGGAAGGGGGCGTTGTTACAGCGGCTAATGCTTCGACTTTGAATGATGGGGCATCAGCGGTTGTTCTAGCGGCGAAATCCTATGCGATTGAGAATGGATTAGCTTATTTAGCGGTTATCAATGGCTATAGTGAAGTGGGAATTGACCCTAGTATCATGGGGATGGCTCCAGTTTCAGCGATTAATAAACTATTACACAAAGCAAACCGAACGATTGACGAAATTGATACGTTCCAAATCAATGAAGCGTTTGCGGCTGCTTCTGTCGCTGTTCAAAAGGAATTAAAGCTCCCTAATGAAAAAATCAACGTCTATGGTGGTGCAATTGCACTAGGACATCCAATCGGAGCTAGTGGAACACGGATTATCACGACTTTGATCTCAGAGCTTGTACAAGAGGATAAACAGCGAGGCATCGCAAGTCTCTGTATCGGTGGCGGCTTAGGTCTAGCTTTGATGATAACGAAAGCTGAGGATCAAGAAACTGCAAAAAAAAAGTTTTATCAAATGACTCAAGCCGAACGATTAGCTAAGTTGGTCAAAGAAAAAAAGTTGTCGGCGAAGGAAGCGGCACAACTAGCCACTGAGACAGTATTACCAGAGAAAATCGCGAATCATTTAATTGAGAATCAAATCAGCGAGTGCTCCATTCCACTTGGGTTGGCACAAAATTTTGTTATTAATGGGGAAAAAAAGCTTATTCCAATGGCGACAGAAGAACCTTCTGTTATTGCTGCTGCTAGTAATGCAGGGAAGATAATCGCTAAATCTGGTGGAATCACGACACGTGTGATGAATCAAAATATGGTTGGTCAAATTGTTTTGCGGAACGTTACAGATTTTGAGAAAGTGAAAAAAATCGTTGATGCCAACGAACAAAGCTTTTTTGCGGTCGCTGAGAAAAGCTATCCGTCTATTTACCAACGTGGCGGTGGAGTACAATCGATAAAAGTGCGTACCTTTGAAGAAGGTTATGTTTCTATCGACTTAGAAGTGGATACAAAAGACGCAATGGGAGCGAATATCTTAAACACAATGCTGGAGGCTGTTGCTCAAGAAGTCCGACAACTAATGCCAGAAGCAGATATCTTATTTAGTATTTTAAGCAATTACGCGACACAGTCACTCATTGAAGCGAAATGTGAAATTTCATTGGAACAGCTCTCACCTGAGTTGGCTGAAAAAATTGTTTCTGCGAGTGAATACAGTAAGATCGATCCGTATCGTGCGGCTACCCATAACAAAGGCATTATGAACGGCATTGATGCTGTAGTATTGGCAACTGGAAATGACACACGTGCTGTAGCCGCTGCGTGTCACGCATACGCGGCACGAAACGGTCGATACGAAGGGATGACTGATTGGTCCATTCAAGAGAACACCCTCATTGGTAAGTTGACTTTACCTATGAAGGTTGGAATTGTTGGAGGAGCAACAAAGGTTTTTCCAAAAGCGCAATTAAGCTTGAAGTTATTAGAAATAACGTCTGCTGAAAAGCTAGGAGAAATCATCGTGGCTGTTGGATTGGCTCAAAATTTTGCGGCTATTCGTGCATTAGTCACAGAAGGAATTCAAAAGGGACACATGGCGATGCAAAGTCGTTCGTTAGCGATTACGGCAGGCGCAACAACTAGTGAAATCCCACAAGTTTCTAGACAATTAAGAAAAGCTGAACGAATGAATTTAGCGACAGCTGAAGAAATTATAAAAAAACTTCGTTTGGGTTAATCAAAAGAATCGAAAACGATTGAGTAGAGCAAGATGCTCTACTCTTTTTTATAGAAACGATCGTTATTTAATTATGTCCTCTCAGATTTTTCTGTACTTTTCTATAAACTATAAATTAATTTGAAAACTTTTTTTAATAAAAAAATCGCTTTAAATCAATATAAAATTGGATTTTTCAAAGTGTGAATAAAGGGATCAACGGATTTTTTTCATAAAAAAGTTTGACAGACTCGTTATTACTTGTTATATTGTGTTCGAAAATAAAATATGATTTGTTAGGTGAGGCTCCTATACAAACATAGGCTACTGCCCAAAAATGTCGAGAGACGCCAATGGGTAGAACAGGAACTGTCGAATACAAGGCTTTTCTTAAGGTAGCTAAGATGTTTGTCTTTACGTTGTATAGTGCCAAAACTCAACGATTAGATCGACTATACGACTTTGTCTCTTTAGGATGAATAATAGTAAGGCTTTTCGCTGAGTTTTTGAGCGAAAAGCCTTTTTTACGTAGCAAACATTATTATTTTTAAAACAAGAATAAGGAGGAACAATCATGGTAAAACAGTGTTCACATTAACAAAGTGGAATAGCCCATTATATAATGAGGCCTTGACACTTAGAAACAACGAGTTAAAGCTAAGCTCTGGTAAGCAACTTCTATTCCAAGCACCTAGAGAGGAAAAGAACGATCTTCACTTGGTTGTCAAGCGAGGGAATCGAGTAGTAGGAACGCTATTACTACATCCGATTTCAAACGAATGTGCTCAGTTCAAACAAGTTGCAGTAGATACTCATTTTCAAGGGGAAGGGTTAGGAAAAAATTTATTGATTTATGCAGAACAGATCGCGAGGAGTTTCGGCTTTTGTTTCGTTTTTTTAACTGGTAGAAAGCAAGCATGGGGATTTTATGAAAAATTAGGATACCAGGCGATTTCTGATGATTATGAGGAAGGCAAATTGGTTATGAGAATCTACAAAAAGAAGATTCGATCATCACTAGAACAAACAGAAAAAAAGGAGATGAAAACAAATGGATGACAGTAGCTCAATAATTGCGGGTTTATGGCAGAAAAGAACAAACAAGATACTATTGTCTATTTGTTTTTAACCTCCACTTTTCTCCATAAGCCCGTCGATTGCAGGAGGGGTAAGGATGAATACGGTAAAAGATATGGCTCTATACTTGTTTATAGGGATAGGATTATGGCATATTTTTTTCGGAGAAAAGGAGAAAAAAATGAGACAACAAAAGAAAGTAACAACAAGGACAGATTATAGTTTATTTGCTAGAAAAACAGTGAAAAATATTTTTGAGACGTTTAATACATCTACATTGGGATTATCAGCTGAGGAAGTTTTAGAAGCGAGAGAAGCATTTGGTGAAAATAAGCTTCCTTTAAAAAAGGCGACGCCATTTATCATAGAAGTTCTGAAAGCATTTATCACCCCTTTTACTTTGGTACTAATTGGGTTAGGATTCATTTCTTTGGTTACAGAAGGGATCTTGCCAGAAGCAGGTGAGAAAGATTTCTTTGGCAGCGGCATTATTTTGGTTATGGTGTTAGTCAGTGGAACAATGACACTGGTACAATCTGTTCGTTCAAATAAAGCGGCAGAAAAGTTAAAATCATTGGTCAAAGTAACGGCAACGGTTCGTAGAGAGAATCGTTATAACGAGATTCCGATGGAGAAGATCGTCTGCGGTGATCTAGTAAAACTTTCCGCAGGGGATATGATTCCAGCGGATATCCGTTTGATTACCACGAAGGATCTATTCATCTCACAGTCTGCTTTAACTGGCGAAAGTTATCCTGTTGAGAAAAGTGCTGGTGAGATAACGGGGAATAAGGATTCTGAAACTAGTTATGATAATTTGGTATTTATGGGAAGTAATGTAATTAGTGGAAGTGCTGAAGGCGTTGTAATTGCCACAGGTGCAAATACATTGTTTGGTGATGTCGCAAGTTCTTTATCGGATACCCCCGTTCAAACAAGCTTTGAGCTAGGAATTCGTAAGACCTCTTTCTTATTTATTAAATTCATGGCCTTGATGGCGCCAACAGTGATTGTTATTAATGGATTTACTAAAGGGGACTGGATGGAAGCATTTCTATTTGGTTTATCCGTTGCTGTAGGTTTGACACCGGAAATGCTGCCGATGATCGTAACGACTAATTTGGTCAAAGGTGCTACAGGGATGGCGAATAATGGCACAATTATCAAGAACTTAAACGCGATTCAAAATTTTGGTGCAATTGATGTTTTATGTACAGATAAAACGGGAACCTTGACCCAAGACAAGATCATTCTCGAATATCATTTGGATTGTGATGGAGAAGAGGATCATCGAGTTCTAAGACATGCTTATTTAAACAGCTATTATCAAACAGGATTAAAAAATTTGATTGATGTTGCGATTATTGAATCTACCAAGCAGGAATTGGACACCGATGCGATTCGTTACAAAAAAGTAGATGAAATTCCTTTTGATTTTCAGCGGCGTAGAATGAGTGTTGTTGTGGAGGATCAACAAGGAAAAACTCAAATGATTACAAAAGGCGCGATAGAAGAAATGCTTGAAATTTCCTCTTTCGTAGATTTTAAAGGGGAAGTCACGGAATTAACAAATGATTTAAGAAAAAAAGTATTACAAAAGGTACACGAGTTAAATGAAGATGGCTTACGTGTCATCGGGGTTGCTCAAAAAACGAATCCTAGTGTTGTCGGTGAATTTTCAACTGCTGATGAGGCAGAGATGGTGCTTATAGGCTATTTAGCTTTTCTAGATCCACCAAAAGAAACTACGAAACAAGCATTGAAGGCATTGAAAGAACACGGTGTAGGTGTGAAGGTTTTAACAGGCGACAATGCCTTAGTGACAAAATCTGTTTGCAAGCAAGTTGGATTAGGAACGGAAACAATCATTCATGGAGAAGACTTAATTCATTTAAAAGAAGATGAATTAGCGGAGATCGCAGAAAATTACAATGTCTTTGTAAAGCTAAATCCGCAGCAAAAACAGAAAATTACGAGTTTGCTCAGAAAAAATGGGCATACGGTTGGATTCCTCGGAGATGGGATCAATGATGCTCCGGCAATGAAGGCAGCCGACGTTGGAATTTCTGTTGATACTGCAGTGGATATCGCGAAAGAATCTGCGGACGTCATCTTGCTAGAGAAAGATTTGATGATTTTGGAACGAGGAATTCTTTCTGGAAGAGAAACCTTTGGCAATATCATGAAGTACATCAAAGCTACTGCTAGTTCAAATTTTGGGAATATGTTTTCGGTATTAGTAGCTAGTTCTTTTCTGCCATTCTTACCAATGCTGCCGTTACAAATTCTCTTCTTGAATCTGATTTATGACATTTCTTGTATTTCAATTCCTTGGGATCGGATGGATAAAGAGTATTTAGAAAAACCAAAAAAATGGACTGCCTCCAGTATAGGTAAGTTTATGGTCTGGCTTGGTCCAACTAGTTCAATCTTTGATATTACCACGTATTTATTGATGTACTTTGTGGTCTGTCCAGCTGTTATTGGCGGAAGCTATCACTCATTGTCACCAGATCAGCAGGTAGCTTTTATCGCTATTTTCCATGCAGGCTGGTTTGTCGAGTCGCTTTGGTCACAAACCTTAGTTTTACATGCGCTGAGAACTCCACAGATTCCATTTATTCAAAGCAGAGGGTCATTTATCATGACGGTCATTACAACTTTAGGGATTGTTGTAGGAACCTTGTTGCCATTTACAAATTTCGGACAGAATTTGGGATTAGGTATCTTACCTAATCAATATTGGCTATGGTTAGTTGTCACGATTTTGGCTTATCTATTGCTAGTTACCTTGGTAAAAAAGATCTATATCCAACGTTACCAAGAACTTTTATAATAAATCACGCCTCTGAAAAATTAATTTCAGAGGCGTGCTTTATTATTTATTTTTTATCTGCTCGCAAATAAACCATGTCGACGAGTTGAACGCCTTGGTCAATTATCGGTTCGTGATAGTTGTCTGTAAAGAAGTTTTCTACACGATGAGATTCTTGAAATCCACACTTTTTATAAAAGTTCAGGATGCCAGGGACATCACCAGTTCCAACATACATCGTTTGATACTGAGTTAAAAACTCATTGAATAAAAACTGAATCATGGTTTTGCCATAGCCTTTGCCATGCTCATTTGGCATCGTCGCGATATTTTTCAGTTCACATTCCGTTTCATTTAATTGTGTGACAACGGCTTCGCACTTCAAATCGTCATCATACAGGACAAACATACGCCCGCTATCAAGGTAGCGATCAATCATGTCTTCTTGTTCGTCCGCTAAAAGAAGCAAATCTAAAAACTTTTTCTTATTTGAATGAATTTCTTCAATTTTCATTTGATTTTTCCTTAGTGTTTCTTATTTTTAAATGCAGGATGGGAAAAGCGTTCCCTTGCTCGTCAAATTCTGAACGACCAGCTAGTTGAAAGCCCATGTGCTGATAAAATCCTATTCCTTGTTCATTTTGTTCATTTACATCGACATACTTTATCTGTTGTTCGTCAATTGCGTAATGAAGCAATTTTTTACCGATTCGTTTTCCTCTGAAATGAGCAGCAACAAAGAGCATCTCGACTTTTTCATTTTCGATTCCAACAAACCCGACAAGAGTTGGGGCGTAATAGCCATAAAGCTGATCGATCATTAATAGAGCGTTCTTTACCTCAGGCTTTAAAGACTGGATGTCTTCTGCTGTCAAAAAGTGATGGGTAGCTGCCACCGAACTTTCCCAAATCAGCAACAAATTTGCGAGTTCATTTTTTTTCTTTCTATTTATTTGTTTAATAGTTCCCATTTAGCAATCCTCCAATTTTTGTAAGGAAGAAGTGTTTTTCTCCGCAACAAATAAAGAGCACCTAAAATGGCTCTTTAATGAAGACGATGAAACCTTTCTTATTCCTCCTTCAAACAATGTTTCATCTCATAGTAGTTTTCTTGTTTGAAGGAAAGCAATTGTGCGTATATTGAATACAAAATGTCGCATAGAGAACAACTCTTTTCTTATTTTCTTAATTTTAACAAGGAAAAAAAGGGAATGCAATTTCTCATGGAAGAGTAGATCAAAGGAGAAATAAAAAAAGACAGCATGCTTATTTTTTAAAGCTGCTGCCTTTGAGGATTATTTCAAACTAAAATCTAGGTAGACGGGATTATGATCAGAATATTTAAATTGCATATCCTTTACATGAACATTTTTAACATTGATGTTCTCCGAAACAAGAAAACCATCAATCAAAGTAGTATACGTGGTTCCTTTTTTATAGGGCTCGTTTAAGGCACGAGCGGATGGAATTTTTTCTTCAGATAGCTTTCCATTAGGCAGGTGAAAGCCTGCTGGAAGTTGATCTTTTGGAAATGGATGCGTCCAGGTTTCTCGTTTTTTGGTCGTGTCAAAAACCTCCGGACTATTTCCTAAGACATCGTGATTATAGTCTCCTGCGACCAAAACATAGTTTCCCTTTTTATACTCATTTTCCATCACATCAAAAATCTTTTTTAACTGAGCTGCTTGAATCGAGCGGTCTTTAGTAAAAGCGGATAAATGTGTGTTGATCGCAATTAGCTCATGATCCCCCTTAACTGGAATACGGCTAACGGTGAAGGCGCGATCCAAGTCAAAGAATTTATTGAAATTTGTCTCGATTGGTAAAGAATAGCGCTTGCTGCTAGTTATTTCTGCTTTACTCAATGTGACAAGTCCAGACTTTGCTTGACCGATGGGATCTGTAAAAGGATAGAAAAGATAAGAGGAATCATAATTTTGACCATACAAACTATTGTATGCAGGCAGGTGCTTCTTCAACCAAGCAACTTCATCCACATGCTGCGAACGATCGCCATCTTGATCCACTTCTTGATAAAAGGCTAGTGTCGGTTCTAGCTCCTTTGTCGTATTCACAATTCCCTGCATATTTTCTTTAACGGTTTCCTTGTCATAGGCTCTCGAGTACTTCCCGCCATCCATAAAAAAACTATAGCTTGGTGGATAAGCACCGTATCCTACATTATGACTCATTGCGCGATACGTTTTATTTGTTTCAAGAGTTTGGTTATGCGAATTGTTTGGTTCTAAGGTTTGATCGTCAGGCAGACGGTCATAGCTTGCGAATAGGTAAATCAGGTAGCCGCCTAATACAAGGATAATTGCCGCAATAACTCCTAAAAAAATTTTTACTATTTTTTTCATTGATTTTCCTCCTAAATAAACGAAAACGCCCTTAATAGTTCTTATCTATTGATTTTAAACACAGCAATATGGAAATGAAACTGGTCAAAGTAATCATAGCAAACTTTTTACTGAATACAAAGGAACCGCACTTTCGAAAATCGGCGCCTCATGGTACACTGTGAAGGTAGTATCAAACGTTATTAAAAGAGAGGTTTTAAAATGATTCGATTTGCAAAAAAAGAAGATGGAGCGGCCGTAGCTAAACTGATATTGGTTATTTTAAAGGATATGGAGCTGGATTTTCTTGAAGAGTTTGGAGAAGAACAGGCCTTAGAAGCTATCGCTGCTTGCTTTGAAGATCCAACCTACCGCTTTGGATATGCAAGAGGGCTTGTGGAAGAAATCGATGGCGAAATTGCTGGTGCTGTTTTTGGTTATCCGGCGAATAAGGAAGCGATTATTGATCTGCCCTTACAAAAATATTTGAGGGCTCAGGGGATTGAAGATGAGGTTCAAATGTTTATTGATCCAGAAGCTTTTCCCAATGAATGGTATTTAGACTCGATTGCGGTAGATGAACGATTCCGCGGTCAAGGGATTGGTTCGAAATTATTAACAGCTGTCGATCGTTTAGCGACTCATGAAGGAGAAAAAGTGATTGGATTAAATGTTGACAAGGCGAATCCAAATGCGAAACGACTTTACCTACGAGACGGGTTCAAGGATGTTGGTGAAATCGTGATCAGCGGACATGTCTATGACCATATGCAACGAAAAGTAAAAGCCTTTGATAGAGGTTAACTTCTGACAAGTCGCTGAGAAAGAATGCGAAAAAAGAGCTATGACGATGCAGTCATAGCTCTTAATTTTGAGAAAAAGTCACTTCAAAGGCCGTTTCGGGCTCTTGCTGTTTGTTTCGATTGTAGAGCCAATAATCCATGATGGCTGCTACACAGATGCAGACTGGGGCATCTGCCGGATTGGTGACATCTAGAACATAATAATCACCTGTTAGCAAAGTCGCCTTATCCATTGTCATAATTGATTGGTTGAAGTGGTTGATTTTGTATTTATGATTATAAATATCTCCATAAACAGCCCAATGAAGCTGTTGAATGTAATAGAAGTCGCCAGGCCAATGGAAGATTTTGTGAAGCACACCTACTTTTGTGTGATCACAATAAATTTCAAATTTGCGCCCGAAAATCACACTTGCCTGCTTGATATAAGCGACGATTTGACCATCCATGGCATATAGAGATAGTACATTTCCTTTTCGTCCCCAGTGGCCAACCATTAAGTATAAAGGAACTCCCTTGTTGTCTTTGACGATCGTTCGTGTCATGGAACTTAGTTGTTTTTCTTGAATAAAAAATTCGGTCATGTTGTATCACACCTTCTAATTATCCATTATTCAGAAAGAATTCGATCGATTGCCGTTGCTACTCCATTTTCTTCATTCGTATCAGTGACATGTTTAGCAATTTTTTTGATGGCGGTTGCTGCATTGCCCATCGCGAAGCTAGTGCCAGCGTATGTCAGCATACTGACATCATTGAAATTATCCCCAAGAGCCATCACTTGATCCGCAGTAAAGCCCCGTTCTTCGGCAAATTGTTTTAAGGCAATCCCTTTTTGAGCATTGACGTGATTGATCTCTATATTCGTCAATTCAGAAGCGGCAATTGCTAAATCCCCCATTTTTTCTAGAACACCAGTAACTTCTTTTAGCTGTTCAGGTCCGTTTTTGTCAAAAGCAATGATTTTTAATACGTCTTCATTTTTTTCAATTAATGTCTGACGCATATCTTTGACGAAAGTAATCGGTGTTAAAGATAAATGTCTAGAGGAAGCCGCAATCGCCATTTTTTTAGAGATTCCAGGCATCTTTTCTAGAATATGTTCAGAGAAAAATTCGATTCGCATCGGCTGATTTGAAGAGTATACATGCTCGGCAGTAAAAATTTCATAATAGAGGTCGGCCTCTTCCAGCGCGTCCATTACTTCAAATGTCTTTTCCTTGCCGATCGGAATCGTAAAAATGGTTTCTCGTTCTGCGTTTACGACATGAGCGCCGTTTAATAAAATCATTGGTACGTGAATGTTCGCTTCATCCAAAGAAATTTTGGCGTGGCTCATTCCGCGTCCAGTAGCTGTAATAAATTCAATTCCTTGAGCTTGAGCTTTCCGAATGGCTTCGATATTTGCTGTCGGGACTTGCATTTGATCATTCAACAGTGTACCGTCCATATCAGAGGCAATGAGTTTTATCAAAATTATTCACCTAGCTTTCCTATCATACAACGATAGTGTACCATAATCCCAGAGAGGATAACCATGTCGAGGATATTCTTTAAAAAGAATTAGTTGAACAGGAAAAATAGAGTGGAAGGATTAAACCGTTTTTCTAATGCAAATTATTTCAAACAGGAGTGAGTGAACGTGAAAGAAATCATCCATAATGACTGGCAAAATGTTTTAGCCGATCAATTTCAGGCACCATATTATTTAAAGCTGCGTGAATTCTTGAAACAAGAATACAGTACGCAACGAATTCATCCAGATATGTACCATATTTTTGAAGCACTTGAACTAACCCCTTATGATAAGGTGAAAGTTGTCATTTTAGGACAAGATCCTTATCATGGCGTAGATCAAGCACATGGACTGTCCTTTTCTGTTCAACCTGGTGTAAAAATTCCACCATCCTTACGGAATATTTACCAAGAAATGCAAAGCGATTTAGGCATTCCGCCAGTTCAACATGGAAATCTCGTAACTTGGGCGAAACAAGGCGTATTGTTGCTTAATACAGTCTTGACGGTGCGAGAAGGGCAGGCATATTCTCATCGAGGACAGGGCTGGGAGCAACTGACAGATGCGATTATTGAGCGGTTAAATGAACGTGAAAAGCCCATTGTTTTTATCTTGTGGGGGAAACCGGCTCAGGAAAAAATTAAAATGATTGATACAAGCAAACATGCCGTTGTGAAATCTGTCCATCCGTCACCATTGTCTGCTCATCGTGGATTTTTTGGGTCAAAACCTTTTTCAAAGACGAATCAGCTATTGACGGAATGGGGCGAGGCACCGATTGATTGGCAATTACCTGAAACAGTGTAGTATGACAACGGTTTCTGTTATAGAGACAGTTTGTGAAAAGGCTCTTAATTCACATTTACTAGATTTTAATTAGTAGTACAGATGCTTTATTCTGTCCTTTTCTTTTCATGTGAAGTATTGTATGATAGATAGGAAATAAATATCTGGAGGGTTTTATTGTGGAACTATTTGATAGTTTGAAATTTAAGATTATTCGTCGCAACATTAAAGTTGCATTTCCTGAAGCAACTGACGCACGTATTTTAGGGGCTGCCTCTCGTTTGAAAGCGGAAGAACTAATTGAACCAATCTTGATTGGGAATATGGCTGAAATTGAAAAAGCTGCGGGCGCTCGTGGAATCGCTTTAAGCAACTTCACGATCATTGATCCTGATCATTTTGATCGCTGGGATGAAATGGTAGAAGCCTTTGTTGAACGCCGTAAAGGAAAAGTCAGCAAAGAAGATGCTGAAAAGATTCTTAAGGATGAAAATTACTTTGGTACAATGTTGACTTATATGGGCATCACAGACGGAATGGTTTCTGGTGCGATTCACTCAACAGGAGATACAGTTCGTCCAGCATTGCAAATTATTAAAACGAAACCAGGCGTAAGCCGAACAAGTGGTGCGTTCTTAATGGTTCGTGGCCGCGACCAAGAAAAATATCTGTTCTCGGATTGTGCCATCAACGTAAATCCAAATGCTCAAGAATTGGCGGAAATTGCTGTTGAATCAGCAAAAACTGCAGAATTATTCGATATTGAGCCAAAAGTTGCAATGATGAGCTTCTCAACAAAGGGATCTGCAAAAGCTCCAGAAGTAGAAAAAGTTGCTGAAGCGACAAAAATCGCTCAGGAATTAGCGCCAGATTTCTTAATCGATGGCGAATTACAGTTTGATGCTGCCTATATTCCAGGTGTGGCACAACTAAAAGCCCCTGAATCTAAAGTAGCCGGTCAAGCAACAGTCTTTGTTTTCCCAGAGCTTCAATCAGGAAATATCGGCTATAAAATTGCCCAACGCTTCGGTGGATTTGAAGCTATTGGTCCAGTCTTGCAAGGATTGAACAAACCAGTTTCTGACCTTTCACGTGGGTGTAACGAAGAAGATGTATACAAACTATCGATTATTACAGCAGCCCAATCATTGATGAGCTAGTCTCGAAGGGCTAAACGATAAAGAATAAAAGTAAAAAAGACAAGAATTCGCAATCAGACGAATTCTTGTCTTTTTTTCTGTCAATAATCGAAACTGGGGGGAGGTTGGGAAATTTCCCAGTCCCAGACACTTGGTGACAAGCTTGGAACCTAATTCCCAGAGTTGTCTCAGAATATTGTAAACGGTTTATTCGCCCTGTATAGTCTGAGGTGTAAACAGGAAAATCAATAATTGGAAGGAGAGGTATTGTTGTCATGATGGAAAAGATTCAGCGCTTTGGAGGAGCAATGTTTACCCCTGTACTATTATTTTCTTTTTCAGGAATAATGGTTGCTCTATGCATTATTTTCAAAAACCCAATGCTTGTGGGCAGCATCGCCAATGAGGGGACGACTTGGTACTCGATCTGGAGCATCGTTGAAAATGGTGCTTGGACAGTCTTCAATCAGATGGAACTACTATTCGTTATCGGGTTATCCATTGGGCTAGCGAAAAAGGCAAATGCTCGAGCAGCGATGGAGGCATTCGTTGTTTATACGACCTGTAATTATTTTATCTCATCGATGTTGGAGTACTTTGGAAACTTTTTTGGAGTAAATTTTGCCGCAGAACCAGGTGGAGAGAGCGGGCTTAAACTAATTGGAGGAATCAAAACATTAGATACCGGAATTATCGGTGCGATTTTTATTTCAGCAATTGTTGTTTTTTTACACAATCGATACTTTGATACAAAGCTGCCGGATTTCTTGGGTATCTTTCAAGGATCGTCGTTTATTGTCATTTTAGGATTTTTCTCAATGCTGCCGATTGCCTTTCTGATTTGTTTGATTTGGCCAAAGGTCCAACAAGGAATCGGTTCTTTGCAAGGTTTCTTAGCAAGTGCAGGAATCTTTGGGGTTTGGCTCTACACCTTCTTAGAGCGGATATTGATCCCGACAGGGTTGCATCACTTTATCTATACGCCATTTGTATACGGGCCAGCTGTTGTTGAGGAAGGGATCACTAAATATTGGATGGGGCATCTGCAGGAATTTGCTCAGACAACTAAGCCATTAAAACAATTATTCCCAGAAGGCGGCTTTGCTTTACATGGAAATTCTAAAATTTTTGCTTCTCCAGGAATTGCGGCGGCCTTCTATTTTACTGCGAAGCCAGAAAACAAAAAGAAAGTATTAGCTATTTTAATTCCAGCCACCTTGACTGCTGTGTTAGCTGGGATTACGGAGCCTTTAGAATTCACTTTCCTATTTGTATCGCCACCGCTATTTGCTGTACATGCATTTTTAGCAGCATCGATGGCGGCGACAATGTACGGCTTCGGTGTAGTAGGGGATATGGGGATATGGGCGGCGGCTTCATTGATCTGCTGGCGAAAGTTTGGATTCCACTGTTTCAAAATCATAAAAGCATGATCTTTACTCAGTTATTTATCGGACTAGCGTTTATTTTGATCTATTTTGTCGTTTTCCGCTTTTTAATTCTACGGTTCAATCTGGCAACGCCGGGGCGCGAGGAAAATACCCAAGACATTAAATTGTACTCAAAGAAAGATTACAAAGCAAAACAAGGCGGCAACGCACCTGTTTTAGAAGGTGCGAATCAATATACTGAACAAGCAGCTGTTTATTTAGATGGTTTTGGCGGAGCGGAGAATATTGAAAAAGTGAATAATTGTGCTACCCGTCTACGAATTACAGTTAAGGATGAGACGCTTGTACAACCTGATGAAGTGTTTCGATTAGGCGGCGCTCATGGCGTTGTACGAAATGGTAATGCATTTCAGGTGATTGTCGGTTTAGATGTGCCGCAGGTTCGTGAACAGTTTGAAACATTAATGAACACAGAAAATTAATAAAGGGAGCGTATGAAGAATGAAGAAATTTTCAATTGTTATTGCAGGTGGGGGAAGTACTTTTACTCCAGGAATTGTTTTGATGTTATTGGACAACTTAGATAAATTTCCAATTAGACAAATAAAGTTTTACGATAATTTGGAGGAACGTCAAAATCATGTGGCGAGTGCCTGTGAGATTTTATTAAAGGAACGTGCACCAGAAATCAACTTTGTCGCTACGACAGATCCGGAAACAGCCTTCACAGACGTAGACTTTGTTATGGCTCACATACGTGTTGGCTTGTATGCGATGCGGGAAAAAGATGAAAAAATCCCATTAAAATATGGTGTAGTAGGGCAAGAAACCTGCGGGCCTGGAGGTATTGCTTATGGGATGCGTTCGATTGGCGGCGTATTGGAATTAGTCGACTATATGGAAAAATACTCTCCAGACGCTTGGATGCTGAATTATTCGAACCCTGCGGCTATTGTAGCAGAAGCGACTAGAAAATTAAGACCAGAATCAAAGATCATTAATATTTGTGATATGCCTGTTGGAATCGAAGAACGGATGGCGCATTCGATCGGCTTGAATTCACGTAAAGAAATGGAAGTTCGCTATTATGGTCTGAATCATTTTGGCTGGTGGACAGATATTCGCGACAAAGAAGGCAATGATTTGATGCCACAAATTAAAGCGCATGTGAAGGATCATGGCTATTCATTACCGGAAGAGATTGAAGAATCTCAGCATACAGATGCTAGCTGGATGCATACCTTTGCAAAAGCAAAAGAGGTTTACGCGTTGGATCCAGATACATTACCAAATACCTATTTGAAATATTATTTCTATCCACAAGATGAAGTTGCACATGCAAATCCTGAATTTACACGTGCAAACGAAGTGATGGCTGGTCGGGAACAGCATGTATTCAGCGAATGTGACCGTATTGCCGAAGCAGGAACCGCTGAAGGCACCTCTTTAGAAGTGGATGAACACGCAAGTTATATCGTGGATCTTGCTCGCGCGATCGCTTATAACACACATGAAAGAATGTTGCTGATTGTGCCAAATGAAGGAGCCATCGTCAACTTTGATGAAACAGCGATGGTAGAAGTACCCTGTGTTGTAGGCAGTAATGGACCAGAACCATTGACGCAAGGAAAGATTCCACGCTTCCAAAAAGGCTTGATGGAGCAACAGGTAGCAGTAGAAAAATTAGTGGTTGAAGCTTGGGCAGAAAAATCTTATCAAAAATTGTATCAGGCGTTAGCACTGTCAAGAATTGTTCCAAATGCTCGGATTGCGAAAGAATTATTGGATGACCTGATTGAAGCAAATAAAGAATTTTGGCCAGAATTAAGCTAGTTGCGATGAAAAACAATATTTTTTCCTCCTCCATCACGTATAATAGTGTAGGAGGGGGAAAATTATGACATTAGAGCAGTTGATTCATCAACATTTAGCAGAACTGAGCGAACTGGATAAAGATATCTTACAATTCATGCTGGCGAATCCTGAAAAAGTTAGATCTTCAGGAATTATGGAGCTTGCCGATATGGTCCACGCGTCCAAATCATCTGTATTAAGAACAACGAAGAAGCTTGGCTTTTCCGGTTACTCAGAATTAAAGTATTTTCTACGACATACGGAAATCAGTGAGCAGCAAGAAACGAGCGAGAAGAATATTTTTGAGAAGCAACTCGATGATATCAAAAAGACAATTGAGTATATGCAATCAGTGAACTTGGAACCAATCAACGAGATGTTTGATCGAAGCCAAACGATTTATTGCTATGCTACGGGTTTTTCTCAAAAAAATATTATCGATGAATTCTACAAAATGTTATTAAATGTGGATAAACGAGCGCTGGTTTTGCCAAACAAAACTGAGTTGGATATGGTAATGCCGATGATTACCCAAAATGATTGTGTAGTGATTGCTTCATTAAGCGGAGAGACAGATGATGTGAAAGAGAATCTAACAGCTTTTGAAGTTCGGAAGATTCCCGTACTGGCGGTTACAGCAGTCGGAGATAACTATTTTGCTAGACATAGCACGCATCATCTAAATTTTTATTGTGACTTTTTCGTTATTGGCAGGAGAAGACTTCAATCACAATCCTTGATTGGACTAAGCTGTTTAATGGATTACTTGCTTCGATCCTATGGCATTTATACACTTGAGAAAAGTACTGATTCCACAACTTAAATATATCTAAATTTTGACACGAAAGGGAGATTTTAAAATGATAGCGCTTAAATCTTTGAGAGTGAAAAGAAATGTGTTGCTTGGCTATTGGGTTCTGATGCCAGTGCTCTTTTACTTCTATTTATTTTTAGTAAGCTTCAATCAGCAGGTGACCATCCAACAACTTATTCTTCAAATTCCAGGATTAACATTAGGTTTGCTACTGTCATTTTTAATGCTCTTTCAAGCAGCATGCCTCTATTTTATTAGTTCTCAAAATGAGAAGAACCACTTTGTTGAGAAACGTTTCTTAGCCTTTAGTTTGGTTCAGCAAATGTTAACGGGAAATATTATTGGCGCTGCCTTGTGTTTTTTCTATAATAGAAAAATAGTTGTTGAAAAACAGCCCATCTCACGCAATACAATGTTCATTTTTTATTTTGCGATTGGATTTATTAGTTTAATTACGGCAATCATCTTATTTATTGCGATGAGGACGAAAGGAGGATAAACATGTTTTCGATGTTTAAAAAAAAGAAGCAAGGAGTTATTTTTAGTCCTGTGAAAGGACAATTAATTCCGCTGTCTGAGGTAAGTGATCCTGTTTTTTCTCAAGGGATGATGGGACCAGGATTTGCGGTTGAACCTGCATCAAATGAGATTTTCTCACCTGTTACAGGGATAGTAACCAGTATCTTTCCAACTAAGCATGCGATTGGGCTTGAAATGAGTGATGGGAAAGAAGTTCTGCTTCACATTGGTATTGATACGGTTGAGTTGCAGGGTCAAGGATTTGATGTTCTTGTTGGTGAAGCTGCTAAGGTCACACCCGAGACAAAGCTGGCTGTTGTAGATCGAGAGTATTTGAAGGCACAGGGAAAAGCAAGTACAATTATGTTTTTATTCCCTGGGGATACTGAAAGCTATGTAACAAAATCGAAAGCCGTTGAAGCAGCAGAAGAAATCAAGTTCACCTAATTAAATAAGCTGACGATCTAATAAGATAGGCTAAATGCTTATCTTTTTTTGTTTATCTAAAAACACGCTTTAAACGGAAGCAAAAATGAAGAATCTTTTTCTTTTCTCTCAATGCTTAAATCGTTATACTAAGTTGGTAGTAGAAAAGAGGGGATTTGCGTGATTACGTTAGTAGATACAGCAGCAACGGAACGTTTAGGAAAAATGATTGGGACAGCAGCACAGGCCAGTGACAATTTAGTGTTGACCGGTGATTTAGGGGCGGGTAAGACGACCTTAACTAAAGGAATCGCTTTAGGTCTAGGAATCGACCAAATGATCAAAAGTCCAACCTATACGATTATTCGAGAATATCAGCAGGGGCGTTTACCGCTTTATCATATGGATGTCTATCGGATCGAAACAGGGGCCGATGATTTAGGTTTAGATGATTATTTTGAAGGTGACGGCTTATCGGTGATTGAGTGGGGGCAACAGTTAGGCGAGTATATGCCAGAAGATTATCTGGAATTAATTTTAGCAAAAGACGATCAAGATGAAACGATGCGTCGTGTTGACTTCATCGCGAATGGAAAACAAGCGGAAGAATTTAAAGCACGAATTTTGAAGGCGTGGGAAGCAGAATGAGTGAAGTTGAGATCACATTGAGAGAAGCAATCCCTGACGATGCGGCAGATTTATTACAAATTAGCCGCCAAATCGCGAAAGAAACTGATTTTTTGATCATGGATGAAGTTGGCTTAGGATTAAGTGAGGACATGCTGAGTCTGCAGTTGGCAAATTTATATGAAAGTGAGAATAACTTGCTTTTATTGGCCTTTGCTGATGAGCAAATTGTTGGAATGGCTTCAGTTAAAGCCGCATCGGAGTACACTGTTTCCCACATCGGTGAGATCGGGATTAGCGTGCTGAAGGAATTCTGGGGAATCGGTTTGGGAACGGCGCTGCTTGATGAGGTTATCTATTGGAGTGAGAATGCCTCGTCCCTATACCGTTTAGAACTGACCGTTCAAAAAAGAAATGAACGGGCCATTCGTTTATATCAAAAGTTTGGATTCAAAACAGAAGCAACAATGGTGCGGGGAGCCCGTGATGCACAGGGTGACTTTTTAGATGTATTGTTGTTGAGTAAATTGATCAAGTAAAAGCGAAGCGGAGTGCTTCGCTTACATGGGCAATACTAATTTTTTTAGTGGATCGATCCCAAAATGATCTTCCTGATAAAGCAAAATCTTTGCACAGGCACGGCTGTCCTCTAAGGCATCATGATGATGTTTCAAAGGGATGGAAAGCTCCTTACACACTGTGTTTAGCCGGTGGTTTGCCATTTCAGGAAACAGTCTGCGACTGGTTCGAACGGTACAAAGAGAAAGGTAAGAGGGTTGCTCTAAATGATAGTAGTCGAGACAACCAGCTAAAACCTTTGTATCAAAGCCGGCGTTATGAGCGACGATCAAACGATTCTCTTTATAATAGTGTTGGATCTCTTGCCATACCTCAGGGAATTTCGGTGCATCCTCCACATCTTCTGGGTGAATCCCATGGATTTGGATGTTTTTCCAGAAGAATTCAGTCTCGGGTTTGATCAATGAATAATACTCTCCGACAATTTGGCTATTTTTTACCATCACCAATGCCAAGGAGCAGGCACTGTGAGATTGATAGTTGGCTGTTTCAAAGTCCATTGCGATAAAATTCAACAGATTCACCTCTTCGCCAATGTTTTACCATATTTTTTAGCAGGGCGAAAGTCCTACAGGTAAAGCTTCAAACTTTTTAAAGATTGATGTCTAATTCTACAGGACAGTGATCGCTGCCGAAAATATCGGTATGAATCTTGGCATCTTGTAAATTTTCTTTCAAGTCGTCAGAAACAACGAAATAATCGATCCGCCACCCAGCATTATTCTTACGAGCATTGAAGCGATAGCTCCACCAAGAATAAATGCCTTCTTGGTCTGGATAAAAGTGTCGGAAGGTATCAATATAGCCGTTCTCTAATAAGAGACTAAATTTTTCACGCTCTTGTGGTGTAAAGCCAGCGTTTTTTTGATTGGTTTTCCAATTTTTTAAGTCAATATTCTCGTGAGCAACATTTAAGTCACCGCAAAAAATGACAGGTTTGATTTGTTTCAGACCATTCAGATAGGCTAAAAAAGCTTCTTCCCAGGTCATACGATAGTCTAACCGTTTCAACTCGTTTTGTGAGTTCGGTGTATAGCAAGTGATGACGTAATATTCAGGATACTCAAGCGTGATGACGCGACCTTCTTGGTCATGTTCTTCCACACCCAATCCATAAGTTACGTTCATCGGTTCGTGCTTGGTGAAGATAGCCGTGCCAGAATAGCCTTTTTTCTCTGCATAATTCCAATATTCGTAATAGCCAGGCAAATCCATTTCGATTTGTCCAGCCTGTAATTTGGTCTCCTGCAGACAGAAAAAGTCGGCATCTAATTCATTAAAAACATCCATAAAATTCTTTTTCATCACGGCACGCAAGCCATTGACGTTCCAAGAAATTAATTTCACGATGCATTCCTCCATCCATATAAAGATGAGTTTATTGTAACGAAAAAAAAGGAGAAAGCAAAGGATACAAGTATTGAATAAAACAAAAACTAAATCATAAAAAGGGGTCTTAATCATGAAAATCGGAGTTATCGGTATCGGAGGCATCGCCCAGAAGGCTTATTTGCCTACCTATGCGAAAATGCGCAAGGAAGCGACCTTTATTTTTGCGACTCGCAGAGAAGAGGTTCGGGAAAAAATAGCTCAAAAATACAACTTTGAGCATACAGTCGCAACAATTGATGAATTATTGGCAGAAAAAATTGATGCGTGCTTTATTCATGTGGCAACGAGTGTTCATTTTGAAATTGCCAAGCAATGTCTGAACGCAGGGGTTGCGGTTTTCATTGATAAGCCTGTTAGTGAGAAATTACAGGAGGTTCAAGAGCTCCAGCAGCTAGCGAAAGAAAAAGGACTTTTATTTATGGTGGGCTTCAATCGCCGCTTCGCACCAATGGTGGATCAGCTGAAACAGCTTCCGCAAAAAAAAGTTATTCATTTGGAAAAGAATGAGCCGAATCATGCGATGAATACACAATATGGCATCTATGATTTGTTTATTCATTTAGTGGATACAGCAGTGTTTTTATTAGATGATGAGGTCATGAAGGTTCATTCTAAAATTCGGGAAGAAAAGGGCCAAATGACGTATGCGCAACTATTGCTTTCAACACCAACGACAGAATGTATTCTTTCAATGGATTTGCAAAGCGGGGGAAAAATGGAACGCTACCAAGTAAGTTCTCCTAAAGAAACGATGGTTTTAGAGCAATTGACAGATTTGACGATTAAACGAGGACAAACAGAAGAGGTACAACGGTTTGGTGATTGGACAACGACGCTTGAAAAACGCGGGTTTGAACAATTAGTAACTACTTTCATTGCGGCGTTGAATGGCGAAAATGTAGATTTACGTCAAGAAGACGTACTATTTAGTCATGAGCTTTGTGAGCAAATGCTGAAGCAACACATTCGCCATCAGCTATAAGGGGTGGTAAGTTTTTTTCCCGCGTGCTAAAATAGCAAGGATGTTTGAAAAATTTACCCGTGTCGAACGAGAAAGGCTTATCAAAGTGAAAACAACAGAATTAACGAACGCATTACCAAATTTGAAAATCCTTTTGGATGAACCCTTAATGAATTATACCTTTACAAAAACCGGCGGACCTGTGGACGCTCTAGCATTTCCTAAAGATAACGAAGAAGTGAAGGCGTTAGTCGACTATTGTCGTGAAAATGCTATTCCATGGATCGTTTTAGGTAATGCCAGCAATCTGATCGTCAAAGATGGCGGAATCCGTGGTGTGGTAATCATGCTGACAGATATGACGACGATTCGCGTGGAAGAAGACACCATTACTGCACAAGCCGGAGCGAAATTAATTGATACAACGTATGTCGCCTTGGATCATTCCTTGACAGGTTTTGAATTTGCGTGTGGTATTCCTGGAAGTATTGGTGGGGCAGTATTCATGAATGCTGGAGCGTATGATGGTCAATTAGAAGATGTTTTTGAATCTGTCGATGTATTATTAGCAGATGGCACCTTTGAAACCTGGTACAAAGATCAGATGAACTTTTCTTACCGTCACTCTGCGATTCAGGATCAGCCAGCGATCGTGTTAAGTGCTAACTTTAAGTTGGCTCCTGGCGATCATGGACAAATCGAGAAACGAATGACGGAGCTGACGGAATTGCGCGAGTTGAAACAGCCACTTGAATATCCCTCATGTGGCAGTGTCTTTAAACGGCCAGTTGGACATTTTACTGGAAAATTGATCCAAGATGCTGGTTTGCAGGGATTGGTTTGGGGTGGTGCACAAATCTCTGAGAAGCATGCAGGGTTTATCGTCAATATCAATCATGCAACAGCGACTGATTATATTGAGTTGATTGCACATATCCAGCAAACGATCAAAGAAAAATTTGATGTAATGTTGGAAACGGAAGTTCGGATTCTTGGTGAAGATCCAAAAAAATAAAAAATGTTGGATAGAAATCGAAAATGATTTCTATCCAACATTTTTTTATTTTTTCATAAGTCGTAAAAGAACCGCGCAAACCGCCGTTGTTGCGATACCAGCGACGATGGCTTCAACCAATCCACTCCCGAAAATAATCCCTAAAATGACACCATAAACAGCATTAGCGGTTACCTGCAAGACATTGGCATAGCTGTCTTTAAAGAAGAAAAAGATCAGGTTCATAACTAAAATGGTATTGGTCATCGATCCAGCTAGACCGGCAATGAACAGACTGACTGGCCGTGCCTTTTGTTTCAAAAGGCGATGAAGCCCTTTGTAGACAAAGTAGGGAACGACACCGATTAAAATACGAGGAATAATAGCCACAATTATCGCGCGCCAATCCCCTTGGTTCGTCAACGGATTTGCGATAAATGGAGAAAAGACAAAGGACATCGGTGTGATAATCACAGTCGCTCTAGCCAAACTGATGATTCCAAAAACAGTTCCTAAGCCGGCACCGATGCGTGGACCTAAAACGATGGATGCAATAATGACTGGAATATGCATCGTTGTCGCATTAATCGGACCAATAGGAATAAAGCCAAGTGGGGTGACCGCTAAAATAATCATGATTGCTAAAAACATCGCGGTCAAAGTAAAGCTCTTTACATTTTTCTCTTTCATTTGTTACTCCTTCAATTTTGAATTTACGATATGCACGATATCTGCAACATTGGCCAAAGCGCCTCGGCCGTAATCACCACAAGCCAGTAAAGCTTCTCTAGGTTCAACTTCTTGATAGCCAACTTCTTTTAATGTTGCAAGGTTTCGTTGAACGATCGGGTTTTGATACATATAAGTGTTCATTGCCGGAGCGATAATTTTCGGTGTATCTGGCAGTAGAGCCAAGGCAACGGTGGACAATAAATCATCGGCAATTCCATTGGCTAATTTTCCGATTGTATTGGCGGAAGCAGGGGCCACTAAAAATAAATCGGCTTCTTTAGCTAACGCAATATGATTGATCAAAGCGGCATCTGGTTCTTCCATAACATCCAGATGAACACGCCGATGGGACAGTGATTGAATCGTTAAAGGTGTGATAAATTCAGTACTGCTTTTTGTCATCACTACGTCTAATTTATAACCCATTTTCGTTAGCTCATTCGTGATATCGGCTGCTTTATAAGCAGAGATACTGCCGCTGACACCTAATAGGATGGTCTTCATTTTGCTTCCTCCAATTCCATGACTTCATGTTTGATTAGTTCCGCGATTTCTGTCTTCGTATGTGCTTCTTTAACCTTGTGCTGTTTGTTGATGAGATAACCGTGGTGCTTTTCCCCACGAATCTCAGCTAAATCATTCGCTAAAATGAAATCAGCTTGATTCTTTTTGAGACTTTCCTTTGCCACATTTAACAGTTCAATCATCGGCACATCCACCAATAGTTTAAACCCAACTAAAATCGTCTGCGGCTGTAGTTTTTTAATCAAGGAAATTATTTTTGGTGTTTTCTTTAAGACTACTACCAAATGATCAGTGTCTGAAGAGATCTTCTTCTCCGTTCGTTCGTTGGCAATAGTCACTAAGGCACTTGGTAAATCCTTCGGCTGTGTCGCAACTGCCGCTTCTAGGTCTTCAAGCGTTACTGAGCTTTCAGGAGTGAAATCACTGACAGCCATACTATGAATTACGGCATCATACGTATTTTCAGACATTAATTTTTTCAGTGTTCGTTCTAAGTCAGCGGTTGATTCGATATAATAGGGATGAATCGTTTTGCCTTCTGGTTTCATTGCGTGACGAGTAGTGATCATATCGATCACGGCATCCTCTTTTGCAAAGCTTTCAGCAATTGCCTTGCCTAATTTTCCACTAGAGTGGTTAGTAATCGCGCGCACATCATCAATTTTTTCTGAGGTGCCGCCTGAAGTTATCAGGATTCTCACTTGTTTTTTCCTCCTAAAGCGACAATGGTACGGCCTACATGCGTTCCGGCCAATAAATTGTCTGCGGTCTCTTGTACTTGATCAAGTTCGACTTGTTGGACGTTAATCGTGTCCGAAAGAGCCCATTCGTTTGCCATTTTAGCCCAAAGCTTTTGGCGTTGTTCCATCGATGCTTCTACAGAGTCGATGCCTAATAAGTTAACACCACGTAAAATAAAAGGCAAGACAGTTGTATTCAGTTTGATTCCGCCAGCATTTCCACAAAGCGCTAAGCTTCCCCCGTAGTTCACAAAAGGAAGAACCTGTGCTAGTGTATCGCCGCCAACAGTGTCTACTACAAAATCAAAAAGCTGTTTGTTTAACGGACGACTTTTTTCAGGAAATAACTCAGCAGGTGATAAGACAGAAGTGGCACCTACTTCCATTAAATAATTCTTCCGGTCATCCTTGCGACTCAAGGCAATAATTTCCGCACAGCCGATTTGTTTGAGGAAATGTAAAGCAAAACCCCCAACGCCACCTGTTGCCCCCGTGACAAGTACGCGACTATTTTTATTTAATCCATGTGCCTGCAATGCGTCTACTGCTAATGCTGCGGTAAATCCAGCTGTTCCGAAGGTCATGGCTTGTTTAGCAGATAAATTCTTCGGTCGTTTGATTACCCATGAAGCAGGAACGACTTGCAGATCGCTTAGTCCGCCATCTTGTTTGACGCCTAAGCCATAGCCGGTGACTAGAACCTCGTCATTGCTAACAAACTGTTCATCTTTCGACTCAATGATTCTTCCTGCTAGGTCGATCCCAGGAGTCATGGGATAATCTCTTAGCACGCCTGTGTTGGCCTTTGTTGCTAGAGCATCTTTATAGTTGATTCCAGAATAATGAACGTCGATTAGTACCTCATTGTCTTCAATCTCAGGTTTTGAAAAGCTTTGGATCTCCGTGTGTAGCGTTTCATCGTTGACTACACGTAAACGGCGATATTCAGTCATGTTTTATCCTCCTAGTTCTATTGTAATCTCTTATCGGAATCGACTCCGTAATTGCTAAACTTCTCATACTTTTAATTTTTGATGAACGGTGAAAAATCGGACTCGCAGCTAGCTCATAGTAAGGAAAGTATTTTTTGAAGTGCATAAAAAATACAAGGATCTTCGTGTGCCTACCATTCTGCTAGACAGATCATTTGATGTATAGATGTGCATATTAATTGATTTCAAGCCTAGTAATCCGTGAAAAGCAAAACTCGCAGATTCGGTTACTATTATCTTAGCGGAAATGAAAGAAAATGCAACTTTCTTTTCTCTATCATTTCCATAAAACTATCCTAAGAAAATGGGGTTAAATACTTGATTTTTAGTAAAAAGTTCGTATACTTGAGTGGTGCTATTAAACAATAAGTTTACTATTAGCAAACATCATTAGAATTTTCCTAGGGCTGAGATTCGGTCCTATTTTTCTGGAGAAATTATTATAAAGAGGGAGTGAGACCATGGAGATTGGTGAGAAGCTGCGTAATTTGCGAATTCAGAAAAATTTAACACAAGAAGAGTTAGGGGAACGAACCGATTTATCCAAGGGCTACATCTCTCAATTAGAGCGTGACCTGAGTTCTCCTTCAATGGAGACTTTTTTTGATATTTTAGAGGTTTTAGGGGTGACACCAGCTGAATTTTTCAAGCAAAAAACGGGTGATCAAAAGATTGTCTATAAAGAAGAGGACACTACTTTTTATAGTGATGAAGAACATGGCTACCACATTAAATGGCTGATTCCTGAATCCAATGAAAAGGAAATGGAGCCGATCTTATTAACTCTGGACAAAAAGGGTCAGTACAAACAATTTACACCTTCGTTATCAGAAACCTTTATCTATGTTTTAGAGGGCAAGGTTGCTTTGCAGTTTGGTGAAACGTTGTATGAAGCGGAAAAAGGCGAGAGTATTTACTATGAAGCGAGTAAACCGCATCGTTTACAAAATCAGGCGTCAGGGGTCAGTAAAGTACTGATCGTCGCTACAGAATCTTATTTATAAAAAACTCATTAGGAGGAAGTCATGGCAAACACAATTATTTCATTTAAAGACGTAATTAAACAATACGACGAAGATGATCCCGTATTGAAAAAAATAAATTTTGATATTGAAGAAGGTCGTTTTTATACATTATTAGGTCCTTCAGGCTGTGGAAAAACGACAATTTTAAGAATTATCGCCGGTTTTACAGACGTAAGTGAAGGCGATATTTTTTTTGAGGGAAAACGAATGAATGACATTCCGGCAAATAAACGCCAAGTCAACACGGTTTTTCAGGATTACGCATTGTTTCCTCACATGAATGTTTTTGAAAACGTCGCTTTTGGATTAAAAATCAAGAAATTGTCCAAAATGGAAATTGAAAAGAAAGTTTTAGAAGCCTTGAAGCTTGTTCAATTGCCAGGCTATGAGAATCGTGAAATCACTGAAATGTCTGGAGGCCAGCGTCAGCGGGTGGCGATCGCCCGTGCCATTGTGAATGAGCCGAAGATTCTTTTATTGGATGAACCATTGTCTGCTTTGGATTTGAAATTGCGAACAGATATGCAATATGAATTACGTGCCCTGCAAAAACGCTTGGGTATTACTTTTATCTTTGTCACACATGATCAAGAAGAGGCTCTGGCTATGAGTGATGAGATCTTTGTTATGAATAAAGGCAAGATTGTTCAAAGCGGGACCCCGGTTGATATCTATGACGAACCAATCAATCATTTTGTTGCAGATTTTGTTGGTGAAAGTAACATCGTTGCAGGTGAGATGGTGGAAGACAACTTAGTTAAATTTGTCGGTAAAACCTTTGAATGCGTTGATGGTGGTATGCGTCCAAATGAACCAGTGGAAGTGGTGCTGCGTCCAGAAGATTTATCATTAACCACACCAGAAAACGGCAAGTTAGTTGTTACAGTTGATACCCAGCTTTTTCGCGGGGTTCATTATGAAATGAACTGTATTGATGCGGATGGGAATGAATGGATGGTCCATTCCACTAAGAAAGCCAAAAAGGGCAGCAAGGTCGGCTTGTCCTTTGAACCAGAAGATATTCATGTTATGCGGTTTAATGAGAGTGAAGAAGATTTTGAAGCGCGTTTAGAGAGCTATGAAGATTAAGGAGGGGATGGAGCAATGAAAAATATACGTCGATTTTATTCCATTCCTTATTTCTTTTGGTTGGTGTTTTTCGTTATTGCACCAGTGATGTTAATCGTGTATCAATCGTTTTTTGATATGAATGGTCATTTTACGTTAAGCAACTATCATACGTATTTGACGTCTAAAACGTACTTGATGATGACGGTGAATTCTGTGTTGTTTGCCTTTCTGATTACGTTAATGACGTTGTTGATCAGTTATCCAACGGCCTATTTCTTGTCTAAATTGAAGCATCGTCAACTCTTGCTATTGCTAGTGGTTTTGCCAACATGGATCAACTTGTTACTAAAGGCCTACGCGTTTATCGGTATCTTCAGCGCGAATGGCTCGGTGAATGATTTTCTTAGTTTCATTGGAATCGGCCAGAAGCAGCTATTGTTTACCGATTTTAGTTTCATGTTTGTCGCAGCGTATATTGAGCTGCCCTTTATGATTATGCCGATTTTTAATGCCTTAGAGGAAATCAATCCTTCATTAATTAGCGCAAGTCGGGATCTGGGCGCGAATAATTTCGACACCTTTCGTCGTGTTATTTTACCGCTTTCTTTAAATGGGGTAAAAAGCGGTGTGCAGGCTGTTTTCATTCCGTCACTATCCCTTTTCATGCTGACACGTCTGATCGGAGGGAATCGCGTGATTACACTTGGAACTGCAATAGAAGAGCATTTCCTAGTAACTCAGAATTGGGGCATGGGCTCTACAATAGGTGTTATTTTGATTGTTGCAATGTTCATTGTGATGATGCTGACTGGCGAAAAACGTAAGGGAGGTCGAGTGAAGTGAGAAGAAGTAAATTTTCTTGGGCAAATATTTACTTGATTTTTGTATTTATTCTGCTGTATATTCCGATTTTCTATTTAATCTTTTATTCCTTTAATCAAGGCGGCAATATGAGCACTTTCACTGGATTCACGTGGGAACATTATCAAAATTTGTTCTCTGATCGTCGTTTGATCAGTATCGTTGTTCAAACGTTTGTGCTAGCCTTTCTATCCGCGCTTTTAGCAACCATCATCGGCACTTTCGGAGCAATGGGCATTTATTATACACGGAAACGTAACTCACGTAATGTTCTTTTAGGGCTGAATAACATTTTAATGGTTTCGCCGGATGTCATTATCGGGGCCAGCTTTTTGATTCTGTTTACAATGCTTGGCGGTGTTCTGAAGAACTTTCAATTAGGCTTTGTTAGCGTTCTGCTTTCACATATCGCCTTCAGCATTCCGATCGTGGTATTGATGGTCTTGCCTAAGTTAAAAGAGATGAATGATTCAATGATCGATGCAGCTCGAGATTTGGGTGCGAACAATTTTCAGGTTTTATCCAATATCATCTTGCCGTTTTTGACGCCGGGAATTATCGCCGGCTATTTCATGGCCTTTACCTACTCGTTGGATGATTTTGCCGTGACGTTCTTTGTTACCGGAAATGGCTTTACGACTCTTTCGGTAGAAATATATTCACGGGCAAGACAGGGAATTAGTTTAGAAATCAATGCCTTGTCTACCTTGGTCTTCATCTTCTCTCTATTATTAGTGGTTGGCTATTACTTCATTAGTCGAGATACCTCTAAAAAAGCTCGAAAACGTAAACGTGAATTTGAGGAGGTGGCGGTACTGAAATGAGAAAATTACAATCACTTTTTATCGGTGTTGTCGCCATTATTTTGCTGCTGACTTTTTTAGTGGTGCGGTTGAATCATTCATCGAATGCAAGCTCAAAAGTATTGAACATTTATAACTGGGGCGACTATATTGATCCAGAATTGATCAAACAATTCGAGAAGGAATATGGCTACAAGGTCAATTACGAAACCTTCGATTCAAACGAAGCGATGGAAGCCAAGATCAAACAGGGTGGAACAGCGTATGATATTGCGATCCCTAGTGAATATATGATCCAAAAAATGAAGAAGGAAAAGCTCTTGCTGCCGTTGGATCATTCAAAGATTCAAGGATTAGAGAATATAGATCCGCGTTTTCTAGATTTGGATTTTGATCGTGATAATACCTATTCGATTCCATATTTCTGGGGAACATTGGGCATCGTTTATAATGATAAATTTGTTTCTGGGGACAAGATTCAGCATTGGAACGACTTATGGCGACCAGAATTGAAGAATAATATTATGCTAATCGATGGCGCCCGAGAAGTGATGGGGCTATCACTTACGACCCTAGGCTATTCAATCAATAGTAAAAACATGACGCAATTAAACCAAGCAATCAAAAAATTGAGCAGCCTAACGCCGAATGTTAAGGCGATCGTCGCTGATGAAATCAAAATGTATATGGCGAATGAGGAAAGTGCTGTGGCAGTGACCTTTTCTGGTGAAGCCGCTGATATGATGTCAGAAAATGAACATCTTCATTATGTTATCCCACCTGAAGGCTCCAATCTTTGGTTTGATAACATCGTGATTCCTAAAACATCGAAGAATCAAGAAGGGGCGTATGACTTCATCAACTTCATGTTGAAGCCTGAAGTCGCTAAACAAAATGCTGAATATATCGGTTATTCAACGCCCAATAAAAAAGCATTGACGATGCTGCCAAAAAGTATCTCTGGGGATAAGCAGTTCTACCCAGACGATGAAACCATCAGTCATTTGGAAGTCTATAAGGATTTAGGACCAGAATATTTAGGGATTTACAATGATTTGTATTTGGAGTTTAAGATGTATCGGAAATAGAAGGCGGCTTGCGAGCCGCCTTTTTATATAAGGAAAAAAGAGACTGTTATTCTTTTACAACTATTTTATAATCTCTATTAAGTCTATGGAAATGTAAAACGAGGTAACTAATCTCGTCATTAGATAAATCAAAATCAAAATTCTCAGTGATAAAAGCACGTAGCTGATTCGCGGTATAAAAGTCTCTTGGATAGTTTTTCATCACATAAAAATATAGTTCATTATCAGAGTCAAGTGAATCAAATTTCTCTTTTATAATGCGGAGCGCTAAATATTTTATATGACGCATCAACCTTGGAGCTTCAGCAAATAAGCTACTGCGTGAAAGATTGACATGAAAAGCAATACGCGTAGTTAAGCTGTGAATCAGTTGAAGATAGTTCTCTTGTTCGTGTGAATTTACATTTAGTTGGCAGTTTGCAGCAATCACTAGTTCTGCTAAGACTAAATAATCCGTAGTTGCTAGTGGGTGATGTAAATAGTCTTCCATATATCTAATAGCTTCTTTAGCAAATGTGATTTCTGTTTTGAAGAGACTGCTCATAATTTCAACTGTTGAAAAAGAATAGCTGTTTGTTAAGGCGTTTTTTTCGACAGCATTAAATACAAAATAAGACAAATTATTTATTAAGTAAAAATTATCTGCAAGTAGGTACTTATATTTCGCTAAGTGTACCAAGTTTAGGACTAATTGACGATCTGATGTTGCTATGTAATTCTTTAACAGTTGAAATTCATTCATGATAAATACCTCCTTATAAAGTGGTTTTAGAAAAGTTTCACAGTGAGAACTGGGTTATAATTTTATGATAAACTGTATAGTAACTAGACAGTCAAGTGAAAGCTTGAAGAAGCGGAGGGATTAATTTTGAATTCGAACAATTACTTATCAATCAGTGAATTTGCCAAGCTTTCTGGTATCAAAAGAAAAACATTGATTTATTATGATCAAATAGGGCTTTTGACACCGGAATATACAGCTGAAAACGGGTACCGCTATTATGATTATTCGCAGATTTATACAGTGAATATGATTAATTTATTTCGGGAAATAAGGATGCCTTTGGCAGAAATCAAGGAGCATTTGCAAAATAGCACACCGGAACAAGCAACCGTTTTACTAAAACGGCAACAAGAAATGATTCAGCAGAAACAAGACTACTATGAGGAAATGGCTGGAATGGTTGATCGTCATTTAGCTTCTTTAGAAGAATATGCAACGGCAGAACGATTTACATACTCAGTAGTTTTCTATGATCAAGTCCCGCTTTTTTTTAATTCGAAGGTTTATCAAGCCTCTAATTTTCGAGCATCAATACCTTTAAGTGAGATGTATCAGCAAAGCTTTGCGGCCGGTTATCAATTTTTATATCCGATTGGTTTTATGTTTAAAAATACTCCTTCTCAATCAAACATGCAGATAGGTGAATTTTCAGATGTTTGTCCCTTTATAAAGGTACCTAACGCATCTGATTACCGTCCCGCTGGCGATTATTTAATTTATTATTTTCAAGGAGATATGACCAAAGTAATCAATTTCGATCAGATGAACGCCTATTTGGAAGAGCATCATTTAAAAACTAAAGGAGATATCTATATTGATATCATTTTAAACGGATTATCTGCACAGAAGTTTGATGATTTTCTATTAAAGCTACTAATTGAGGTTGTTCCGATTTAAAAATTTTTTGAAAAAAACCAGAAGATTAAAATGATAATTTATTGATCTTTTTGGCTTTTTTTTATTGATTTTTTAATGGAGTGTAGAGGGAAGTACTCAATGATAAATCTGTTTATTTGAGCGTTATTCGAAAAATCATTTATTCCTTTTTGTTTATTAGAGATACGGACTTTTGCAATGTTATATAGGAGCAATCTAAATTATTTTTTATTAAAAATTTGGATGCGCAGGCGCGGATTTTTCAGGCAGAATAGGAGATAAGAATACGTGATTAAAGGAGCAGACAAAAATGGAAATAAAACCACTTACACAGCGTCAATTACTAACAATGAAGAGAGCCAACATTGAAGTGAAAGTAAAGAAATTTTGGGAAGCGACAAAAAATGTTGATCTTGTGACAGAGTACATTGTTGCGCTTATTGTGAGAAACGCGTTAGTTGTAAGTGATTTTTCTTTGCCTTGTCCAGAAGTGGTCCAAGAACTGCTTTTTCATGCAGAACCAAGTGATGTCTTGAGAAAGTTTTGTCCTTTTTTGAAAGATTATGTGGAAAAGTCAGAATGGGAAAAGGTCATTTCTCGTCTGTTTAAAAGTAAGAAGGAGTATTTTAAGGAAACCAAGACGATGCGTCTTTATGACAGCTATCTAAAAAATAGAGGGACTGCCGTGCTTGAAGAGCACTATGAAAGTTATATTATGGTGGCCCACTTTGAAGATGTGAATGGCAAAAAGCATACGTTTCGTATGAGAGACGTGGATGGTCGTAATACACTTGCAGAAAACCAGCGTATTTTGAGAATATTTACCTCCTTCACTATTTTTGAAAAAGATGGGGTGCGTCGTTTTGCGAAATTCTTAGACTGTGAATGTACAGGGACGACAGTCATCTATTCTTCACGAGCAGCGAAGAAGAAATCACAGGAGGAGTCTGTCAAAAATAAGGAAACTACTATAGTAAAAAAACAGTCAAAAGCAACAGTAGCTAGTGATTTCTTTGGCGAGGTAAACTTAGATTCTATGACAAAAGGCGAACTGATTGTCTTGATCAAAGGAATATTCAAAGAAGTAGAGGTTGCTATGCAGGAGGAGCAGTTAGAAATAATGGGTGATACTGGTGAATTATGGTCTGACGATTCTAGCTCAATGCATCATGCAAAAATGAATGCGAGGAATATAGAGGAAACCAAACTAGATAGTACAGGTGATACTCAGCAGGGAACACTATCTACGATGATGCGAACTGAAGAGAAGTTGCGTGTACCCGTAGCGGCTGGAGCAATGAACGAGAAAAGTACTGATAAGCAAAGTAAATCCCCAACCACTGAGACAAGTTCGTCCAAAAAAATAAATAAGAAGACACGTAATCTTATAAAGAATTTTAATTCAAGTAAAAAGAAGCGTTGATTATTAGAGGATAAGGTTTATTTTCAATGCTTATTTGACATGTTTTTTAAAGGAATGAGACAGGAATACCTTAGATGAAATTTTCGTATTAACCTACGGATAGTGAGCATTATTCATTATCGCAGGTTAATGTGATTTATCTAAGGTTTTTTGTGTGCTTTAAAGATGATTTACTTCTTCTTTTCGAATTACTCGAGAAAAAAATGCAGCGATTTGAAAAAATAGTCTTTACATTTATTGTGATACCGATTACAATTCACTTGTACCTACTTGTACACACTAGTTCAAACATGTACATTGATAGCTACACTTGTACATACTGTTTACTAGTTGTACAAGCGAATGCAGGAGGTGATCAAATGATCATTAATAGAGAAGTTTCAAAGCCGGTTTATCTTCAAGTAGCAGATTATTTACGGAATAATATCTATTCTGAAGAATGGGGAAAGGGGGAACAAATACCGTCTGAGAATCAAATTATGAAGTCCTTGGAAGTAAGTCGAGGCACCGTTAAGAAAGCTGTCAATATGCTTGTGGAGGAAGGTCTGCTCTACCAGATCCAAGGAAAAGGGACTTATGTAACAGAGGATAATATCTCCTATTCATTAGGAAAAGGCCTTTTATCTTTTGCGGAATCCTTAGAAGGACAAAAATTAGCTTATGAAACGAAGGTCATCACTTCTGAATTTCGTAAGGCAACAAAAGAGATCGCTTCAAGGCTGAATATTGATGTTGGCGAAGACTATCTATACATGAAACGGATTCGATATGTTGAAGGCGAAAAAGTGATGCTGATCGAAAATAGGATTAACAGTCGTTTATGTCCAGGCGTCCAAGAACATGACTTCAACAAGGAAAGTTTGTTTAAGGTTATGGAAAAGGTCAGCGGCAAAAAAATCGCTTATTCTGAAAGTAGATATGCTGCAAGAGTGGTAGGTGAGAAGAGAGGCAAAGAACTAGAGGTTGCGTCAGATTCTCCCGTGCTGCATCTGGAACAATTAGTTTATCTAGAAGGAGGTCTACCAGTAGAATTCGGAAATGTATGGCTGAAAGCGAACAAATACTACCTTGGAACGGTACTTCAAAGGGAGGAAATGTAGCATATGCCATTAGTAAATGGGTATACATTATTAGAAATTATCAAAGAGAGAAAAGTGATTGCTGGAGCTTTTAATACGACCAACTTAGAGACAACCGTAGGGATTTTAAAAGCAGTTGAAGAAAGTGGGATTCCAACATTCATTCAAGTTGCGCCGACAAATATCACCCTGGCGGGCTATGAGTATATTGTGGATATGGTTTCTCGTTATGCCGAGAACATGGATACACCAGTTGCTCTTCATTTAGATCACGGAAAGAAATTTGAGGACGTGAAATTAGCCACGCGTGCTGGCTTCACCTCAGTCATGATCGATGGAGCATCCTATGATTTTGAGGAAAATATTGCTTTTACAAAAAAAGCAGTTGATTTTGCAAAAGGTTATGGAATTCCAGTTGAAGCAGAACTGGGAGCTATCTTAGGAAAAGAAGATGACCATGTGAGTGAGGCAGATTCTAAAACAGACCCTTCACAGGTGAAGGAATTTGTTGAGCGGACTGGATGCGACATGTTGGCTATTTCAGTTGGAAATGTTCATGGCTTGGAAGATGAACCGAGAATTGACTTTGACTTATTAAAAGAAATCAACGAAGTTTCACCGGTTCCATTGGTCATTCATGGTGGTTCAGGAATTCCTGATGAACACATTCAACGCATGGTGGAGTTTAACGTGGCAAAAATCAATATTGCCAGTGATCTGCGTCAAAGCTACATCAAGAGTGTTGGACAGGCATATGAGGAAAACAAGAATGAAGCAAATTTAATCAAGGTGCTGCAAAAGGCAGAAGACGCTGTATTTGAGACGGTTCATGCCAAAATTTTGAGTATGAATGCTGTCGGGGTGGAGGTTTAAAGATGACTGATCCATCAATCAATGAAAAAGGCTTAACTAACGAAAAAAATATTTTTGTCGACTTAGAGGTTCGTGATTTTCCAGAACTAATCACTTTAATTGCTCAGCCCTTGGTTGAAGATCAAGACGTAGTAGCGGAATATCCTTCACAAGTCATCAAACGAGAAGAAGGGTTTCCAACAGGCTTGCCGACTGAACCGATTGGTGTGGCGATTCCTCATACAGATGCAAAATATGTGAACAATAATCGTGTGACGATTGCGACGTTAAGAAATCCCATCAAAATGGAAGTAATGGGCGGGATGGACGATACGCTGATTGACGTATCAATTGTTTTCTTATTAGCTTTAGGTCAGTCAAATAAACAATTGAATATTTTACAGAAGTTAATGGGTATCTTGCCTAATGCTGAGTTATTGGAAAGAATTAAAAATGGCAGTAAAGAAGAGATCTTTCAAATAGCAAAAGAAGAAATAGGATTATAGGAGGAAGAAAAAATGGGTAAAAATTTATTATTTGTGTGTGCAACAGGAATTGCGACTTCAACAGCGGTAACTGAAAAGGTAATGGAATTCTTAAAAGAAAAAAATATGAATGATGTGAACTATTCTCAAACCAATGTAGCATCTGTTCAACAAAATTCAGACGATGCTGATTTAATTGTATCTACAACGAAGATTCCTTACGAATTGGAAACACCAGTAATCAATGGACTAGCCTTAATTACAGGAGTTGGAGAAGAGAAAGTCTTGAATGCGATTTATGATCAGCTAAAAGGAGAATAGTATGGAAAATATGACAAAAACATTATATGACGTTGTACAGTACATCTTAGGTTTTGGACCGACTGTCATGCTGCCATTAGTCTTGTTTGTCTTAGCGTTGATTTTCAAAATAAAACCGGCGAAAGCGCTGCGGTCGTCACTAACTGTCGGTATCGGTTTTGTCGGAATCTATGCAATTTTTGATATTTTAACAAATAATGTTGGTCCTGCAGCGCAAGCCATGGTAGAACAAACAGGAATTAATCTCCCAGTAGTTGACTTAGGTTGGCCGCCTTTATCAGCAATTACTTGGGGATCACCTATCGCACCCTTTGTTATTCCAATGACGATGTTAATCAACATTATCATGTTGGCAATTAACCAAACAAAAACAGTGGATGTCGACATGTGGAATTACTGGCATTTCGCGCTTGCAGGAACACTTGTTTATTATAGCACAGGTAGTTTCTGGTTGGGAATTCTTGCATCGGCATTGATTGCAATCATTGTTTTAAAAATGGCAGACTGGGCTGCTCCACTAGGTGAAGAATACTTTGGTCTGGAAGGAATTTCTTTACCAACAGTCTCCTCGATCACTTTTTTCCCAATCGGTTTAATTGGAAATAAAATTATTGATATGATTCCGGGGATTCGTAAGATTGATATCAACCCTGTTAGTATTCAAAAGCGTTTTGGTATTTTTGGCGAACCGATGATGGTAGGTACGATCCTGGGCTTACTGTTAGGGGTAGCTGCTAGGTATGACTTAAAAGGTATTTTAACGATGGGGATCAGCATCGGTGCGGTAATGTTCATTTTACCGCGGATGGTTCGTATCTTGATGGAAGGCTTGCTGCCGATTTCTGAAGCAATCAAAAAATTCTTGAACAATCGGTACCCCGATCGTGATGATTTGTATATCGGATTAGACATTGCAGTAGCGGTTGGGAATCCAGCGATTATTTCCACAGCATTGTTATTAACGCCGATTGCGGTTATCTTAGCGTTTATTTTACCAGGAAACACAGTGTTGCCTCTCGGTGATTTGGCGAACTTAGCAGTAATGGCTTCGATGGTCGTTTTATCAACGAAGGGAAATGTTTTCAGAGCGGTATTGATTGCTATTCCAATCATGATCGGTGATTTATACATCGCTTCTGCTGTTGCACCTTTTATTACCGGAATGGCTAAAGACGTGAACTTCAGCTTCCCAGAGGGCTCTAGCGGATTGGTTTCTAGTTTCTTAGATGGAGGAAATCCTTTAAGATACTGGATACTCCAAATCTTTAATGGAAATGTCATTGCATTGGTTCTAATTCCTATCGTAGGGATCGTTCTATTCTGGATCTACAAAATCACTTACAAACAAACACATTTGACTGAGGATTCTTCTGTGCCAGAAGGGGAGTCGTTGAATGGATAAAAAGCTTTCCATTACAATTGATATCGGAACGACGAATTCAAAAGTATCGCTTTTTGAGATTAAAAGTGGAGAACTTCTTTTCCGAGAAAGTTTTCAAACAGCCAAAAAGACTGATGAGTTTGGTGAGCTATTCGACGTGTCCGTCATCTGGGATCAATTGTTGGAAATCTTGATAAAAATTGTTGCTGAACATTCTGGAAATATTGATTCGATCAATATTTCCAGTGTTGGTGAGGCGGGGGTTTTGGTCAATTCCTATGGAGAAATTGTTACCCCCATGATTGCTTGGTATGACAAACGCGCGAGTGACTATGTAGCAGCGCTAAATCAAGAAGAAAAACAAAGGATTTATGAGATCACGGGGCTGCCAGCACATACCAACTATAGTATTCCTAAAATTAAATGGTTGGTGAATCACCTAGGGTTACATGAAGAAAAATACATTTGGCTAAATGTTCCCGATCTGTTTAGCTATTTTCTAACGAATCAAATGAAGACTGAGTTTTCTATGGCAAGCCGAACGATGTGCTTTGATTTAAATAGACGCTGCTGGTCAGAAGAAATTTTAATGATGTTTGGGCTGCAGGATGTAATCGAATTTCCAGCAGTTGTTTCATCTGGTGAGATCGTAGGCTATACCAAGACGGGAGCGATTTATGAACTAAAGAATGAAGAGATTTCTGTTAGGATTGCTGGTCATGATCATATGGTGGGGGCATTAGGAATTAATTTGCAAGACAAGGATTTATTGAACTCGACAGGTACTACAGAAGGGCTGCTATTAATTGATGATCATCCCTTTTTAGAGAACAAATCATTTCAGGAATCGTTATCAAATGGGATATTTACTGATCCCAACTATTTCACCTTATTTTCTTCTATGCCAACTGGCGGCAATGCCTTTGAATGGTATCAAAATTTCTTTAATATAAATCAAAGAGATTTTGAAAAAGATTGCCAAAATTTGTATCAAAGATATTTAGATGGTCAAATTTCATTGGAAGACCCAGTCATTCTGATTCCTCATTTGAATGGGTCGGGGGCGCCGTTTAAAAATGGGAAATCGCGGGGGTTAATGTATGGAATCAGTTTAGAGACAAGAAGAGAGGATGTCCTATTAGGAATCATTTTGGGACTATGTCTTGAAATGAAATATGTAGCAACCTGTTTTCCTATGGAACAAGTCAAACGCGTGATTGCCATTGGACCAGTAGTAAAAAATCCTTTATGGATACAGTTAAAAGCAGATGCTCTAAATAAAGAGATTTCTGTAGTCAAGATGGAAGAAGCGGTTTCCTTTGGTGCTTTGAAGGCGAGCTATTCACATTTTGATTATGAGATCGACTATCAAATTGTTCAGGCGGACCCAAATCAGGTACAAGCGTTTGACAGACTCTTAGATAAATATTCCTATTTATATGAATCAAAACGTTTTTTAGTCGATGATAATTTTCATCAAAGTTATTTTGAGAGCAAAGAAGCACAGAATCGTTGTACGGAAGCCAAAGAGATTTTTTTCAGCTGAAAATAGGGACTCATTGAGTTCCTATTTTTTATTTCCTCAATCGTATCTTTATATAAAAAAAACAAATACTCACGGTTATAAAAATTTGAGATAATTAAGCTATAAATCAGCTGTTTTGGTCAACAGTTAAAAAAGAGAAAATTTGTACCTCGCAACAAACAACAATTGCATGATTCATCCTGCAACTTTTCTGTTACTAATTATCATCAAGAAAATTTCCTCGAATCCATCCTCCATCGGCTCTAAAAAGATCCTATATAATACAGGATTTCTGTAATACTCACTTACCTTTTCCCACATAATTATGGAAAGTTGCATGATTCATCCTGCAGAAAGTTCGGCGCCAAGAAGACTTCTTTCATTATATGATTCAGATAGCAAGAGAGAAAGAAGGGCACGGCATGCAATTAGTAAATGGTTACAAGTTAATGGACTATGCAAAAGAAAAAGAATTGGTCTTACCTGCTTTCAATACGACCAACTATGAATTAACAGCCGGAATTATCCGCGGTTATGAAGAAAAAGGATTAGGCGGATACATTGCGATTTCATCTAGTAATTTAAAACTCTCTAGTCCGAAGATCATTGCGGATATGGTTAAATCAGCGATGAAAAATGCGTCTGTTCCAGTTGCGTTGCATTTGGATCATGGGAAAAGCTTTAAGGATGTGAAAGCTTGTATCGAGGCCGGATTTACCTCAATTATGGTAGATGCGTCTCATTTACCTTTTGAAGAGAATATTGAAGAGGTGAGAAGAACGGTTGAATACTGTCACTTTTATGGTATTCCGGTAGAAGCAGAGTTAGGAGCGATCGGCGGTAAGGAAGACGATCATATATCTGAAGAAGATGCTAAAACGAACCCAGATGATGTGAAGGAGTTTGTTGAAAGAACCAATTGTGATCTGCTGGCGGTTTCTATTGGCAATGTCCACGGGATGGACTTGACACCGAAATTAGATTTTCCATTACTGGAAAAAATCGCAGACATCTCTTCTGTTCCTCTAGTGCTACATGGGGGCTCGGGCATTCCTTTTGATCAAGTTCGAAGAGCAAAAAAACAAAATCTTATTAAAGTGAATTACGGTTCTGATCTGCGTCAAGCCTTTATTCGTACATTTGGTCAAGCCTACGAAAGCAATCATAATGAGTTTGATATTATGGCATTGTCAAAATCGGCCATCGAAAATGTTGAAGAGCGTGTGAAAGTGATCATTGCCGAAGTAAATGAAAAATAATTTTTAAATCAAAAGTTTCAATTCCTTTTTTAATAGGAATATAGGTGAGTTGACGAATCTAAAGTCTTGTAGGAAATAAAGCTGTATAGCGGAATGTTAAACGGCATCAAAAATGAAAACATGAATAGGAATAAGGAGGGGGATAACGTGCTAAATAAAAGGCAAAAAGAAATGATTCAAGAATTCGAAAGACACAGTCCCTCTTTTTTAACCGCTGACCATTTTGTTGATAAATTTCAAGTGAGTATGCGTACCGTTCAATCGGATATTAAGAAAGTAAGAAAGTATTTGGAAACCAGCAGTTATGCTGAACTGATTTCAGTCGCATCTAAAGGCAGTCATTTAATTATTAATGACTATACTGCGCTGCGAGCTGATCTCCATCAAGAAGAGGCGGTAAATGAATCCAGCCAATCGGATCGAGTCAGGAAATTGTGTGTATTGCTGTTGAACCAAAAAAGACCGATCAATCGTCAAAAATTGCTGGATCAGCTATTTATCGCTTCATCTACACTGAATACGGATTTAAAGGAAGCCGATAAGTTGCTCAGCAATTATCACTTGAGTGTGGAACGCAAAAGAAATTCCGGCATCTTTATTCGAGGAAATGAATATGACAAAAGGAAATGCTTGCTGAAGCTGGGGCACTTAGAGATTCATCAGGAGCAAGGCGGTATGGGATGTGAAGAGACCTTTCGTCAAGATATTGAAACCGTACTAGTCAGTGTCCTGTTAAAGCATCACTTCCATATTTCAGAAACACTGTTCCAAAATCTGATCGTTCATATTGAAATGTCTATCAAACGAATGTACAACGGTTTTTATATCGGCTCTGAAGAATTTGAGGGAATCGAAGACTTTGATTCTGAGATGGAGGTATCAGCGGAGATTTTTCATCGTTTAGCTGAGCGCTCTTATTTCAAAATCTCGCAAGAAGAAATTATTAACTTGGCGATTTACATCAAGGGGAAAAGTGATTACGAAAATGATGATTACATCTCCGAAGAAGTCAATACCTTCATTCTTCACGCTTTGAAGGAAATCAATGAAAAATTTGATATTGATTTTCGCCAAGAAATTGATTTGAGAATCTCATTGGCTTTACATTTGATGCCGTTACTAACACGAATTGAGTACAACATTCAAAATGAAAACCAATTACTAGATCAAATTAAGCAGTCTTTTCCATTAGGATTTGATATAGCAGCATATATGTGTCTTTTATTGCAAAACTCGATTGACAAAAAAATTGAAGAAGGTGAGATTGCCTATCTCGCGATTTACTTCAATCAATATTTGGCTAAATACAATGACATTTCTGGGAAAAAAAGAATTTTGATCATCACAAGCTTGAAACGCAGTGAGAGTATTTTGTTGAGACAGCGTTTTGCTACCTGGTTTTCCAATGAAATTACGATTTTAACGTTAGTCAATACGCATGAAGTTAGCTCACTGGATATTGAGGACTACGATGTGATCTTTACCACAGAGCAAACAGAACTGACAGATCAGATGGGCGCGATCTTGATCAGCTTTTTCCCGAGTGAGCAGGAATATTCCAAAATTAAACTGGCGATTGATGGATTTAACGATAAATTTGAGATCGTAAATTTATTTAATGAAGAGCTTTTCCATTTCGGTCAGTTTACCAAAAAGAAGGAAGTGTTGGATAAGATTTGTTCCATCTCCGTTTCAAAAGTTGGCGATAAAGTCTTTCAATTAAGAGAGGCTGTTGAGTTAAGGGAAGAGCTTGGGAGCAGCTATTTCGGAAATGGCATCGCGTTGCCCCATCCGATTAACCCGATTTTAGCTGAAACCTTTGTTTCTGTCATTTTATTGAAAAACGAGATGAATTGGGATTCAGATGGTAATCGGGTACGACTAGTCATGCTGGTGGCCATTGAAAAAAATAATGCAAAGGTATTCCAGCTGTGGAATTATCTGGCCAAAATCATTCAAGAAAAAGGCTTTGTTGATCGGGTTATCAAAGACCCGACGTTTGATAATTTTAGAGAAAACCTTTCTCAGCTATTGGAAGAATATATTTAAAAATAAAGTGAATAAGACGAACATAAAAAATTTTTCGTGTTTTGAAAAATCAAATCATTAGTAGGAAATAGGATGGCAGTTCCACTTTTTGCAGTGAATAAAGTAAGTGAGCAAATTGAAAAGCGACAATGAAAAAACTAAGAAGAACTAGTGGAATGGTATACGGCTTGAACATAAGAGATTTTTCGTAATTTGAAAAATCCATTCATTAGTAGGAAATAGGAGGAGCAAATATGAAATTTATTTTTGTATCCCACGGTGATCTCGCAAAAAGTATTTTAGGAAGTGCGCAGATGATCGTTGGTGAACAAACAGAGGCGAAAGCTTTTGGCTTATACCCAAAGGATGATATTGGCGGCTTGAAGGATCAGGTGAAATCAGCGATTGAAGAGTTTGGCGGTGGGAATGACATCATTTGTTTTACGGATTTATTTAGCGGCAGCCCTTTTAATGCGGTGGTTGCTTTGATGGGAGATTTTCCCATTCGTCATATTACGGGAATGAACTTACCCATGGTATTAGAAGCATTCATGTCACGTATGAACGAAGACAATTCTGCTGAAGATATTTGTACAAAATTATTGGAAGAGGCTCCCTCGACCTTTATCGATGTAAACCATTATTTAGGAGTAAATTTAGAAGATTAAAAAAGGGGCGAGAAACATGAAAAACATTGTATTTGCTAGAGTAGATGATCGTTTAATTCACGGAGAGGTAGTAACAGCCTGGACACCAACTTACAGTATCAATCATATTGTCATCATTGACGATATTGTAGCCAGCGATCCATTCCAAAAAAGAATATTGAAAGCGCTGGCACCAACAAAAGTTCGCGTGGATGCCTTTACCACAGAAGAAGGTATCGCTGAATTGAAAAAACCTTATAACGAAAAAGAGCGGATTTTATTATTAACCAAAACGCCGATTACTTACGCCAAATTAGTTGAGGGCGGGATTGAATTGCCGCAGGTTAATCTTGGTGGAATGGGTATTCGTGATGAACGAAAGCCATTCATCAAAAATGTTGCCTGTGATGAAGCAGAAGTAGCAGCGATTCGCCAAATGGTGGATAAAGGGGTCCATGTTTTCTACCAGTTAGTACCGGAACAACGCTTAATTGAGATTACGAATTTATTATAAAAAAGGAGGAAAAATGTATGTCGATTTTTCAAGCTTTTCTATGTGGGGTTGTGTATTTTCTAGCAATAGGAAATCTGCCCTTCGTCGGGTTGTGGTCGTTACAGCGGCCGTTGGTGTGCGGACTTATTACGGGGATTATTTTGGGTGACCCTTTAATGGGGGCAATGACAGGAGCTTCAATCAACTTAGTTTATCTAGGATTTATTTCTGCCGGAGGGTCAATGCCTGCTGATATGGCATTAGCCGGGATTTTAGGAACAGCTTTTGCCATAACAGGTGGATTAGATGCGAAAACAGCGTTGTCAGTAGCAGTACCGATCGGATTGTTAGGGACGATCGTCTGGTATGGACGGATGACTTTTGGTTCAATCTTTGTGCATGTGGCTGATAATTATATCGAAAAAGGTGAGTACCATAAGATTTGGCGAGCCAATGTTCTGTTTCCGCAGCTTCTAACGGCGGTCATTACGATTATTCCATGTGGCCTAGCCGCTTATTTCGGCGCAAGTTATATTTCTGGGTTCATTGAAGCGTTAAGTGGCACCACGTTGACAATTTTCACCGTTATTGGTGGAATGATGCCGGCTTTAGGGGTGGCTATTACTTTGCAATATATTTTTAAAGGAGAAGCGCGGGTCTTCTTATTCTTAGGGTTTGTTTTGGCTACTTATTCTGGTCTGGACTTATTACCATTGGGTGTAATCGCAGGATTAACCGCATTGATCTATGTACAAGCGACAGGCAATAAATCTGATTCAGAGGAGGATGAAATCTATGAGTAAAGAGGCAGAGGGAAGTTTGATTCGTAAAAAAGATCTGTTCCGTTCTTGGCTGATTTGGGAAAATTTACCACAAACCTGCTACAACTATGAACGGATGATGGGACAAGCTGTTGCCCATGTTTTCGTTCCTATCTCTAAACGACTGCATAACGATGATCCAGAAAAGAAGAAGGAAATGATGAAACGCGAGATAGAATTCTTTAATGTTCATATTGAGTTCGGTTCATGTATTATCGGCATGATCATCGCTTTGGAAGAACAAAAGGCCAAAGGAGTGGCGATTCCCAGTGAATTTATTACAAGTTTGAAAACTTCCTTGATGGGTCCCTTATCAGGAATCGGTGATACGATATTCCAAGGGGTATTGATTCCTATTTTATTGGCAATCTGTATCGATTTGACGTTGAAGGGGACCATTTGGGGTTCGATTATTTATGCTGTAGCGATTATCGCAATTGCTTGGGGAATGAGTTACGCCAATTTCATGTTTGGCTATCGAGCCGGGGCAGATGCCGTCATGGATTTCCTTGAGAAAGGACTGTTAAACAAAGTTCTGCGCGGCGCTGAAATCATGGGGTGTATGGTAATGGGCGGCTTGATCTCCAGCTATGTAAAAATCCATGTAGCGTTAAAAATCGTCAGCTCAACTACGACCTTTAAGGTTCAGGAACAGTTTCTGGATGCAGTAATGCCGAATATCTTACCCTTTGCTTTCACAATGCTGATTTATTGGTTAATGAAACGCGGCTGGTCTTCCTTAAAGATCATTGGTCTGATTGTCGTAGTCGGAATTGTTACTGGATTCTTTGGAATTTTAGGTTAGGGGCGAAAGAATGAAAGCAATTGTTGAAACAGGAGTCAAGCAGTTAGAGATTCAAGAACTGCCGATGCCTGAGATTGAAAAAGATGAAGTGTTGATGCAAGTCAGAGCAAATGGCCTTTGTACCAATGACCTACGTGATTATTTAGGAGATATGAACTATACGTATCCTAGAATTGGCGGTCATGAATTTAGCGGCGAAGTGGTAGAAATCGGCAGCGAAGTGAATCCTGAACATTTTGATGTCGGGGATCATGTAGTGAAATATATTATTCCGGCTTGCGGAGAATGTCATTATTGTAAAACGGGTCGTGAGAATCTATGTATTGAAGTCGCTAAATCAACGACTTTTCAAAATCCTGACGGTATTTCCGGCTTTCTTGGGATGTCACAATATATCGCAGTAAAAAGTCGGGATCTTTATAAATACCCCAAGGAGGTTCCTTTCACACATAGTGCGTTTACTGAACCACTTGCATGTGTAGTAAACAGTGTGGAACGTGCTCAGTTGATGTTTGGTCAAGATGTTGTCATAATCGGCGGCGGTGTCATGGGCCTGTTCCATGTTATTTTAGCAAAATTATCTGGTACTCGAGTGATTCTCAGCGAACCCAATGAAGAACGCAGAAAACTTGCGGAAGAATTGGGTGCGGATGTGACCTTTGATCCAACAAAAGTTGACGCAGTAGCTTTTGTCAAAGAACAAACAGATGGTCGCGGAGCCGAAGTTGTTTTTAATACTACCGCGCTTCCGCAAATTGCGAAACAAGCGATGGACTTAACCGCAACAGGTGGTCAAACCTTTATGTTTAGTTCGCTGCATCCCAATGAACCTGTACCGACGGATATGGGAATCGTCCATTCCTATGAAAAATTAATTACCGGGACAGTTAGTCCAAAAGTTCCAACCTTTTATCGTTCCGTTCAGTTGATTGCAAAAGGGATTGTCGATGTTACTCCGTTATTAGCGAGGACGTTTGATTATACTGATGCCGTAGATGCCTTTGAATATGCGCTGCGCCCGGACACATTGAAGACCATTATTACCTTTGATTAGAAGAAAGTAGGAAGAAAAATGAGTGCATCTGTCTATATTGGACTAGATATCGGGACCACATCCATCAAGGTGGCCGCAGTCACTAACCAGTTAGAAACAATTTTTGAAAAACAATATGTCTATGATTATCTGATTCCAAAAAAGGGCTGGACGGAGATTGAGCCTGATACATGGGTAGAAATCACCATCAATGGGTTACAAGAATTATTTCAACAAATCCCTGCGGAAACGGTCAAGGGAATTGGGATTACTGGGCAAATGCACACGACCGTGTTTGTAGACAAACACGGTTTTTCTGTCCGACCAGCCATTATGTGGAACGATAATCGAACCAAAGAAAGTCTTCCGATAATAAAACAGCGTCTAAAAAGCAATGAGAAGAGTGCACATATCGCAAAAATTGTTTCCACCGGCAGCCCATTAACAAGCTTGTTGTGGGTGAGAGAGCATGAACCGGAAACTTTTGGAAAGATTAACCAGTTTTTGATTGCTAAAGATTATGTGAAATTAAAATTGACTGGGGTTGCTTCCATCGATTATTGTGACGCATCGACCTCTTCTTTATATGATTTGAACAGTGATGATTGGTCGGAAGAAGTCCAAACCTTGTTTAGACTAGATAAACAGCTATTTCCAGCGATTCGGCCCGCTTCAGCAGTTGTTGGAGGATTGACTGAAGAAATATGTCATCAGTTGAATATCACAAAGCCTATTCCAGTTGTTTCAGGAACGGGAGATAATGTCGCGTCGGCTTTAGTTTCTGGTAGCTTTGAGAGTATGCAGCCGTTGATTTCTTTAGGAACCTCAGGGGTGCTGGTAATTCCCAACAGCCAGCACCAGCTCAAATCTAAAGGAAAAAACGTTGTAGCCAAAATTACTGAAGCGGATGATTCCATCATTACCCAAGGGACTGTCCAGGCGGGGGCAAAAATTAACAGCTGGTGGTTGGAGGATATTTTACAAACAGATAACTACGCCGAAGAGCAGGAAAAAATTTCCTTAACCTTATTGGGGGAGAATGAGGTTTTCTTTTCTCCGCATATGAACGGCGAGAAAACCCTCTTTGCTGAACCGGATTTAAAAGGGGCGTTTATAGGTTTGGGACTGGATACAGGCAGAGCTGAAATGTATTTAGCTGTATTGGAAGGCTTGGCTTTTGGTATTCGACAATTGTTCGATGCTATGAAAAACGAGCAACAGCCAGCGTATTTCACGATTGTCGGCGGTGGTGCAAAAAGTGAAATATGGATAAAAATTTTTGCTAATGTTCTAGGTTATCCAATCAGGCGTGTGTTGACCTCACAGGAGGCGGTTCACGGGGCAGCGATTTTAGCGATTATTGGCGTAGAAGGAAAGATTACTTTTCCAATCAATGCTGCTCAACTAATCCAGCCTGACCCGGAACTTATTGTTAAGTACAATCAACGATATAAAAAGTATTTAAAACTGACTGAGCTATTAATAAATTTGAGAGGTGACGAAGAATGAAAGAGTGCTTGATCTGCGGCGGGCCATTAAAACTGATTAAGTTCAAATGTGCGGATGGCTATGTTTGCAAAGGCTGTTATGAAAAAGTCAGCGTTAATTTTACTCAAACGATCAAAACCAAGAATAAAGACGAGCTTTTAGCACTTCTCGAAGGCTCAACAAAGGAAACGACTACTCCGACATTTGAAATTTCTAGAAAAATCAATCAATTGATTTTCTTTGATGATAAGAATCAAAAGATTTGTTTGCCCAATCATAAAAAATATACGAAAGAAAAATTAAAACCAGAAATTTATCCGTTTTCGTCCATCAAAAATTGTCAGGTCATAGAAGAAAAAACGGAAAGGACAGTAAAGAAAAAGATCCAGAAATTGGGCCGGATCAAGGTCGTATTGACAGTCCAGCAAGAAACGCGCGACATTTGGCTGATTCCTAATTTTATCAATAGAGACAGCACGGCATACAAAACGATGCGTTCCTTAGCGAGCAACATCGTTGTTGAAGTCAATCAATTGAAGGAGGAGGTTGCATGTTAGCAAATTTAAAAGAGGTCTTGGAAAACGCGCGCGAAGAAAAGCAAGCGATTGCCGCATTTAATGTGCCAAACTTGGAAATGGTACGAGCAGCTATTCAGGCTGCAGAAGAGGCGGAAATGCCAGTTATCTTGCAGCATGCAGAGGGCCATGGCTCTTTGATTTCATTAGAAGAAATCGGCCCAATTATGCTCCAATATGCTAAACAAAGCAGTGTTCCAGTAGTCGTTCATTTAGATCATGGGAAAAGCTTCGATGTGATCCTTCAGGCGATGAAACTTGGCTTTACCTCAGTGATGATCGACGCTTCTGATCTGCCTTTTGAGGAAAACATCACACGGACAAAAGAAATCGTGAAAGTCGCTCATAGTTTGGGTGTCAGTGTGGAAGCTGAGTTGGGGCATGTCTTTATTTCTTCTTTAGGTGGTGGGGAAGGACGCGCACCAGATGATGATCAAATCGGGGACAAGGATATCTATACAGATCCCAATCAGGCAAAAACCTTTGTCGATGCGACAGGTATTGATTGCTTAGCGATAGCATTCGGGACGGTTCACGGAATTTACTTGAAAGAGCCGCGACTGGATTTGGATCGTGTAAAAGAAATCTATGAGGAAGTCAGTATTCCGTTAGTCATGCATGGCGGTTCAGGCGTCGCTGCTGAAGATTATCAAACAGCGATTGCAAACGGGATTGCGAAGATTAATTACTATACCTATGCCAATCAGGCGGGAGCTGCCGCTCTGAAGGACTACTTGAAGGAGGAGTCGCAAGAGTATTTCTTGGAAGACTGTCTCAACGTAACAACAAAAGCACTGAAAGAAGATTATGTTCGAGCGATAAAAATCTTTAGCGGGAAATAGAATACGAAGAAAAAAGTGGTGGTAATCATAAAATAAATGATTACGCACCACTTTTTTTGCATTTTATTCTAAGTCGGTATGTCGTTCTAACATCGTCTCACCAGTTTCGTTCATTCTTTCCATCAGCTCTAAAATAATTCCATCATAGGTCAAGAAACTGATCTGTTCAAATGCTGATCCCATCGGTTGGATTGATGTAAGATTGTTTTCTTTCAATTTTGGTGATACTCCGGGAAGTACGACTACCACGTCAGCTATTTTGGCCATTTCAGATTCTTTATCCATCGTTAATAAAGCAAGGGAGACACCGTTGCTTTTCGCTTTTTTCGCAAGCGTTACTAAACTAGGTGTCGTTCCGGAACCAGAGCCGATAATCAAAAGATCCCCCTTCTTCGTTCTAGGACAACTAATTTCTCCAACTAAATGAACGGATAAACCTAAGTGAAGCAATCGATTCGAAAAACCTGTGATAGCTACACCAGAGCGGCCGGCTCCAGAAAGAAAAATAGTTTTCGCTTGTAAAATGGCTGTTACTAATTGATCAAGCTCATCATCCTTTTCATACGCCACGAAAGTTGATAGCTCTCCAATAATTTCCTGTGTGTGTTCTTTTACAGACATATAGACGCCTCCAATAGTTATTTGTACTTAAAGCCTAATGAATTTAGTTTCCCTTCACAAGAGTATTTTTGACAGAGAGTGCCTGACAAAGGTGTCCTTTCAAGCGATAGCTTTTCAGAATAACGCCCCCTATAATTAATGTCAGAAGGCGCTTTCTAAAAACGAATATTCTCAAGGAGGAAAAGAAAATGGAGTTTCAGCAACCTGCAAATGCGAACAGCTGGCGAGCGAAAATTCAGCGTATGGGTGGATTTTTAAGCTCGATGGTGATGCCGAATATCGGTGTATTTATTGCCTGGGGTCTGATGGCAGCATTCTTCATCCCAACTGGATGGACACCCAACGAACATTTAAATGAGTTAGTTCCGCCAATCTTGAATTATTTATTGCCTGTTTTAATTGGTTATACCGGCGGCTATAACGTTTATGGAAAACGCGGCGGTGCCATTGGTGCCTTGGCGACGATGGGGGTAGTAGTCGGTGCAGATATCACGATGTTGATCGGTGGCATGATTATGGGACCGATCGGTGCGATTTTAATGAAGAAAATCGACGAGCTGCTTAAAGGAAAAGTTAAACCAGGGTTGGAAATGCTGGTAGACAACTTTTCATTAGGCTTTCTCGGTTTTGCGATCGCTCTAATCGGATTCGTAGCAGTCGAGCCCGTTTTCGCAGTGATTCTATCCTTCATTTCTGGGGGAGTCGACTGGTTAATGGCACGGAACTTGATTCCATTAACGAGTATTTTTGTCCAACCGGCACAGGTCTTATTCTTAAATAATGCAGTAAACCACGGAATCATGATTCCATTAGGTACACAACAAGTATTGGAAACAGGCAAATCGCTCTTATTCCTAGTGGAAGCAAATGGCGGCGCTTGGGTGGGGTTATTGATCGCCTTTTCCATGTTCGGCACCGGCATGGCTAAAAAATCAGCCCCAACCTCCATGTTGATCCAATTCTTAGGAGGGATCGGTGAGGTCGCCTTTCCGTATGCCATGATTAAACCGATCACTATTTTGGCGCCAATCGCCGGGAATATGACGGCTCTAGCTATCGGTCAATTATTTGGCGGTGGAACAGTGGGAGCAGTCTCACCGGGAAGCTTTTTAGCCTTACTAATGATGACACCTCGTGGAAATTTCGTCGTAAATATCGCGATGTATGCTTCAGCTGTTTTAGTTTCCTTTTTAGTCGGCGCCTTTTTCCTAAGGCTAAGCTTGAAAAAAGATCTGGCTGCGGAAGAAGAATTGGCCATAGAAGGAGCAGGGGTCTCTACTGCTGAAGCGTTTGAAACAGAAATGCCAGAACCAATCGTAGCAGAGAATGTAACCCACACTGGCAAACCAATCAGAAATGTCATTATCGCTTGTGATGCTGGAATGGGTTCTAGTGCGATGGGGGCCTCGATGCTGAATACGAAAGCACGGAAAAACATGTTGGAAGTTACAGTTAAAAACGTTTCGGTAGATAACATTCCAGAAGATGCGGATCTAATTATTACCAATGAAATTCTGCTGGAAAGAGTGAAAGGTCTAACAAAGGATAAACAAGTACCGATCTTGACGATCAAGAATTTCTTGGACAACAGTGAATACGATCGATTCATAAAATTTATCAAGGAAAATAATGGTGAATAAGCCGTATTCGCTTTCAATTTAGTGTAGTATGATGAATTCTACTAAGGATGGGGAGGAATCTAGATGTATTTATCTACCAGAGAAAGCTCTATCTTAACAATTCTGTTAAATAGTAGAAATAAGCAGACAGTACAAGATATCAGTAATCGATTGAATATCAATGAACGGACTGTTTACAGAGAATTGAAAAATATTAAGGCAACGTTGAAGACATTTCAGCTGGAATTAGTGTCAATTCCATCGGAAGGGTTTGAGATTCAAGGGAAGCCGGAAAATCTATCGGCGTTGAAACAAGCCTTTCAAAAACAGAATATTCATCAAATTCTTTCTGTAACGGAACGGGTTGATCTAGTCACATTGATTTTGTTGTTGGAAGAGGACTTTATCAAGATGCAAGCAATCGCCGCAGAACTGCTGGTCTCTCTTTCAACGATCAAAAAAGATGTTGCTTTTCTAACGGACAACCTGCCTGAAAAAGGGATACAAGTTATTTCTAAAAAAGGAGAAGGGATTCGATTAGAAGCAGAGATGATCAATCGTCATATTCTAATCCTAGATATCTTGACAAAGCACGTCGCTTCATCGGAATTTATTGCATGGTTTTTACTAAAACATTCGAAGGATTCATTTTATAAGAAGATTTGTTTTCAAAAGATCAGTGAGCCGCTCCATTTTGTGTATGAGCAGCTGGGTCAGCTTAAGGCAGATATTGATGATAATGATTTGCAGGAGCTGGTCATCTTATTATCATTATGGATCAATGTCTGTCATCTGACTGCATTGCCTAACAATACGATAGACACGGTCGAAATTGAGCTGAATCAAACAGGAAAAAAACTTTATCATCGAATGATTGAAAAACAAAGAGATGTTTTAGCGGAAAAAAGTCATCCTGAAGCTTTTTTAGATTATTTAAAATGGATCATTCATTTATATTTTCAACAAGATTCTCCAAATGAATTCGCACTTCCACATTTTGAGAGAGATATTATGCTTTCTGTGAAGGAAATGGTGAATAATGTTGAAACGCAATTAGGGGTTAGATTGCATGGAAATGAACGGCAAATCCGTGACTTATCTGTCCATTTAAGAAAGGCTGTCACACGTATTAATAGTGGTTTGTTTGTTCGAAACCCTATGAAAGATGAGATCAAGAAAAATTATTTGTTTATCTTTGAAATTGTAAGTAAAGCAGCTTCAGAAGTATTCGGTAAAGAATTTTTCCCAGAAGATGAATTATGCTTTTTGGTTCTGTATTTTGTAATGATGATCGACAAACTATCGAATAAAGCTTTTCGCGTACTAATTGTGTGCTCCAGCGGTATGGGCTCGTCAAAAATGCTCACCAGCCGTTTGGAATATGAAGTACCAGAAGTCTACGTGAAGGATATTATCTCACTAACTGATTTGCACAATAAAAACGTCAACGATTATGAACTGGTTTTATCCACGATTCCTCTGCCCTTGGCGCCAGAAGAATATTTGAAGGTTTCTCCTTTATTGAACGAACAAGAATTGGCGTTGGTTCAGACCAAAATTAACAATCATAAATACACAGATCTAAAAACTATTCAGCGACAAAAACAGATGAATGTAGAAGAATTTGAAAAGCATTTGGTCCAGAAAATGTTTTACGCACAAAAAACGTTAGAGCTGATGAAACATTGCCGGTTTAGCGAAAAGGAAATCTTCCTCACACGTGTCAGGAAAAAAGAGAGGCAATAAAACAATTAGCGGTATTTTTGGAGGTGGATGAGGCCAAGCTGACCAATAGTATTCAGACGTCTGTGCAGCAGAATCGAACAGTGCTCTTTATCGTTAGAAAAAATGCTGCACTATCAGGAGATCGGATTCAATTGATTTCAGACAGCTCCAAACGGTTGGGGAACTATTACTTAGTCGTAATCGATACTGCGGAAAAGAGTTCAGAGATCAGCCAAAAGTATTATGGCCAAGTCAAAGAAATCTTTTTTGATCATGTCGATGATTTGACCAAAATTGGCTCAACAAATGATTTAAAGACATATTTGGTAAAAATAAATGAAATCCTATAGATTGCGAGAGGTGAAAATGAAAATTTTTAAAGATGAGAATATCCAACTGAATCAGCACTATGAAAATAAAGTCGAAGCCATTTTAGCAGCTGGAGAAATATTAGTTGAGAATGGCTACGTGGCAGAAAGCTATCTCCAAGACATGCTGGCTAGAGAAGAGGAAGTATCAACCTATATCGGCAACAACATTGCGATTCCTCATGGGATCGTAAAGTCGGTGGAAAAAATCTATTCTTCGGGGATTTCATTATTGCAGGTACCAGAGGGCGTTGATTTCGATGGAAACACGGCTTACTTAGTTTTCGGTATTGCAGGAAAAAATAATGAGCATTTAGAGATTTTAGGCCAGATCGCAACCATCTGCTCTGAAATGGAAAATGTTGAGATTCTTCGTCAGGCAACATCTAAAGCAAAGATTCTTAAAATTTTTGAGGAGGTCGTCGTTTAATGAAACAGGCATTGCATTTTGGAGGTGGAAGTATTGGGATCGGCTTTATTGCTGATTTATTGCATGAATCCAATTACGAAGTAACGATTGTTGATATTGATCAAGAACTAGTCAGTCAAATAAATGAAACGGAAACCTTTGATTTATACCTGATCAATGAAGGGTACAAGAAAAAGCAGTTAACACATATCCATGGACTGTCTTCGATTGAAGATCAGTCAGAGATCATTGAAAAAATTAGTACCACTGATTTGCTCACAACCGCAGTCTGGGCAGAAAACCTGCCAAAGATCGCACCAGTCCTTCTGGAAGGGTTAAAGAGACGTGTAGCTCTCGGCGAAAAACGAGTAAATATTTTAGCCTGTGAGAATGCAATGTTCAACAGCGAGATTTTGCGTAAAGCGATCCTTGCACTGGATTCCTCAGCCGCAGAGTGGCTAGACGGTATTGCAGCATTCCCTAACACTGCTGTAGATCGGATGGTGTTAGCATCGGAGCATGGGGGGAAAAAAACAATCGATATTGGTCGAGATCACGAGTTAGTGATCGAAGAATCCAAGCTGGTCGATCCAGCAAATAAGCCAATCAAGGACGCTGTCTATACGACTAATCTGAAAAAATACATCTAGCGGAAACTTTATGTGGTGAATTGCGGTCATGCATGGGCAGGCTATATGGGTTTTGTTGATGGGTACTCAATAATCCAAGATGTTTTTCATGATGAAGAATTAGTTAGCATGATTCGCGAGACCATGTGGGAATCGGCTCATTTATTGATGGAAAAGCATGGATTTACTGAAGAAGATATGACGGATTATATTGACTTTATTATGGCTCGATATCAGACATCGGGAATCAAAGATTGGATCACAAGAGTGTCTCGTTCGCCTATTCGCAAGCTGCAACCAGAAGAACGTTTAGTCGGACCTTGTGTGCAATGTGAAGAGCTAGGTCTGAAAAACGAACGTTTGTTAGAAGGAATCGCGGCGGCATTTTTATTTGATAATCCAGCAGATGAGCAATCCATAGAAATATTAGTCTTTGTGGCAGAGCATGGAATTGATGAAGCAATCGTTCATTTTACTAAAATACCACTAGAGAGTCGGCTGCACCCAGTCATTAAAAATAATTATCAGAAATTTCTGGAAAAGAAGGAAAAAGCATGAGAACAGATTTTTCTAATCAAGAGGGTAGCAAAATTGTCGATGCCATCATTGCTGCGATTCAGACGAATAAGGAATATTTGAGCGAAGTGGACAGACATGGCGGCGATGGGGATCATGGCATCAATATGAATAAAGGCTTTACTTTTGCTAGGCAAGAATTGGATGATCTACCTCGTTACACAATGAGTGATGGACTGAAAGTGATTAGTCAGGTGCTAGTCAATAAAATCGGCGGCTCGATGGGACCGTTATACGGGAGCTTCTTTAGAGGTCTAAGTGTTGCATCAAGAAAAGAAGAGACGATTACTCGAGAAGTGATGCTTGCAATGTTAAAGAAGGCTTATCAAAATCTCTCAGACTTAACGGATGCCAAAGTTGGCGATAAAAGCTTGATTGATGTATTAGTACCTGCCATCGAAACCTATGAAAAAGCAGTTGACGGTGGAGAAGCTTTCAATGAGTGCTTAACACAATCACTTGCTGCGGCAAAAACGGGATTAGAAGCAACCAAAATGATCCCAGCCAAAATTGGACGAGCAAGCCGCATCGGTGATCGTTCGATTGGGTATCAGGATGCAGGTGCGACTTCCTGTTATTTAATCATCGAAGCGATAGTTAACACAATAAATGAATTATTGGGGGAATAAGGACGATGCAAATTTTTGTAAATGATCCAGATTTTATCGTCGAGGATATGCTGAAGGGGTTTACAGCTGCACATCCAGAAGTGATACTTTCGCCATTAAATGATCGAGTGGTGACACTTAAGGATAAAAAAGAAAAAGTCGGCGTCATCACAGGCGGTGGCAGTGGTCATGAACCAGCGTTTCTCGGATATATAGGTGAAGGGATGCTTGATGCTGTAGCGATTGGGGAGGTTTTCGCTTCCCCACCTGCTCAAGGATTTCTAGATGCGATGATCGAAGCTGACAATGGTCAGGGTGTTGCCTGTCTTTTTGGCAATTATGCGGGAGATAATATGAACGTCAAAATGGCGATCCAAATGGCTGAAGAAGAGGACATTGAAGTGAACTATGTGGTAGCGACAGATGATATCGCCTCTTCACCTAAGGCAACTCGTGAAAAACGTCACGGAATCGCTGGCGGGTACTTCATGTGGAAGGTAGGCGGAGCCAAAGCGGCAGCCGGCGGTACATTAGCTGACGTTATCGAAGTGGCACAAAAAGTGGTGGATCGAACCAGAAGTATTTGTGTAGGACTTACCCCCTGCACGATTCCAGCGGTTGGGAAACCAAACTTCTTAATTGATCTAGGAACGATGGAGTTTGGGATCGGTCATCATGGGGAAACGGGGATCGAGAAGAAAGCATTGGGCAATGGGCAGGAAATCGCGATTGAGATGACCAAGGCCATTTTGACAGATTTTGAATTCGATGAAAAAAAGAAATTAGCAGTGATGATTTCAGGACTAGGTTCAACCATGCTGATGGAACAATACGTAATCTGCGGACAAGTTTTGGAAACGCTGAAGGAACAAGGGCATCAAGTCGAAAAAGTCTATGTCGGTAATTTTGTCACCTCATTGGATATGGGAGGGATTTCACTTACGATCGTTGATTTAGATGAAGAGATTACACAATTGCTAGATGCAGCAGGACAAGCAGTCGGGTTGAAAAACTATTAAAGGATAAGGGTGGAAAAATGAAATTACAACTAGTGTTGGACGAGTTAAAATTAGAGGAAGCATTGATTTTTGCAGAAAAAGTACAAGAACATGTCGATATTATTGAAATTGGCACACCATTTGTGATTGATTCTGGAATGGAAGCTGTCCGCCGTTTTAAAGCAAAATTCCCGGATAAAGAAATTTTATCCGATGAAAAAATTATGGATGGCGGCTATTATGAATCACAGCTGGGCTTTGAAGCGGGAGCTGAGTATGTCACAGTCTTGGGGGTCACCGATGTTGCTACAATCAAACAATGTGTGAAAGCCGGAGCTGATTTTGAAAAACAAGTAGTGGTGGATATGATCTGCGTTGCAAATCTTGAAGAAAAAATTGCCGAAATGGAAAAACTAGGAGTGGATGTCTTAGCTGTTCATACAGGAGCAGATCAGCAGGCTTGTGGGCGGACACCGCTAGATGATTTGAAGGTAATGACTTCTTGTGCGAAGAAAACGAAAATCGCAGTAGCTGGGGGAATCAGCAGTAAGACAATCGATAAGTATGTGGCGCTAAATCCAGATATTATTATTGTTGGAAGCAGCATTACACATGCTCCTGACCCAGTAGAAGAAGCTCGCTTGATCAAAGAAGCGATGTTAGCAAAAGCCTAGTGGAGGACAAGATTATGACACCATCAAAAAATTTGCAGAGTATTTTAGTGGAGCTAACTGAAGATGCCCAGCAGATCGATCAAGCACAGCTGAAAAAAGTAGAGGCGTTGATTTTGAAGGCAAAAAGAATTTTCATTGCTGGTGCTGGTCGTTCTGGTTTTGCGGCACGCGCATTTTCTAATCGTTTGATGCATTTAGGATTTACTGTGTATTTTGTCGGAGAGCCCACAACACCTTCAATCCGGGAAAATGATTTGATCATTATCGGATCAGGATCGGGTCGTACATCAGGGTTAGTGAATATGGCAAAAAAAGCCAAGAGTGAGAAAGCATTGTTAGCAACGATCACGATTCATCCGAAGAATCCGATCGGAACAATGGCTGATGCATTGGTTCAGATTCCCGGTATTTCGACAGGGGATCATCCGTCTGAAAAAGCACCGTCAATTCAGCCAAATGGCTCGTCTTTCGAGCAGTTGTCTTGGTTAGTCTATGATTCGATGATCGTTGATTTAAAAAAGGAACTAAAACAAGAGCAGACGGACATGGATTATCGTCATGCAAATCTTGAGTAAAGGATGGCATCGGGCTTCGGCTCGGTGCTCTTTGAGTAGGGAGGACGAAATGAAAGCAGCATTGTTTGATATGGACGGAACATTGATTGATTCTGAACGATATTATTTTTCTATCTGGCAGGAATTAATGGCGCAAGAAGGCTACCATTTAGAGAAAGATTTTTATCAGCATGTGGTTGGGTCGCCAACTTCTATTTTGAAAGAAAAGTTTCAAAATCACTTCGGAGAGCTTCCAATGTTTGATCGCTTATTCGAGGAATTTATGGACAGACGCAAGCAAGCCCAAAGGAAGGCGATATTCCCAATAACCGACGGCTGCCAGAAGTACTTGGCGTATTTAGTAAAAACAGGTGTCACTTGTGGCATCGTCACATCCAGTTATCAAGAAGAAGCAGAATATATTCTTAAAGCGCTGCGACTGGATTCATTCTTTTCCTTCGGTATTTACGGCGATCAAGTAAGCAAAGGAAAGCCAGACTCTGAAATCTACTACAAAGCAATCGAAGCCGCTAAACAGCCGGCTGATCAAATTTTAGTTTACGAAGATTCGCCTAATGGCATACTGTCTGCGGTCAATGCCGGCTTGAACTGTATCCACATCAAGAATTTTATTGATCCGACACCGGAGATCGAACAATTGATCATTGGCAGCTGTTCGGATTTTATCGAAGTGATGAATTTAATGAATAATATCTCAGATTAAGCAGCGAAAGGGCTGCTTTTTTAATCGTCCAAAAATGAAATCTTTCTAGCTAGTTTAGCGGTTATCCTCTATAATAATAGAACGATGGATTTTTGGTAATAAAATAATTAACGAAAATAAGGAGAAACCAAATGAAAATAGCACCATTTAAAGTAGAACTCTGGATGAATGAGCACGAGGATAAAGCGATCTATAATACAGGAGAAACCTGCGTTGACTCGATCAGTATGGATGAATTGTTTGAAATCGCCGGATTGGATAAACAAGAAGCATTGAATGAACTGACACAAAAGCGTTTGACTTATGGGCATATTTTCGGCAATCCACATTTCAAGCAAGGGATCGCTTCACTGTATCAAACGATTCAAGAAGAGGACATCACAACGACGCATGGTGCGATCGGAGCCAATCATTTAGTCCTTTATTCACTGGTCGAGCCAGAGGATGAAGTGGTCGCTGTTTTACCGACGTATCAACAGTTATATTCGATTCCAGAGTCTTTTCATGCAACTGTGAAGCAGCATGTGTTGACGCCAGAAAATAATTTTTTACCGGATATAGAGGAAGTTAGAAGTTTAGTCAGTCAAAAAACAAAGCTGATCATTATAAATAATCCGAACAATCCTTCCGGTTCTTTGATGAATCGAAAGATGTTAGAAGAAATCATCGCTATCGCTGAAGATGTGGGAGCGTACATTCTTTCAGATGAGACATATCGTGGATTAACTCAGGCTGAGGTGGAAAGTCCATCGATCGCTGACTTGTATGACAAAGGAATCAGTGTTAGCAGCATGTCTAAGGTGTGGTCTTTAGCCGGTCTGCGCTTGGGCTGGATCGCAACGAAAAATAAAGAAGCGATGGAGCAATGTTTGCTTCATCGTGACCATAATACGATCAGCTGCGGAATGATTGATGAAGAGTTAGCGGCGATTGCTTTGGAGACTAAGGATAAGCTCTTAGCGAGAAACCAGCAGATCATTCGAGAAAATCTGAAAATTTTAGATGAATGGGTAGCGAAGGAACCTCATATCACATACGTCAAACCTCAGGCGGGAACAGTAACCTTACTTTATTATGATTTCGATCGTTCAAGCAGAGAGCTATGCCTGGATTTGATCAATAATCATGGCTTGCTGTTTACTCCAGGGGATTGTTTTGAGTTTGAATCCTGTGTTCGAATCGGTTATGGTTGCAGTACCGAGGAGTTAATCGCTGGACTGAATAAATTTTCTGAATATCTGGCAACCGTTTAATTTCAGAAAGCGCAACGAATCTCAAGCAGATCGTTGCGCTTTTTTAAGGTGATACACAAACCGCTTTTTTTGAACTGGAGCAATTTATTCCGCGTTAACATCTGCTTATGCTTTAAAGAAACAGTCCGATGACCTGATTTTTGATAAAATCCGGCTGAAGGATCTATCTGTCTCGACTGAGTTTATCGCTGAACGAATGGCGAATTTAATGGAACATTCGGGAGAATTTCAGCATTATTGTCAGAAAAACGCTTTAAAACGTTGTTGAAAAACTTAAGAAGTTTGCGTTAGCACGCTGCCATTCATTAAAGGGTAGGTTGTAGTAGAAAAAAGCAAAAAACTCTTTTTGCTTTTTTCTTAAACCGATTCGCTAAAATTGACGAAATTTTAGCGCTTTGATACAGTTGTATTAATAAAAAAATTGGAGGTGAGTGGCGCATGGACCCTGACGCCGGTGAGACGTCGTTAATTAAGCAGAAGATTCCTTATTTTCAAAAAGAATAGGCTTTTTTCAGTGCGTTGTGAAAAACAAGGTGCTTTTTTGTCGTATTCAAAAAATAAGGAGAAGAGAACGAATGAAGGAAGATTATTACCAGAGTATCAAGAATTTAGTGAAGGACTATCCAAATGAAGAGTTTGAACAAGGCTTGTCTACGAAAGAAGCGCAAGAGCGGTTATTAAGAAATGGTCCCAATAAGCTGGAAACAAAGAAGGTTTCTAAGTGGCGGCTATTTATCCGACAATTTCATAATATGATCATTTATATTTTGATCATTGCGTCGCTGTTAACGATTGTTATGGGACATTATTCGGATGCGATTATTATTGGCCTGGTTGTCGTAATCAACGCATTGATCGGCTACTATCAAGAAGCCAATGCCTCCGACGCTTTAGAAAAAATCAGAGAGATGTTAGCGGTGGAAGCGACGGTTTACCGTGATGGTCAGCGAATGGATGTTCCAACAGAGGAATTAGCAGTAGGTGACGTTGTTTTCTTAGAGGCTGGCGATAGCGTACCGGCTGATTTACGTATTGTCGACAGCGACAATCTGCGTATTCAAGAGGCTTCGTTGACTGGTGAGGCCGATTCCATTGAAAAAACGGCAGAGGATCTAATAGAGATGGATGTTCCTCTAGCCGAGCAGTTTAATCGTGCTTTCGCTTCCACTTCGGTGACGAATGGAAGCGGCTTAGGCGTGGTTATGGCTACCGCAGAGCATACCCAAATTGGACAGATTTCCACAGAAGTTGGTCAAGTAAAAACGCGAAAATCGCCCTTGATGCAGCAAATTGATGGATTAGGTAAAGGCGTGTCTTATGTTGTGATTGGGGCAGCCATACTACTTTTCGGCTTAGGTCTTTTACTTGAAACTTACTCATTAACTGTTCTATCTTTAGCGATCGTAACAATGATTGTTGGTTCGATTCCTGAAGGTCTGCCAGCGACGACTTCCGTTATTTTAGCGATGGGAGTCAGTGATATGGCGAAGAATAAGCACACCATCGTCAAATCATTACCCGCTGTCGAAACACTAGGATCAGTCGATGTGATCGCCACGGATAAGACCGGTACTTTGACCAAAAATGAAATGACCGTGAAGGATATTTTTCTATCCGCTCATCATTATGAGGTCAGTGGAAATGGTTATGAGCCAAAAGGAAAGATAATGGAAGAAGGGCGTGAAGTGACTGCATCTGACGAGCTTGAACGATTTTTAGAAGCTGGTTATCAGGCTAATGACACGTTGTTGTATAAAGAAGAGAAACGCTGGACAATCAATGGGGAACCAACAGACGGCTCCTTTTTAACGTTGTATCACAAATATTTTGGTGAAAAATATGAATCAAAATACAAAGAAGTTGATATGCTGCCTTTTGATTCGGATTACCGCTACATGGGAAAATTAGTCAAAGACGAAAATGGGAAACAATTGATTTTTATCAAAGGTTCGCCAGATAAGCTTTTTCCAATGGCAAGAGTAGAGGATGACTATTGGCTTAAAACGGTGCAGGAGCTTTCTAAACAAGGAAAACGCGTGGTTGCGGTAGGGTACAAGGAAGTACCGTCTGAACTAATAGAAGTTAGTCATGACATTCTTTTTGAAGGAATCACCTTGCTGGGACTCGCAGGGATTATTGACCCGCCAAGGGAAGAAGTAATCGAATCCTTAAAGGATATGCGTAAAGCTGGGGTAGAAGTGAAGATGATTACAGGGGACCATCCCTTGACCGCGAAAACAATCGGTGAAAAACTGGGGCTGGCACCAAAAATTCAAGTAATTACCGGCCAAGAATGGGACAAGCTATCTCAAGAGGATAAAGAAGCTGCAGCACTCTCCCACCAAGTATTTGCTCGGGCAACACCAAAAAACAAGCTTGAAATCATTGAAGCACTTCAAGCAAGAGACAAAGTCACAGCCATGACTGGTGACGGGGTCAATGATGCTCCTGCATTAAAGCGTGCCGATATCGGTGTAGCGATGGGAATCGAAGGAACCGATGTCGCAAAAGATTCGGCAGATATGATTCTGACGAACGACCATTTCGCGACAATGTCTATCGCGATTCGTGAAGGACGACGGATTTACGATAATATCAAGAAGAGTATCTTGTTCTTATTACCGACCTCCTTTGCTGAGGGATTGATCATTGCCTTCACGATTTTAATGCAGCAGGACATGCCGCTTCAAGCGACGCAGCTTTTATGGATCAACATGGTTTCAGCGATCACGATCCAATTTGCCTTTATCTTTGAGCCGGCAGAGGATCAAATCATGGAACGACCGCCGCAAAAAACAGGCAGCCGCTTAATGAACAAGCATGACATCTTCCAGATGGGATATGTTTCAATCTTAATGGCGCTGATCAGTATCTTGGCTCATGATTGGCTGTTGGCTCAAGGCTTAGACCAAGTCACCGCCAGCACCATGATGGTCAACATTATCGTTGTCAGCAAGATTTTTTATCTATTTAACATTCGTACATCGAAATTTGCTTTGTCAAAAGAATTTTTCAGCAACAAGCCAGCATTCCTGATCATTGGAATTATGGTAGTGCTGCAGCTGCTTTTGACCTATGTGCCATTTATGCAGCAAGCCTTCCATACAGCACCAATGAGTGTTGTTGAGTGGGGGATCACGATTTTAGCGGGTCTCCTGATTTTAGTAATTACTGAGATAGACAAGTGGATTCGAATGAAACGTCAAGAAACACATTTACAAGAGTTGTATGAGTAATGCAAAGGCTGGACGAAACAGAGTCCAGCCTTTTTTTGCGCGTTCCCCAGCAACATTTTTCTTTTTCCCATCTCTAGGAAAAAAGTAAGTTTGTAGGACAGGTTTAGAATTTCCTATAATAAGCATGTAAATAAATGAAAGTGGTGAAGAAAATGAAAAACATCCTGTTAATTTGCGGGTCAGGTGCTTCAAGCGGATTTATGGCAGCGGCGATCAGAAAAGCAGCCAAGAAAAGAAAAGTGGAGGTTACGGTCAAGGCCGCTAGTGAGTCTCAATTAGATGATCGTATTAATGAAATCGATTACTTGCTGATTGGTCCGCATCTGTCTTATATGCTGAAGGATCTCCAAGAACAAACAAAGGACAAAAATGTCCAAGCGGCGGTGATTCCGCAGGCTGTCTATGGAACATTAAACGGAGAAAAAGCTCTGGACTTAATTTTGAAAATGGAGGGTTAGCTGATGGATAAAATCATGAATTTTATGACGAATTCTTTTGCACCGAAAGTAAATAAGGTAGTGAAGAATCCTTGGATCTCAGCCATTCAGGATTCGATTATGGTAGCCTTACCACTAGTATTCGTCGGGTCATTGGTAACAGTTGTGTCATTATTAAAAAATATTTTTAGCGGCATGCCGGATTTTTCAATGATTAGTAACTTCTCTTTTGGGATGTATGCGTTAGTAGTGGCCTTTTTGATTCCGTACTACCTGATGGAGAAAAAAGGTTATGGCGGACAGAAATTGATTTCTGGCGCAGCTTCATTGGTATTATTCATGATGCTTTTGTTCCCCACGATGACAGCCGATGGAGAAGCAGTGTTCATTCTTTCCCGATTCGGTGCTACTGGAATGTTTCTTTCCATGATTACTGGCTTATTTGTCGGGTTTGTTATGAATTTTGCAGTAAAATATTCTTTCTTCGATGAAGACACACCGATCCCAGACTTTGTGGTGGGCTGGTTTAATAGTTTACTACCGATTACATTCATTTTGCTTGTCGGTTGGTTAATCACTTTCCAATTCAAAATCGATTTCTTCGATGTGGTTTTATTGGTCTTTAGTCCTTTAGCGAGCATTGTACAATCGTACCCAGGTTTTGTGTTATCGGTCTTTATCCCAGTATTTCTGTATACCTTTGGAATTTCTGGCTGGGTTATGATGCCAGTCGTCTATCCAGTCTATATGTCTGGACTAGCAGCAAATGCTGAAGCGGTGGCGAATGGTGGACAGGCCTTAAACATCGCAACACAGGAAACCTGTTATGCTTTTTCTTCAATGGGTGGAATTGGAACGACATTAGCATTATCTGTGATGATGCTGTTGTTAAGTAAATCGGCGCAATTGAAGGCGATTGGAAAAGCGGTAATTATCCCTTCGATCTTTAATATCAATGAACCGTTAGTTTTTGGTGCACCGATCGCCTTTAATCCATACCTGATGGTCCCGATGTGGATCAACAGTATTATTGTTCCAACAATCGCCTACGTAACAATGTCAGTGGGCTTGGTCAACGTACCATCTAGTACCTTCTTGTTATGGTATATGCCGTATCCTTTCACTTCCTACTTAGCAACACAGGATTGGCGGGCGATCATTGTTTGTGCAGTGATTTTCGTTATTACTTGGCTGGTCTTTTTGCCATTCTTTAAGGCCTACGATAATTCATTAGTTAAACAAGAAGCACAGGAGGCTTTGGAAGAAGCGGAAGCCGAAGCTGTACATTAAAAAAAGATGCACGATTAGTCATCAGCAGGAGGACACCTATGGAAGAGACGAAATTTTTAGAGGAGAATGACCAGTTGAACCAGCTGTCTATGAACATCTTAGTTCACGCCGGCAGTGCACGAGATCACTTGGTTCATTCGTTAGAAAGCTTAGAGGCGAAGGATTTTACTCAAGCAAAAGAAGAGGTAGCAGCGGCACGTAAAGAAATAGTGATCGCACATGGATTGCAAACGGATACGTTGCAACTAGAGGCATCCGGCGAACAAATTCGCTATTCTACCTTATTTTGCCATGCGCAAGATACATTAATGACTGCACAAAGCGAGATTTTAATCGGCGAACATTTGATTCGCTTATTCGAAGCTTTTGACCAAAAATAGCAGGTACGTTTAGCCAGTCAGAGAGCCTTTGACTGGTTAATGTTACAGATATACGAGGAGGAATTTCATTGAAAAATTATCGAATGCCTAAGAATTTTTTATGGGGTGGAGCGATCGCGGCGAATCAAGCAGAAGGTGCCTACAAAGTAGCTGGAAAAGGCATCAGTTTAGCCGATTTGCACAAGTATTATCCAGATAAAAGCAATGCCGAGATTGCGGAAGAACAGCATAAGGGGATGTCATTGGCGGATGTCCAAGCGAATCTGGCGGACACAGAGGGCTACTATCCAAAACGTCATGGGATTGACTTCTATCATACGTATGAGTCAGACTTGGAATTACTTAGTGAGATGGGCTTCAAAACGTTCCGCACATCTATTGACTGGACACGAATTTTTCCGACGGGTGAAGAAGAGGAGCCAAACGAAGAAGGGTTAGCCTATTACGATCGCCTGATTGACAAAATTATTGAACTGGGAATGGAGCCGATCATTACTATTTTGCATTATGAAACACCTGTTGAGATTACTTTGAAGTATGGCGGATGGAACAATCGCAAAGTGATCGACTTGTTTGTTAAATATGGAAAAGTCGTTTTAGAACGCTATCAAGCCAAAGTGAACTATTGGATCGTCATCAACCAAGTCAATCTAATCCAGTTCGAGCCCTTTAATTCAACAGCAATTCCCTACGATACCGTCGGTAATTATGAAGAGGCAAGTTTCCAAGCCGTTCATCACCAGTTCGTAGCCTGTGCGAAATTAGCAGCTTACGCTAAAACGATTAATCCTGATATGCAGATCGGAACGATGATGGCTGATTGTACGGCGTATCCTTATTCCTGTGACCCAGATGATGTGAATTTAGCTTTACGCCGCAATCGTATGCAATACTTTTATACAGATGTTCAGTTTCAAGGTGCTTACCCGCAGTATGCTCTAAATTATTTTGCTGAAAACAATATTCATTTAGAGATTACAGATGAGGATAAGCAATTATTAAAAGATCATCCAATGGATTATTTAGGGCTTTCTTATTACTATTCACAAATGGTGGACGCCTCTAAAAATACCATGAGTCCTTCATCAGTAACACCCAACCCTAATCTAAAAGCCAATCCATGGGGATGGGCGGTCGATCCCCAAGGCTTGTATAATTCATTGTCGCAATATTGGGATCGCTACCACAAATCAATCATTATCGCTGAAAATGGTTTTGGTATGTATGATGAACTAGTAGATGGCCAAGTACACGATGATTATCGAATTTCTTATTTGTCTGAACACATCGCTCAGATGAAGCGCGCGATGTATGATGGTGTTGATGTCATCGCCTATTGTGCTTGGGGACCCATCGATATTATCAGTTGTTCTTCTGCGCAAATGGAGAAACGTTACGGGTTCATTTACGTTGATTTGGACAATGAAGGAAAAGGGTCTGGCAAGCGAATTAAAAAAGACAGTTTCGAGTGGTACAAACAAGTGATTGCATCAAATGGCGAAACATTATAACCAATTGAAAAGTTGATCTTTTGGATCAACTTTTCTTTGAATGGAGGTGTTCCTGTGCTGACGAAAAAAGAAAAGGAGCTGGTTGACTACTTGACGAAGAAAAAACGTTGGGTAACCTCTGACGAACTGGCATCATTTAGTAATTGTACGACTCGTACGATTCGCAACCGAGTTGCTCGGATCAACCAGAACAATCAGGCACTCATTTTGACGAGTCATTTTGGTTACCAGTTAAACCCAGAAGCAAAAATACAAACCAGGGGACTCGAAGATCGAAAATCTCGTATTTTTTTGGAGCTGCTAAAGCATTCTTCAGAAGGTGTCGATTTTTATGAGTTAGCGGAAAAGCTGTTCGTTTCTGAGTCAACATTGAAAAATGATATTCAGCAACTAAAAAAAGAAATAACTAATGATGCGATCCAAATCGTTTTTGAACAAGATTTTATCAAGCTAACTGGCCCGGAACGGGCAAAGAGGCGCTATCTTATTTCGCTTTTGTACAATGAAAGCGATCTGCAGGAAAAGCTGAAGGCCAGTATTCAGCAAATGATCGGTTACATCTCATTAGACAATCTTCAACAAACAATTCAAGCTGTTTTATCTACACACTCGATTCAAATCAATCAATACTCTTTGAACAATATTGTCCTGCATTTCGCAATTAGTATCGAACGTATCCGACAGGGACATAGCTTGAAGAAGTGTCTGGCTAATCCACAGATACAGCATCATCCGGAATTTCTGATCGCAGAGGAGATCAGCGATCAGTTGGCACAGCAGTACGACATTCATTTCTCTCAAGCTGAATTAGAGCAATTGTCTTTATTATTTATTGGGATGCAAAATGAAACGCTGACAAAACAAGACAATCAACAGCTTTCTAGTTTTGTTGATCAGAAGATTATTGTTGCGCTACAGGATGTGTTAGCAGAAGTAGAGCGCACCTATCTTGTCGAACTGCATGATGAAGAGTTTTTCAACAAATTAGCCATTCATTTACAAAGTCTCTATTATCGTTCACATTACGAAACCTTTACCCGTAATAGCAGTCTTTTAGATTTAAAAACGGCTTATCCATTAATTTATGATTTAGCAGTCTATATTTCTTCTTTGATTCAAGATCGTTTAGATATATGGTTCAATGATGACGAAATTTCCTTCATTGCGTTACATATTGGCTCGTTCCTTGAGACACAAAAGCACTTTCAAAATCAAGTGACCATTCAATTAATCGTGAATAACTACCATGATCTCGCGAGCAATCTTAGCAAACAGCTCAAAGAGCATTTTGGTGAAACAGTCCATGTTTTAGTGACAGAAAGAGGTAAACATTTTTCTAAAGAGTATGATTTGCTACTGACGACAGATCGGGAAATAGCTTCTAAATTTGCTGGCTCTGTTTTCATTCATCCTTTTTTGACGACTAAAGATATTAAAAAAATTGAAAAACGAATGGATTCGCTAAAATCACAGCGAGAAAAACGACGAATGTATCAGGCGATTGAAAAGTTTATTTTGCCGGAGCTGTATTTTAATCAAATTGATCCCGCTGGATTAAAGCCAATCGAAATTCGGAAGCAGATGAATCAACGAATGTTAGAGAATGGCTTTGTAGATGCTGCGTTCTTTGAAAGAGTGGAAAAACGTGAGCGAATGTCACCAACTAGTTTTCCTTCAGGGATTGCAGTGCCTCATTCGGTAGAGTTGGAGGCTGAAAGAAGTGGTGTTGCGATTATGACATTACAGGAGCCGCTAGTTTGGGCGGATCATTCTATTAAGCTTATTGCTTATATAGCCATCAACAAGGATGAAGCCAATGCGTTTAATGACTTTTTTGAAAAATTTATTGAGATTGTTTCAGAACCAATCAATACCAAGCAGTTGAGTATGAGTGAGGACTATGAAGAATTTATTCTGCGTTTGAAAGCTATGGTGGATGCAGATGAATAGTCACTTGTTAAACCGCATCTTTTTAGTTATTGTGGGTACGATCTTAATGGGTCTCGGCATCGAAATGATTGTTATCGCCAATCAAGGATTCGATTCAGTCAGTACCCTGATTTTAGGCCTTATGAACTATTCAACCCTTCCCTTTGGACGCTGGAGCCAATTAATTAGTTTAGGATTTTTACTTATTACCTTTTTTTACAAACGGAGTATGTTGGGGATTGGCAGCATCATTAACACGCTGCTAGTAGGGGAAACGATTAGCTGGGCTGCACCTTATCTTGAAGGGATCGTTCTTTTGAAGGATAGTCTTGTCGCTTCTTTTTTAGGTTTTGTTGTAATGGCTTTAGGGACCGCAATTTATTTATCTGGGAATCTAGGATCGGGACCTTTAGAAGGTATGATGTTTTGTACCTGTGAGTTACTGGGATTATCGTTACAAAAAGGACGAATAGTATTGGATTTTGTGATTGTCGCAGGAGGACTTTTATTAAAAAGTTCAGTTGGAATCGGAACGCTATTTGCTATTATTTTATTAGGTCCAATGATACAGGGATTCATGCTTATATTGCAAAAGCGGGTACGCTACAGATACCGCGATGGAGAAATACTTTAATAATAAGAAGTGATGTATAATATCTGAAGTTCTCATTCAATGGAGTGATTAGTTAGATTTTCAGTTTGAATCATAAGGGATTAAGCAATGGGGATAAATTGAAAAAGCGCCACAACTTAGTTAGAACACGCTAACTAAGTTGTGGCGCTTTTTTTGTTTCTTTATTCGCCTTTATTCTCTTTTAGACTTTGGATGACTGTTCGAACTTTAGTGATGGTATTTTGTGCATTCTCACGATTGTGGAACATCAAAATCACATAGAGAGAATCAATGATGCTTAATTGAGCGATTCGAGAAGCCAATGCTTCAGAGCGAAATTCAATTTCTTCAGAGATCGAAATAAACACGACATCGCCTAATTTTGCCAAAGGTGAGTGGGCCTGACTTGTCATTACGATAACCTTCGCGCCATTTTTCTTAGCTGCTTCAGCGATATGAATGGTTTCTTTCGATTTTCCAGAATGGGAGATAAACAATGCGCAATCTTCCTCTGTAAGTAAGGAAGCCTCCATTAATTGAAGATGATAGTCGGTACTATGACCGACTGGAATAGGAGAACGCAAAAATTTATGATAGGCATCAGTCGCCACGATTTCAGAGCCTCCCACGCCAAAGAAATAAAGCCGCCTTGAATCTGAGATCATTTTTACCGCTCGTTTTAGGTCTTGTTCCTTCAATAGTTTCTTTGTGTCGACCAAAGTTGACATATTTGAATCGAAAACTTTCTGTGCCATTACTAATTCCGAATCATCTTTTTGTACATTTTCGTGAATCGTAATCGCGGTAAGATCATTTTCTTGTTTCAATAGCGCCATCTTGAAATCCTTAAAGCCGTTAAAGCCTAATTTTTTTGTGAATTGAAAAAAAGTGGAGTCAGCAATCCCCAGTTCAGCTGCAAGATCGCTAATAGAGCTGTGGCTAACCTTACTTGGATTTTCAAGTATGTAGTCGGCAATCGCTTGTTCTTTCGGACTAAAATCGTTGTACATGGATTTAATTTGTAAGTGAATAGGGCTAGACATAGGCAATCCTCCTTTATCTCATAAGTAGTTATCCATAAGATACTAGGAAACGAAAAAAAAATCAACAAAAATATTTTTTATTTTTTCTGTTTACAAAAAAATATTTTTTTGTATAATAAAGGCTGTCTCTTATACACATCTGACGCTGCCGACGACGGAGAGAGTGTAGA
>ERZ1026976.12-NODE-12-length-92832-cov-6.806407_pt1 | contig 92832 bp, 89 predicted proteins | sample MGYA00519293_ERZ1026976 | MGnify/ENA primary metagenome ERZ1026976 (study PRJEB26926, sample SAMN06164671) | human gut metagenome | biome: ENVO:00009003; feature: ENVO:2100002; material: ENVO:00002003 | host: Homo sapiens | place: USA | collected 2012 ... | reverse complement strand
ACCAACGTGCTCTCTTTCCCGTTTGAAGCCCCGCCGGGCATTGAGATGCCACTGCTGGGCGATCTGATCATCTGCCGCCAGGTGGTTGAGAAAGAAGCGCAAGAGCAAGGTAAACCGCTTGAGGCCCACTGGGCGCACATGGTGGTGCACGGTAGCCTGCATTTACTCGGCTACGACCATATCGAAGATGATGAAGCGGAAGAAATGGAATCCCTTGAAACAGAGATTATGCTTGCTCTGGGCTATGAGGATCCGTACATTGCCGAGAAGGAATAAGCCGTCGGGCATCTGCCCGGGCTTCCCATGAAGCCATGCGCTGAGTTTACGCGCATTGAGCGACCTATTAACTAACATGAGAACCCATACGACGCCATGAGCGACGACAATTCACACAGTAGTGACACGTTAACCAGCAAAAAGGGATTTTTTTCCCTGTTACTGAGCCAACTTTTCCACGGTGAACCCAAAAACCGCGACGAACTGTTGGAGCTGATCCGTGATTCCGGGCAGAACGACCTTATCGATGAAGATACGCGTGATATGCTCGAAGGGGTGATGGACATTGCGGACCAGCGCGTTCGCGACATCATGATCCCCCGCTCTCAAATGATTACCCTGAAACGCAACCAGACCCTGGATGAATGCCTCGATGTCATTATCGAGTCAGCACACTCGCGTTTCCCGGTGATCAGCGAAGACAAAGATCACATTGAAGGGATTCTGATGGCCAAAGATCTGCTGCCGTTTATGCGCAGCGATGCCGAAGCCTTCAGCATGGAGAAAGTGTTACGCCAGGCGGTTGTCGTACCGGAAAGCAAGCGTGTTGACCGCATGCTGAAAGAGTTCCGCTCCCAGCGTTACCATATGGCTATCGTCATCGACGAGTTCGGCGGTGTCTCTGGTCTGGTGACCATTGAGGACATCCTTGAACTGATCGTTGGTGAAATCGAAGATGAGTACGACGAAGAAGACGATATTGATTTCCGTCAGCTCAGTCGCCACACCTGGACCATTCGCGCGCTGGCGCCAATTGAGGACTTCAACGAAGCCTTTGGCACCCACTTTAGCGACGAAGAAGTCGATACCATTGGCGGTCTGGTTATGCAGGCCTTTGGTCATCTTCCCGCTCGTGGGGAGACTATCGACATTGATGGTTACCAGTTCAAAGTGGCAATGGCCGACAGCCGTCGTATTATTCAGGTTCATGTCAGAATTCCGGACGACTCACCCCAGCCCAAACTGGACGAATAAACCCGAAACTGGATCTAAGACTACATGGCATTTGCCTCACTAATTGAACGCCAGCGCATTCGCCTGCTGCTGGCGTTATTATTCGGTGCCTGCGGGACGCTGGCTTTCTCTCCGTATGACATCTGGCCAGCGGCGATCGTATCGCTGATGGGCCTGCAGGCTCTCACCCTCAACCGCCGTCCACTTCAGTCAGCCGCTATCGGCTACTTCTGGGGCCTGGGATTGTTTGGCTCCGGCATTAACTGGGTCTACGTCAGCATCGCGCAGTTTGGCGGTATGCCAGGTCCGGTTAACGTTTTCCTTGTGGTACTGCTTGCCGCCTACCTTTCACTTTATACCGGTCTGTTTGCTGGCGTGTTGTCACGCCTGTGGCCGAAAACAACCTGGCTACGCGTCGCCATTGCCGCGCCGGTTGTCTGGCAGATAACCGAGTTCCTGCGCGGCTGGGTCCTGACCGGCTTTCCGTGGCTGCAGTTTGGTTACAGCCAGATTGATGGCCCGTTAAAAGGGCTGGCGCCGGTGATGGGCGTTGAAGCGATTAACTTCCTGCTGATGATGGTCAGCGGCCTGCTGGCGCTGGCGCTGGTGACGCGCAACTGGAAACCGCTGATTGCTGGCGTGGTGCTTTTCGCTCTGCCCTTCCCGCTGCGCTATATCCAGTGGTATACGCTTGAGCCGGAAAAAACAACTCAGGTTTCGATGGTACAGGGTGACATTCCGCAGTCACTGAAGTGGGATGAGGGTCAGCTACTTAACACGCTGAAAATTTATCTCGACGCCACCCAGCCCGAAATGGGTAAATCACAGCTGATCATCTGGCCGGAGTCCGCTATCCCGGACCTGGAAATTAACCAGCAGCGTTTTTTGAGCATTATGGATGATCTGCTGAAATCGAAAAACAGCACGTTGATTACCGGTATCGTAGACGCGCGGCTGAATAAGCAGAACCGTTACGACACCTACAACACCATCATCACGCTGGGTAAAGACAGCCCGTACAGCTACGAGTCCAGTAACCGCTACAATAAAAACCATCTGGTACCGTTTGGCGAGTTTGTCCCGCTGGAATCGATCCTGCGCCCATTAGCGCCGTTCTTTGACCTGCCTATGTCGTCGTTCAGCCGCGGGCCGTATGTGCAGCCACAGCTGCATGCGCACGGCTTTAAGCTGACCGCAGCAATCTGCTACGAAATCATTCTTGGCGAACAGGTTCGTGATAACTTCCGCCCGGATACGGACTATCTGCTCACCATCTCTAACGATGCGTGGTTTGGTAAGTCTATCGGCCCATGGCAGCACTTCCAGATGGCGCGTATGCGTTCCCTGGAACTGGCGCGCCCGCTGCTGCGTAGCACCAACAACGGTATTACGGCGGTGATTGGTCCACAGGGTGAAATTCAGGCGATGATCCCGCAGTTTACCCGCCAGGTTCTTACCACCAGCGTAACGCCAACCACGGGCTTAACCCCGTATGCCCGTACCGGTAACTGGCCGCTATGGCTGCTTACCGCACTGTTTGGCTTTGGCGCGCTGGTAATGAGCCTGCGCCAGCGTCGTAAATAACCTTCCTTCCCCAGGCCGGATAACGACTTTGTTTATCCGGCCGACAAACTCCCTACCTTGCCCATTCTGGCACGTCTATTGCTTTGTTATACAAGGCAAACGCAGTTTTGGCTGAATGTGCAACCTGGTCGCACCAAAGTTGATCTTTGGTAGCACCTGAAACGTGCAACAAGATATTTTTGCCCCCAAATGGTGCGGCGCACTTCGCAAAAATAAACAATAACACAGCAAATTCTTTACATTCATCCAAACTAAATGTTAACAAACATATACAAGACTGCACGTTTAAGTAGCAAACAATAAAAACATCACAATGGGTATCAATGCGCCCCTGGCGCAGACGATAAAGGAGTTGGATATGCAATTACGTAAGCTCGCCACTGCCATGCTGGTCATGGGAATGTCCGCCGGTCTGGCGCACGCAGAAGATGCGGCACCAGCGGCAGGCAGCACGCTGGACAAGATCGCCAAAAATGGCGTTATCGTTGTCGGTCACCGTGAATCATCGGTACCGTTTTCTTACTACGATAATCAGCAAAAAGTGGTCGGTTATTCACAGGATTACTCCAACGCCATCGTTGAAGCCGTGAAGAAAAAACTCAACAAGCCTGACCTGCAGGTAAAACTGATCCCGATTACCTCACAGAACCGTATCCCGCTGCTGCAAAACGGTACCTTCGACTTTGAATGTGGTTCCACCACCAACAACGTCGAGCGTCAAAAACAAGCGGCATTCTCTGACACCATTTTCGTTGTCGGCACCCGTCTGCTGGCGAAAAAAGGCGGCGACGTCAAAGATTTCGCTGACCTGAAAGGCAAAGCAGTGGTCGTGACTTCGGGTACCACCTCAGAAGTGCTGCTACACAAGCTGAACGAAGAACAAAAAATGGACATGCGCATCATCAGCGCGAAAGACCACGGTGACTCTTTCCGTACTCTGGAAAGCGGTCGCGCCGTTGCCTTTATGATGGATGACGCCCTGCTGGCTGGCGAACGCGCGAAGGCGAAGAAACCAGACAACTGGGAGATCGTCGGCAAGCCGCAGTCTCAGGAAGCCTACGGCTGCATGTTGCGTAAAGATGACCCAGAGTTCAAAAAGCTGATGGACGACACGATCGCCAAGGCGCAGACCTCAGGCGAAGCAGAGAAATGGTTTGATAAGTGGTTTAAAAACCCAATTCCACCGAAGAACCTGAACATGAATTTCGAACTGTCAGATGAGATGAAAGCTCTGTTCAAAGAACCGAATGATAAAGCGCTTAACTAACTAAAATAAATGGGAGGCTTCCCCTCCCTCTCGATTGCTACTCGGCACGGACAGACTATAAGCCTGATGGTCGTTCCCCATCAGGCCTGAAAACCGCAAAACGCTGAATAACAATCTTCGAGGGTAGCGCTGCTACCCTTTTTTTTCTGGAGTAGATTTATGTCTATAGACTGGAACTGGGGCATTTTTTTACAACAAGCCCCGTTCGGCAACACCACCTATCTCGGCTGGCTCTGGAGTGGTTTCCAGGTCACGGTCGCGTTATCCATTACGGCCTGGATTATCGCTTTCCTCATCGGTTCTTTATTCGGCATTTTACGTACAGTTCCCAACCGCTTCCTTGCCGGGATCGGCACGCTGTACGTTGAGCTGTTTCGTAATGTTCCGCTCATTGTCCAATTTTTTACCTGGTATCTGGTCATTCCTGAACTGTTGCCGGAAAACATTGGTATGTGGTTCAAGTCGGAACTGGATCCCAATATTCAGTTCTTCCTTTCATCCATGCTTTGTCTGGGGCTGTTTACCGCCGCGCGCGTCTGCGAGCAGGTTCGCGCTGCTATTCAGTCTCTGCCTCGTGGACAGAAAAACGCTGCGCTGGCGATGGGGCTGACGTTGCCGCAGGCTTATCGTTATGTTCTGCTGCCAAACGCTTACCGCGTGATTGTTCCGCCAATGACCTCAGAGATGATGAACCTGGTGAAGAACTCCGCGATCGCTTCTACTATCGGCCTGGTCGATATGGCGGCGCAGGCGGGGAAACTGCTGGATTACTCCGCCCACGCCTGGGAATCGTTTACGGCCATTACTCTGGCCTACGTGCTGATTAACGCTGTCATCATGCTGGTGATGAATCTCGTCGAACGCAAGATCCGCCTGCCGGGCAATATGGGAGGCAAATAATGTACGAATTTGACTGGAGTTCTATTGTCCCTTCCCTGCCGTATCTGCTGGATGGGCTGATGATCACGCTGAAAATTACCGTCACGGCGGTCGTCATTGGTATCGTATGGGGAACTATCCTGGCCGTCATGCGTCTGTCCAGCTTCGCGCCGATTGCCTGGTTTGCGAAAGGCTACGTCAACGTATTCCGTTCCATTCCACTGGTGATGGTACTGCTGTGGTTCTACCTGATTGTGCCCGGCTTCCTGCAAAACGTATTGGGTTTGTCGCCAAAGACCGATATTCGCCTGATCTCGGCGATGGTCGCGTTTTCAATGTTTGAAGCCGCGTACTACTCAGAGATTATCCGGGCAGGGATCCAGAGTATTTCTCGCGGGCAGTCCAGCGCCGCGCTGGCGCTGGGGATGACCCACTGGCAGTCGATGAAGCTCATTATTCTGCCGCAGGCCTTCCGCGCGATGGTGCCGCTGCTGCTTACCCAGGGTATCGTACTCTTCCAGGATACCTCGCTGGTCTATGTATTAAGTCTGGCAGACTTCTTCCGTACCGCCTCCACCATTGGCGAGCGTGACGGCACGCAGGTTGAAATGATCCTGTTTGCTGGCGCCGTTTATTTTGTATTCAGTCTGAGCGCATCGTTGTTGGTCAGCTATTTGAAGAAAAGGACAGTTTAATGATTACCCTGAAAAATGTTTCTAAATGGTATGGTCACTTTCAGGTGCTGACCGACTGCTCTACGGAAGTGAAAAAAGGTGAAGTGGTCGTGGTCTGCGGTCCTTCAGGTTCCGGTAAATCCACGCTTATCAAAACCGTGAACGGTCTGGAGCCGGTGCAACAGGGCGTCATCACGGTCGATGGCACCGTGGTGAACGACAAAAAAACCGATCTGGCCAAACTGCGCTCCCGTGTGGGCATGGTGTTCCAGCACTTTGAACTGTTTCCACATCTGTCGATCATTGAAAACCTGACGCTGGCGCAGGTAAAAGTGCTGAAACGCGATAAAGCGCCTGCCCGCGCAAAAGCGCAGAAGCTTCTGGAGCGTGTCGGTCTGGCGGCCCATGCCGAAAAGTTTCCGGCTCAGCTCTCCGGGGGACAGCAACAACGTGTCGCCATCGCCCGGGCGCTGTGCATGGATCCCATCGCTATGCTGTTTGACGAACCGACATCTGCGCTTGATCCTGAAATGATCAACGAAGTGCTGGACGTTATGGTTGAACTGGCCAATGAAGGGATGACCATGATGGTGGTTACCCACGAAATGGGCTTTGCGCGGAAAGTGGCGAACCGGGTGATCTTCATGGATGAAGGGAAAATTGTTGAAGACTCACCGAAAGAAGAGTTCTTCGCCAATCCGAAATCGGACCGCGCCAAAGACTTCCTCGCGAAAATCCTGCACTAATCTTGCTGGCGCGCACCGCTATGTGCGCGCCACCTCACGCTTTATCTCTTCACTTCTCGAAACAGGTACAGCCCAGCGTTAACCTTGTCACAAAGTCCCACTTACAAGGAGCAACAATGGCACTTCCTATCCTGTTTGATTGCGATCCAGGTCATGACGACGCTATCGCAATTGTTCTCGCCCTCGCCTCACCTGAACTGGATGTGAAAGCAATCACCTCTTCTGCCGGCAACCAGACGCCCGACAAAACGCTACGTAACGTATTACGCATGTTAACGTTACTCAACCGTACGGATATCCCTGTAGCCGGCGGAGCCGTAAAACCGCTGATGCGCGATCTGATTATTGCCGATAACGTCCACGGTGAGAGTGGGCTGGATGGCCCGGCATTGCCGGAACCCGCTTTCGCTCCTCTGGACTGTACCGCCGTGGAACTGATGGCGAAAACCCTGCGCGAAAGCCCGGAACCGGTCACGATTGTCTCCACCGGGCCGCAAACTAACGTGGCATTGCTTCTGAACAGCCATCCTGAGCTGCACGCCAAAATCGCCCGTATCGTGATTATGGGCGGTGCGATGGGCCTCGGGAACTGGACGCCCGCGGCGGAATTCAATATCTATGTCGATCCTGAAGCCGCTGAGATCGTATTCCAGTCGGGTATCCCAGTGGTGATGGCAGGTCTGGACGTCACGCATAAAGCGCAAATACATCGTGAAGATACCGAGCGATTCCGCGCTATCGGCAACCCTGTTTCGACGATCGTGGCTGAACTACTCGACTTTTTCGTTGAATATCATAAAGACGAAAAATGGGGATTCATCGGCGCGCCGCTGCACGACCCGTGTACCATTGCCTGGCTGCTGAAACCTGAACTGTTTACTACCGTTGAACGTTGGGTTGGCGTGGAAACGCAGGGCAAATATACCCAGGGGATGACGGTGGTGGACTACTATTTCCTGAGCGGCAATAAACCTAACGCAACCGTGATGGTGGACGTTGATCGCCAGGGGTTTGTCGATTTGCTGGCAGAACGGCTGAAGTTTTACGCCTAATACACGCCGGATGGCGCTAACGCTTATCCGGCCTACAAAATCGTGCAGTTTGTAGGCCGGATAAGACGCTTCGCGTCGCCATCCGGCAATAAGCGATCACGGCTCAAACGGTCTACGCTGAAACTGGTCATGGCCGCATTTCGGGCACAGCGGCAGTACATCCGGGGTGTATACCGCTAAATGGAAGTGGCACTTCTCGCAGACCAGATTGCCCAGGCCAACCACCTCGCCGCTGTGATAAACCCCATGATGGCTAAGATCCTGAAACACTTCGCGCCATTCGAGCTGCGTTTTATCAGTAATATCGGCCAGTTCCTGCCAGATGCTCTCTTTGATAACCCGCATAAAGACGCTGTCAGTCTCTTCATCGAGACTCTCTTCATAACTCAACGCAAACTCTTCAAGGTCGCGTCTGACGGCCCGGGTGACCTCTTCCACCTCGGTTCGCGTTAACTCCCCGGTCTGCATAACTCGCTGACGCGCCTGCTCCACCAGCGCATCAATATCACGTTCGCCGTTACGCAGGCGTTCGCTCAGTGAAGCCACCAGTTCACGGTAATATTGAGCAACCTTGTTCATCACTTCACCTCCTGGGTCGTTAACTGTCTATAATAATAGACGTTATTTACGCTACGCTTTGCAAGACTGTCCACAGAGTGTGTAAATTCGTGCAAGAATTATCCTTGCGGGAATTCAACGCTGAATGCGCGAAAGGCTGTTTTGGCGCGGGCGTTTGGGCTATGCTATGCGGATCTGAAACACCACATCTAGAGCTACGTTTGTAGCTGTATTGAAAACAGGACCACTGGCTGCCATGCAAGAGCAATACCGCCCGGAAGAGATAGAATCCAAAGTACAGCTTCACTGGGATGAGAAGCGCACATTTGAAGTGACCGAAGACGAGAGCAAAGAGAAGTATTACTGCCTGTCTATGCTTCCCTATCCTTCTGGTCGACTACACATGGGCCACGTACGTAACTACACCATCGGTGACGTGATCGCCCGCTACCAGCGTATGCTGGGCAAAAACGTACTGCAGCCCATTGGCTGGGATGCGTTCGGTCTGCCTGCGGAAGGCGCTGCGGTTAAAAACAACACCGCTCCGGCACCGTGGACGTACGACAACATCGCCTACATGAAAAACCAGCTCAAAATGCTGGGCTTTGGTTATGACTGGAGCCGCGAGCTGGCGACCTGCACCCCGGAATACTACCGTTGGGAACAGAAGTTCTTCACCGAGCTGTATAAAAAAGGCCTGGTATATAAGAAAACCTCTGCAGTCAACTGGTGCCCGAACGATCAGACCGTTCTTGCCAACGAGCAGGTTATCGACGGCTGCTGCTGGCGTTGCGATACCAAAGTTGAGCGTAAAGAGATCCCGCAGTGGTTCATTAAAATCACCGCTTACGCTGACGAACTGCTGCGCGATCTGGATAACCTGGATCACTGGCCGGACACCGTTAAGACCATGCAGCGCAACTGGATCGGTCGTTCTGAAGGTGTGGAAATCACCTTCGACGTGAACGGTTACGACAACACGCTGACCGTCTATACCACCCGTCCGGACACCTTTATGGGTGCGACCTACCTGGCCGTTGCCGCAGGTCATCCGCTGGCGCAGAAAGCCGCCGCGAACAACCCTGAACTGGCCGCCTTCATTGACGAATGCCGCAACACCAAGGTTGCTGAAGCCGAAATGGCAACCATGGAGAAGAAAGGCGTCGACACTGGCTTTAAAGCCGTTCACCCGCTGACTGGCGAAGAGATCCCGGTTTGGGCGGCAAACTTTGTCCTGATGGAATACGGCACTGGCGCAGTGATGGCCGTTCCGGGTCACGATCAGCGCGACTACGAATTTGCCACCAAATATGGCCTGACCATCAAGCCGGTCATTCTGACCGCCGAAGGCGCAGAGCCGGATCTGTCGGAACAAGCTCTGACCGAAAAAGGCGTGCTGTTTAACTCCGGTGAGTTCGATGGCCTCGACTTTGAAGCTGCCTTCAACGCCGTTGCTGACAAGCTGGTCGCAAAAGGCGTGGGTGAGCGTAAAGTTAACTATCGTCTGCGCGACTGGGGCGTTTCCCGTCAGCGTTACTGGGGCGCGCCGATTCCGATGGTGACGCTGGAAGACGGTACCGTACTGCCGACACCAGAAGATCAACTGCCGGTTATTCTGCCGGAAGACGTGGTCATGGACGGTATCACCAGCCCGATCAAAGCCGATCCTGAGTGGGCGAAAACCACCATTAACGGCATGCCTGCGCTGCGTGAGACCGACACCTTCGATACCTTTATGGAGTCCTCCTGGTACTACGCGCGTTATACCTGCCCGCAGTACAACGAAGGCATGCTGGATCCAGAGGCCGCTAACTACTGGCTGCCAGTTGACATCTACATTGGCGGTATCGAACACGCCATCATGCACCTGCTCTACTTCCGCTTCTTCCATAAGCTGATGCGCGACGCGGGCATGGTCAACTCTGACGAACCGGCTAAACAACTGTTGTGTCAGGGCATGGTGCTGGCAGATGCGTTCTATTACGTCGGCGCTAACGGCGAGCGTAACTGGGTTTCTCCGGTTGATGCCATCGTTGAACGCGACGAAAAAGGTCGTATCGTGAAGGCGAAGGACGCCGAAGGTCATGAACTGGTGTATACCGGCATGAGCAAGATGTCCAAGTCCAAAAACAACGGCATCGACCCGCAGGTGATGGTTGAACGTTACGGCGCGGACACCGTGCGTCTGTTTATGATGTTCGCCTCTCCGGCTGACATGACCCTGGAATGGCAGGAATCCGGCGTTGAAGGGGCTAACCGCTTCCTGAAACGTGTCTGGAAACTGGTTTACGAGCATACTTCTAAAGGTGATGTTGCTGCCCTGAACGTTGCTGCTCTGAGCGAAGATCAAAAAGCGCTGCGTCGCGACGTACACAAAACTATCGCTAAAGTCACCGATGATATCGGTCGTCGTCAGACCTTTAACACCGCAATTGCGGCGATTATGGAACTGATGAACAAGCTGGCGAAAGCGCCGCAGGAAGACGAGCAGGACCGCGCCCTGATGCAGGAAGCGTTGCTGGCCGTTGTGCGTATGCTTAACCCGTTCACCCCACACGTTTGCTTCACCCTGTGGCAGGCGCTGAAAGGCGAAGGTGATATCGATAACGCACCGTGGCCAGTAGCTGACGAAAGCGCTATGGTTGAAGACTCAACGCTGGTTGTCGTTCAGGTTAACGGTAAAGTACGTGGCAAAATCACCGTTCCGGTAAACGCCACCGAAGAACAGGTTCGTGAACGTGCTGGCCAGGAACACCTGGTGGCAAAATATCTTGATGGCGTTACCGTGCGTAAAGTGATTTACGTACCGGGTAAACTCCTCAATCTGGTCGTTGGCTAAGCGCGGGAGGAAGCGTGCGACTTCTGACAACATTGTTGTTATCTCTGGCGGTGCTGGTCACCGCCGGGTGTGGTTGGCATCTGCGTAGTACTACGCAGGTTCCACCCTCAATGAAAACCATGATCCTGAACTCTGGCGATCCGAATGGCCCATTAAGCCGCGCTGTGCGTAATCAGCTGCGTCTGAACGGCGTTACGCTGCTTGAAGACGGTACCATGCGCAAAGATGTGACGTCCTTACGCCTTGGCGCGGTCAGCATTTCGCAGGATACAGCGTCGGTATTCCAGAATGGTCAAACGGCTGAATACCAGATGGTGATGTCCGTAAGCGCTACCGTACTGATTCCGGGACATGATATTTACCCCATCAGCGCCAAAGTTTATCGTTCGTTCTTTGACAACCCACAGGCTGCACTGGCGAAGGATAACGAGCAGGACATGATCATCAAAGAGATGTACGACAAAGCGGCAGAACAGTTGATTCGTAAGCTGCCAAGCGTACATTTGGCCGATACTCAGTCATCCAGTGTGGATGCTGAGCCAGCAGCGACGAAACCTGCAGCGCCAGCGTCATCTCCGGCGCGTGTTTCCACCACGCTGGGTAACTGATGCTCAAGCTGTACCCTGAACAACTCCGCGCACAGCTCAATGAAGGGCTGCGCGCGGCGTATTTACTACTGGGCAACGATCCCCTTTTATTGCAGGAAAGCCAGGATGCCATCCGTCTGGCTGCCGCAACGCAAGGATTCGAAGAACACCACGCTTTTACTCTGGACACCAGCACCGACTGGGGAGAAATATTTTCACTCTGCCAGGCGATGAGCCTGTTTGCCAGCCGTCAAACGCTACTCCTGCAGTTGCCTGAAAATGGCCCCAATGCCGCCATTAACGAACAACTCGCTTCGCTCATCACTCTGCTTCATGACGATCTGCTGCTGATTGTTCGCGGCAACAAACTGACTAAGGCGCAGGAAAACGGCGCATGGTATACCGGGCTGGCGAATAACGCGGTTCAGGTTAGCTGCCAGACGCCGGAACAAGCACAGCTTCCACGCTGGGTTGCTGCAAGAGCGAAACTTAACAACCTGCAACTGGATGACGCAGCCAATCAGCTATTATGCTATTGCTATGAAGGTAACCTGTTAGCACTGGCGCAAGCCCTTGAGCGGTTAGCGTTGCTATGGCCTGATGGCAAACTCACGCTACCTCGCGTAGAGAAAGCCGTTAACGATGCCGCGCACTTTACCCCATTCCACTGGGTGGATGCGCTGCTGATGGGCAAAAGCAAGCGCGCGTTGCACATCCTGCAACAGTTACGCCTTGAGGGCAGCGAGCCGGTTATTTTACTGCGTACGATACAGCGCGAATTGCTGTTGCTGGTCAACCTGAAACGGCAGTCGGCCCATACGCCCTTACGCACGTTGTTTGATAAACATCGTGTGTGGCAAAATCGCCGTGGCATGATGGGAGACGCGCTTAACCGGCTAAATCCGGCACAGCTGCGTCAGGCCGTGACGCTGTTAACGCGTACGGAAATTACGCTTAAACAAGACTATGGTCAGTCAGTGTGGGCGGAACTTGAGGGACTTTCCCTTTTGCTCTGCCATAAATCGCTGGCCGATGTTTTTATTGATGGTTGATATGAAATCATTGCAGGCTCTGTTCGGCGGCACCTTTGATCCGGTGCATTATGGTCATCTTAAACCGGTTGAAATTCTGGCTAATCTGATTGGCCTTTCCCGGGTCATCATCATGCCCAATAACGTGCCGCCACATCGCGCGCAACCCGAAGCGTCCGGCGAACAACGTAAGCGCATGGTTGAACTGGCCATTGCTGATAAGCCGCTGTTTTCTCTGGATGAACGCGAACTCAAACGCGATACCGCCTCCTACACCGCGCAAACGCTACAAGAGTGGCGTGAAGAGCAAGGTCCGGACGTGCCGTTAGCGTTTATTATTGGTCAGGACTCGCTGCTAACCTTTCCGTCCTGGCATGACTACGACACGATTTTGGGTAACACGCATCTTATTGTGTGCCGACGCCCGGGCTACCCACTCGAGATGGCGCAGGAAAAGCACCAGCAGTGGCTGGAGGATCATCTGACCCATTCGCCGGAAGACCTGCACAACCTGCCCTGCGGGAAAATTTACCTGGCCGAAACGCCGTGGTTTAACATCTCCGCCACGCTGATCCGCGAGCGCCTGGAAAAAGGGGAGCCGTGCGACGACTTACTGCCGGGCGCTGTGCTTGACTATATCAATCAACAAGGGTTGTACCGCTAAGCGCCTTGCGTAATGCCGCCAGCAGTCGGTTATTCTCTTCCATGCTGCGAACGGCTACGCGATAATAGCGCGTATCCAGCCCCGGATAGTTAGCGCAACTGCGGATCAAAACATGTTGTTCGAGCATGGCGCGTTGCAGATCAACATCCGTCAGATCGCAGCGTAATAAACGATAATTTGCCCGGCCGGGATACACCGTCAGGCCGGACAGTTCTTGCAACTGTAGATCAAACCGCGCGCCCTCTTGCTCCAGCCATTTCCACGTCGCCTGCTGATAGGCGCTATCGCGTAAAATAATCTCGCCTGCAAGGGCAGCAAACGCATTAATTGACCACGGCATTTGTTGGCTACGCATCTGTGCAACGGCGTGCTGGTTACTGTTGACCAGATACCCCAAACGCAATCCCGGTATCGCATAGAATTTAGTCAACGAGCGCAGCACCCAAATATGTGGATTCCCGTGCAGCAGCGGGATAAATCCCGGCTCACCGGCAATAAAATCAATAAACGCTTCATCAAGGATCAGATTGATCCCAAGCCGTTCACAACGGGTGGCAATCTCACGTAGCAGGTGGTTATCTGGCAGTAAACCGGTAGGATTGTTAGGCGTACAGAGAAACAGGCAGTCCAGCTCAGAGGTTAACGCATCAAGAATCGCCTCGGTAAGTTGCCAGCCATCCTCTTCACGCAGCGCAAATTCATGAATCGCACACTCCCCCCATTGCAACGCCCGACGATATTCCGCAAATCCGGGCGTGACGATCATCGCATGACGTGGCTTAAGGCCATGCACCAGGGTAAAAATAGACTCGGTCTCGCCGTTTCCAGCCAGGATCCACGAGGCCGGGATCTGATGATGATGCGCCAGCGCCGCATGCAGTTGAGCGTAATCGACATCCGGGTAACGCTCCGCGCAGTCCAGATTGTCGATAATCGCGCGTTTTAAACTTGCCGGCATACCCAGCGGGTTAATATTCGCGCTAAAATCCAGCAATTGTTCAGGCGAGATCCCCAACAATTCGGCGGCTTCTCGGGTATTACCACCATGCGCGCTCTTCAATAAAGACATCGTGCCGCTCCACGTAAAAAAGGGTATTTTAGTGAAAAAACTCTGCGCAATCAGGGCAAACATCATATTTTGTGCGAATAGCTTCACGAGGAAAACATGAGACTCTGGTTAGTACGGCATGGCGAAACCGACGCCAATGTCGCCGGATTATACAGCGGCCACGCCCCCACCTCGCTAACGGAGCGGGGGATCGCACAGGCGCAAACAGTGGGCAAGCTGTTACGCAATCTTCCTGTCGACAATGTTCTTTGCAGCGAACTCGAACGCGCCCGCCATACAACCCGGTTGATCTTAGGCGATCGCGACCTCCCTGTGCGCATTATGCCTGAACTGAATGAGATGTTTTTTGGTGACTGGGAAATGCGCCACCATCGCGATTTAGCGCGCGAAGACGCTGAAAATTACGCCTTATGGTGTAACGACTGGCAGAACGCAACGCCAACGAATGGCGAAGGCTTTCAGGCATTTTCTCAGCGGGTTGAACGCTTCATTGCCCAACTTGCCGATTATAAAGCGTGTCAAAACCTGCTGGTGGTGAGTCATCAGGGCGTGCTGAGCGTGTTGGTCGCCCGCCTGCTGTCCATGCCGGCTGCGGCAATGTGGCATTTCCGCGTCGAACAAGGCTGCTGGAGCGCAATAGATTTATGTGACGATTTCGCGGTTCTGAAAGTGCTTAACAGCCGGGCCGCATGGGACGACGGGGAGTGAATGCGCGGTTTTTTCTGCCGAAGGGCCTCTCTCCCATTGACACCCCCTGACAGGCTGTTATCCTCCGCAACCTGACTTTTCCCGCCCTTCAGAGCTTTGCAGAAATTGTTTTACAAAAATGGCGATGCATTCTGTGGCGTGGGGTGGGATGATAGCGCACTTCAAAAGCGCTTTCGGAGACATTTGTCCCGATATCGCCTCTGGTTCAGGTATACTAACAGACGTTTTTAACTCTTTTCACCCAGGGGGAACACTTGCAGGGTAAAGCACTCCAGGATTTTGTAATCGACAAAATTGATGACCTGAAAGGTCAAGACATCATCGCCTTAGACGTTCAGGGTAAATCCAGTATCACTGATTGCATGATTATCTGCACCGGTACATCCAGCCGTCACGTTATGTCTATCGCAGATCACGTTGTTCAGGAGTCCCGCACTGCCGGCCTGCTGCCGCTCGGCGTGGAAGGCGAGAACGTCGCTGACTGGATCGTCGTTGACCTCGGCGATGTGATTGTCCACGTGATGCAGGAAGAAAGCCGTCGCCTGTATGAACTGGAAAAACTCTGGAGTTAATGCGTGAAGCTGCAACTTGTCGCTGTGGGTACGAAAATGCCTGACTGGGTACAAACCGGATTTACCGAATATCTGCGTCGGTTTCCGAAAGATATGCCTTTTGAGCTGATCGAAATCCCGGCAGGAAAACGCGGCAAGAACGCGGACATTAAACGCATTCTCGACAAAGAGGGTGAGCAGATGCTGGCCGCCGCAGGCAAAAACCGCATCGTCACCCTTGATATTCCGGGCAAACCCTGGGACACGCCGCAACTGGCGACCGAACTGGAGCGCTGGAAACTGGACGGTCGTGACGTCAGTCTGCTGATCGGCGGGCCGGAAGGTCTTTCTCCCGCCTGTAAAGCCGCGGCGGAACAAAGCTGGTCACTCTCTGCATTAACCCTACCTCACCCTCTTGTTCGGGTTCTGGTCGCAGAGAGTCTGTACAGGGCGTGGAGCATTACCACCAACCATCCTTATCACCGTGAGTGATCATTGATTCTTGAGTAGATTAAGCAGCGGATGAAACTACAGAATTCTTTTCGCGACTATTCGGCTGAGTCCGCGCTGTTTGTGCGCCGGGCGCTGGTCGCTTTTTTGGGGATTTTGCTGCTGACCGGCGTGCTGATCGCCAACCTGTATAATCTGCAAATCGTTCGCTTTACTGATTATCAGACCCGTTCGAACGAAAACCGCATTAAACTGGTACCCATTCCTCCCAGTCGCGGCATTATTTATGACCGTAACGGAATTCCGCTTGCCCTTAACCGCACCATTTATCAGATTGAAATGATGCCGGAGAAGGTAGATAACATTCAGGATACGCTCGACGCGCTGCGCAACGTCGTAGACCTGACGGATGACGATATTGCCGCGTTTAAAAAAGAGCGCGCCCGTTCACACCGCTTCACCTCTATTCCGGTAAAAACCAACCTGACGGAAGTTCAGGTCGCACGGTTTGCCGTAAATCAATATCGCTTTCCTGGCGTTGAAGTTAAAGGCTATAAACGCCGCTACTACCCTTACGGTTCCGCCCTGACCCACGTGATTGGCTACGTATCGAAGATCAACGATAAAGACGTGGATCGCCTGGACAAAGACGGCAAACTGGCTAACTACGCTGCGACGCATGATATTGGTAAGCTCGGTATTGAACGCTACTATGAAGACGTACTGCATGGGCAGACCGGCTATGAAGAAGTTGAAGTCAACAACCGCGGTCGTGTCATTCGTCAGTTGAAAGAGGTCGCGCCGCAGGCCGGGCATGATATTTACCTCACGTTGGATTTGAAGCTCCAGCAGTATATTGAAACGCTGCTGGCGGGTAGCCGCGCCGCCGTGGTGGTCACCGACCCGCGTACCGGTGGCGTTCTGGCGCTGGTTTCCATGCCAAGCTACGACCCGAACCTGTTTGTGGATGGCATCTCCAGTAAAGATTACTCCGGGTTGCTCAATGATCCGAATACCCCCTTGGTTAACCGCGCCACGCAAGGCGTTTATCCTCCGGCGTCGACGGTTAAGCCTTACGTGGCGGTTTCTGCATTAAGCGCGGGCGTCATCACCCGCAATACCGGTCTGTTCGATCCGGGCTGGTGGCAGTTACCCGGCTCTGAGAAACGTTACCGCGACTGGAAAAAATGGGGTCACGGCCACCTGAACATTACCCGCTCCCTGGAAGAGTCCGCGGATACGTTTTTCTATCAAATCGCCTATGATATGGGGATAGACCGGCTTTCCGAGTGGATGAGCAAGTTTGGCTATGGCCAATATACGGGTATCGATCTTGCCGAAGAACGTTCCGGGAACATGCCAACCCGTGAATGGAAGCAAAAACGGTTTAAAAAACCATGGTACCAGGGTGATACCATTCCGGTAGGCATCGGTCAGGGTTACTGGACGGCAACCCCTATCCAGATGAGTAAAGCGCTGATGATCCTTATCAACGACGGTTTGGTAAAAGTCCCGCATCTGCTGATGAGCACGGCAGAAAATGGCAAGCAAGTGCCATGGGTTCAGCCGCACGAACCGCCCGTGGGCGATATTCATTCCGGTTACTGGGAAATCGCCAAAGACGGTATGTACGGTGTCGCTAACCGCCCTAACGGGACTGCACATAAATATTTCGCTGGCGCGCCTTACAAAATTGCGGCGAAATCCGGTACCGCACAGGTCTTTGGCCTGAAAGCGAATGAAACCTATAACGCGCATAAGATCGCCGAACGTTTACGTGACCACAAGTTAATGACAGCCTTCGCACCCTATGATAAACCCCAGGTCGCTGTCGCCATGATCCTTGAAAACGGCGGCGCGGGTCCGGCTGTGGGGACGATTATGCGCCAGATCCTTGACCACATTATGTTGGGCGACAACAACACCAATCTGCCTGCGGAAAACCCAGCGGTTGCAGCAGCTGAGGACCAATAATCGTGACGGATAATCCGAACAAAAAAACATTTTGGGACAAAATCCACATCGATCCCACAATGTTGCTTATTTTGCTGGCTCTGCTGGTCTACAGCTCGCTGGTCATCTGGAGCGCCAGCGGCCAGGATATTGGCATGATGGAGCGTAAGGTCGGCCAGATCGCGATGGGTCTGGTCATCATGGTGGTGATGGCGCAAATTCCCCCCAGGGTTTATGAAGGTTGGGCGCCCTATCTCTATATCTTCTGTATCATTCTGTTGGTGGCGGTTGACGCCTTCGGCGCTATTTCCAAAGGCGCCCAGCGCTGGCTGGATTTGGGTATCGTGCGCTTTCAGCCTTCTGAAATCGCCAAGATTGCCGTGCCGCTGATGGTCGCGCGCTTCATCAACCGCGATGTCTGCCCGCCATCGCTAAAAAATACCGCGATTGCGCTGGTGCTGATTTTTATGCCCACGCTGCTGGTTGCCGCTCAGCCTGACCTCGGCACCTCAATTCTGGTTGCCCTTTCTGGTCTGTTTGTCCTGTTCCTTTCCGGTTTAAGCTGGCGTTTAATCGGTGTGGCGGTAGTTTTGGTCGCCGCGTTTATTCCGATACTGTGGTTCTTCCTGATGCATGACTACCAGCGTCAGCGCGTCATGATGTTACTTGATCCAGAAACCGATCCTCTGGGCGCGGGCTATCACATTATTCAGTCTAAAATTGCTATTGGTTCCGGCGGATTACGCGGTAAAGGCTGGCTGCACGGTACGCAGTCGCAGCTTGAGTTTTTACCCGAACGCCACACTGACTTTATCTTCGCAGTCTTAGCGGAAGAGCTGGGTCTGGTGGGAATCCTGATTTTGCTGACGCTGTACATTTTGCTGATTATGCGCGGGTTGTGGATCGCGGCTCGCGCACAAACCACCTTTGGTCGCGTCATGGCGGGTGGTTTAATGTTGATATTATTCGTTTATGTCTTCGTAAATATTGGTATGGTGAGCGGTATTCTACCTGTGGTTGGGGTTCCACTCCCATTGGTCAGTTACGGAGGCTCGGCACTGATCGTGCTGATGGCCGGGTTCGGGATTGTTATGTCGATCCACACCCATAGAAAAATGTTGTCGAAAAGCGTGTAAGGGGTACGCAATGCGTAAGCAGTGGCTTGGTATCTGCATCGCAGCAGGAATGCTCGCGGCGTGTTCGAATGATGATGGTCAGCAACAGGTTGCTGTCGCGCCGCAGCCTGCGGTGTGTAATGGTCCGATTGTTGAAATCAGCGGGGCCGATCCGCGCTTTGAACCCCTGAACCCAACGGCGAATCAGGACTACCAGCGTGATGGTAAGAGCTACAAAATAGTCCAGGATCCCTCCCGCTTTAGCCAGGCCGGGCTTGCCGCTATTTATGATGCGGAGCCTGGAAGCAATTTAACCGCGTCTGGTGAAGCGTTTGACCCAATGCAGTTGACCGCTGCGCACCCGACGCTGCCGATCCCAAGCTATGCCAGAATCACCAACCTGGCAAACGGCAGGATGATCGTCGTACGCATTAACGATCGCGGCCCTTATGGCAACGATCGCGTCATTTCACTTTCACGTGCCGCCGCAGATCGACTGAACACGTCTAACAACACCAAAGTGCGTATCGACCCTATCATCGTCGCGCAGGATGGTTCATTATCCGGCCCGGGAATGGCCTGCACAACTGTGGCGAAACAAACCTATGCCCTGCCGGCTCGTCCTGATTTAAGCGGTGGCGGCGCGATGTCTTCCGCACCGGATGCGGGTCAGCCGCAAAACGATATCCGCCCTATCAGTAATTCCACGCTGAAAAGCGAGGATACCAGCGGTGCGCCGGTCAACAGCAGTGGTTTCCTCGGCGCGCCGACAACGCTTGCTGCCGGTGTACTTGAAGGCAGCGAACCCACGCCTGCGCCACAGCCTGTAACCGCCGCTCCCGCAGCGTCAACTGCCACGGTAACCGCGCCAGCGACCGTTGCCGCGCCAGCTGCTGCGACCAACGGACGCTATGTCGTTCAGGTCGGTGCCGTTAGCGATCAAACCCGTGCGCAGCAGTATCAAAAGCGCTTAAGTCAGCAGTTTGGCGTCCCTGGACGGGTAGTGCAAAACGGCGCGGTATGGCGTATTCAGATGGGGCCATTCGCCAGTAAAACTGAAGCCTCCTCATTGCAGCAGCGTCTTCAATCCGAGGCGCAATTACAGTCCTTCATCACCGGCATGTAATAACGTAAACCGGGTATCTGAATTGTCAATTTCCGTAAATGACATTAACAAAGTCACGCGGAAAGTCAGATGCCTGCCCGTTATGCATTTGCTATAGTAGGGCACTTTTTTTAATTTCATCACGGACGTCGTAGTTCAGACCATGAAGACCACTTTTTCCGCTCGTTTCGTGCAGCGTATGGCGCTCACCGCGGCTCTCTGCGCAGCTACTCTCTCTGCTGCCCATGCCGATGACCTGAATATTAAAACCATGATCCCCGGCGTTCCGCAGATCGATGCGGAGTCGTATATCCTGATTGATTACAACTCAGGTAAAGTTCTGGCAGAACAGAATGCTGACACTCGCCGCGACCCCGCCAGCCTGACCAAGATGATGACCAGCTACGTTATCGGCCAGGCGATGAAAGCCGGGAAGTTCAAAGAAACCGATCTGGTCACCGTCGGCAATGACGCATGGGCTACGGGTAACCCGGTCTTTAAAGGTTCATCGCTGATGTTCCTCAAGCCAGGCATGCAGGTTCCTGTCTCTCAGTTGATCCGTGGTATTAACCTGCAGTCCGGGAACGACGCATGTGTGGCGATGGCTGACTTCGCTGCCGGCAGCCAGGATGCTTTCGTCGGCCTGATGAACAGCTATGTGAACGCGCTGGGTCTGAAAAACACCCACTTCCAGACCGTTCATGGTCTTGATGCTGACGGTCAGTACAGCTCAGCCCGCGATATGGCGATGATTGGTCAGGCGCTGATTCGCGATGTGCCTAATGAATACTCTATCTATAAAGAAAAAGAGTTCACCTTTAACGGCATTCGTCAGTTGAACCGTAACGGTCTGCTGTGGGATAACAGCCTGAATGTCGACGGTATCAAAACCGGTCACACCGATAAAGCTGGCTATAACCTTGTTGCATCCGCAACCGAAGGCCAGATGCGTCTGATCTCCGCCGTAATGGGTGGCCGCACCTATAAAGGTCGCGAAACCGAAAGCAAAAAACTGCTGACCTGGGGCTTCCGTTTCTTCGAAACCGTCAACCCGCTGAAAGTGGGTAAAGAATTTGCCTCAGAACCCGCCTGGTTTGGTAACACCGATCGCGCATCGTTAGGTGTCGATAAGGATGTCTACCTGACTATTCCGCGCGGCCGTATGAAAGATCTGAAAGCAAGTTATGTGCTGAACACCACTGAACTGCACGCGCCGCTGCAGAAAAATCAGGTTGTCGGTACCATCAACTTCCAGCTTGATGGCAAAACCATCGAGCAGCGCCCGCTGGTCGTGCTGCAGGAAATCCCGGAAGGCAACTTCTTTGGGAAAATCATTGATTACATTAAATTAATGTTCCATCACTGGTTTGGCTAAAAATCGAACACTTGAAAGTGTGATTTACGTCCCCATATACTAGGTATCCAGATAACTCCCACGCGCTGTGGGAGTTATTATTTTTTGATGTAACGCCGGAGCTGACATGAAAACCAAACTTAACGAACTGCTTGAATTCCCTACTCCATTTACTTACAAAGTAATGGGGCAGGCGTTGCCTGAGCTGGTTGATCAGGTGGTTGAAGTGGTACAGCGCCATGCGCCAGGTGATTACTCTCCGACGGTAAAACCGAGCAGCAAAGGCAACTACCACTCGGTCTCTATCACCATCACTGCTACACACATTGAGCAGGTTGAAACACTGTACGAAGAATTAGGCAATATTGATATCGTACGCATGGTGCTGTAAAAACCTGTCGGTTACCCGCTGCATCCCCGCTCGGGTAACCCCTTCCTCCTGTGATATACTTTTCCCCTCTTTAACATTCTCTACTCTGTGTGAGTATCTACGGAGATGCCGTTTTGTATCAGGATAAAATTCTGGTCCGCCAGCTCGGTCTTCAACCTTACGAGCCAGTCTCTCTGGCCATGCACGAATTTACCGATACCCGCGATGAAAACAGTCATGATGAAATCTGGCTGGTAGAGCATTATCCTGTCTTTACCCAGGGTCAGGCCGGTAAAGCCGAGCATGTACTGATGCCGGGAGATATTCCGGTGATTCAGAGCGATCGCGGCGGTCAGGTGACCTACCACGGACCTGGTCAACAGGTCATGTATGTGCTGTTGAACCTGAAACGCCGCAAACTGGGCGTTCGCGAACTGGTTACGCTGCTGGAGCAAACTGTCGTCAATACCCTTGCGGAAATTGGCATCGACGCCCACCCGCGAGCCGATGCGCCAGGCGTTTATGTCGGTGAGAAGAAAATCTGCTCATTAGGGTTACGTATTCGTAAGGGATGTTCATTTCACGGCTTAGCGCTTAACGTGGATATGGACCTGTCGCCTTTCCTGCGTATCAACCCTTGCGGTTATGCCGGAATGGAGATGGCAAAAGTATCGCAATGGGATAGCGCTGCCACGACTGAAAGCATTCGCCCACGCCTGCTGGCCAACATTCTGGCGCTGTTGGGTAACCCACCGCACGAGTACGTTGTGGACTAAAAAGGCAGTTATACTTTGCCACGGCATATGTTGTGGCAAATGGCACAAAACAACAACTATTTTACATTTTGCCAGCCTGTCAGGCTGCTTTCTGGCCCGTTTCAATGATATACTGCGTATCACTAATTCAAAAATAGTTGATAAATGCAACATTCCCTTGAATTGAAACGCTTTCCTTCGTAATTCGCAACTGGAACACGCAAGCTATGAGTAAACCCATTGTGATGGAACGCGGTGTTAAATACCGCGATGCCGATAAGATGGCTCTTATCCCGGTTAAAAATGTGGCAACAGAGCGTGAAGCCCTGCTGCGTAAACCGGAATGGATGAAAATAAAACTGCCAGCGGACTCCACCCGTATCCAGGGCATCAAAGCGGCAATGCGCAAAAACGGCCTGCACTCTGTCTGCGAAGAAGCTTCCTGCCCTAACCTGGCTGAATGTTTCAATCACGGAACCGCAACCTTTATGATCCTCGGCGCAATCTGTACTCGCCGTTGCCCATTCTGTGACGTTGCCCATGGCCGTCCGGTTGCGCCTGATGCTAACGAGCCGTTGAAACTGGCTCAGACCATTGCGGACATGGCGCTGCGCTATGTCGTCATTACCTCCGTTGACCGTGACGATCTGCGTGACGGCGGTGCTCAGCACTTTGCTGACTGCATCACCGCTATCCGCGAGAAAAGCCCATCGATTAAAATCGAAACGCTGGTGCCTGACTTCCGTGGTCGTATGGATCGCGCGTTGGATATCCTCACGGCCACGCCGCCGGACGTATTTAACCACAACCTCGAAAACGTACCGCGTATTTACCGTAATGTCCGTCCGGGAGCGGACTACAACTGGTCGCTGAAGCTTCTGGAGCGTTTCAAGGAAGCGCACCCGGAGATCCCGACTAAATCGGGTCTGATGGTAGGTCTGGGTGAAACCAATGCCGAAATTATTGAAGTCATGCGCGATCTGCGCAGTCATGGCGTGACCATGCTGACGCTGGGGCAGTATTTGCAGCCGAGCCGCCATCACCTGCCGGTGCAACGCTATGTCAGCCCGGATGAGTTCGACGAGATGAAAGCCGAAGCCATGGCGATGGGCTTTACCCATGCAGCCTGCGGCCCGTTTGTTCGTTCTTCATACCACGCTGATATGCAGGCCAAAGGGCTGGAAGTGAAGTAATCGTGTAATACTCACTTACATATCAGCAATAAAAAAACCGGCAATTTGCCGGTTTTTTTCATACAGAGCATACAGTATGAGCATCATGCTCCTGATATTACTCTTTATGAGAGAGCTTTTCCGCCTGAACGCTACCATCAGCCTCTTTCCTGGCATCGGTATTATCGTCGTTCATCGCTTTCTTAAAGCCCTTAATTGCCGTTCCCAGGTCTCCACCCAGTGTACGTAACTTCTTGGTACCAAACAGCAGAACGACCAGTGCGGCAACCACCAGCAGTTTGGTAATACTAATCTCACCCATAGATACCTTCTTAACTTAAACCAGGCTACATAATGCGCCATATTAACCTGAGAATATTAACGGCCTTTCGACGCGCGCACACAATAGCAATCTGTAACAAGGTGAATCAAGTCTTGTTTAAAAAAACGTCATAATAATTGCGGTGGCGCAAAGCGTCGGTTAATTAACACCGGAAGTTGCGCCCTGACCTGCTTCACCCGCTCTGCTGAAACCTCGGCCATAATCAGCGCCGGCGTTTCTGCCGCTGCGGCAATGGTCACCCCAAAGGGATCGATGACCCGGCTTTGCCCAATGTTCTTATTACCACATTCTCCAGCGGCAATAACATAGCAAGTAGCATCAAGAGCCCTTGCCGCCAACAATGTTGCCCAGTGATGCTCTTTTAGCGCTCCCCGCACCCAGGCGGCAGGTAAAGCGAGAATGTCGGCCCCCTGCAGAGCGTGCGCTAACGCCAGCTCAGGGAAACGCAGGTCATAGCAGGTCATCAACCCTACCTTTAATCCGTCTACGTCCAGCAGCGGCGCTATGGCGTCTCCTGCATCGACATTCCGCGACTCCTGAATCGCAAACGCGTCGTAAAGATGCAATTTTGCATAATGGGCAACAACCCGACCTCCCCGCAACGCCACCAGCATGTTAAAAGCCCGACCTGGCACAGAAGGAACATGAATCGTCAGAATTGTCGTCATCTCATTTTGCGCGCTTTCTCGGAGTAAACGCGTCAGGAACCCACCCTCCAGCAATTGCGCTGACTTCACTGACAGGTCAGGGTCAATATCGTTACGGGCCAGCAACGCCTCCGGTAGTACCAACAACGATACTCCCTCTCCTGCGGCCTGAGACATTAATGAAGCGCAGGTTTCTGCATTCTTTTCCCACGAAGGACCCACGGCAAACTGCCCTGCTGCAACGAACATATTCCCTCCAGAAAAGTTTGTCAGGCTCGCCAACAGTGATTATTCAGCGTTACACTCATCCTATATACAATCAAATAGCAGGATTTAGCAGTGTTACAACTTCTTTTAGCGGTTTTTATCGGTGGTGGTACAGGTAGCGTAGCAAGATGGATGTTGAGCATGCGCTTCAACCCACTGCATCAGGCTATCCCATTCGGTACGCTGGCGGCAAACTTACTTGGCGCGTTTATCATTGGTATGGGTCTGGCGTGGTTTAATCGCATGACAAACATCGATCCAATGTGGAAAGTGCTGATTACTACCGGCTTTTGCGGCGGGTTGACAACGTTCTCCACCTTCTCGGCAGAGGTCGTGTTTTTACTTCAGGAAGGACGCTTTGGCTGGGCTATGGTGAATGTGCTGGTTAATCTGCTGGGGTCATTTGCGATGACCGCTCTGGCATTCTGGCTGGTTTCTGCCTCTCCCGCACATTAGAGCGAAAAAAACCCGCAATTAAGCGGGTTTTGAATGCTTGCTGTCGTATGCTTACAGAGCGATTACGTTTGCAGCAGAAGGGCCTTTGGCACCGTTAGTGATTTCGAACTCTACGCGCTGACCTTCAGCCAGAGTTTTAAAACCATTGGTCTGGATTGCAGAGAAGTGTACGAACACGTCTTTGCTGCCATCTTCCGGAGTAATGAAACCGAATCCTTTGGACTCATTAAACCACTTAACGTTACCTTTAATCTTAGACATCAAAATTACCTTTACATGAAAAATAGACACAAATGCTGTGTCGGGTATCAGTACAACAATTGTGATGCGCTTTGTCCAGTCGAACTTTATCAAAAAGTGATAAATGTCGCGTTATTTTTCAGTAACCGTTTCCATCCATATGTTTTTAATGGTTTTTTTAAAACCTGACTGACAATACAGGCAGTCCATCAAAACTGGAAGCGTAACCACGCAAAGTAGACGTTACCATTGTTATAGGTTCCTGGAATGTAGGTCATCTGGAACGTTGCCGGACCATAACCGATTGACGCCAGCGGTAACAGCACCGGTACGGGAATGTAGTTCCAGTTATCGCGTGCGGTAAAACCAGCGGTAAAGCCAAGGCCGGTATGGAAGTTTTCATCAGGCAGCGGTCGCCAGGTTTTCTCCCAGCCGTAGCCGCCAATCGGTTCCCATTTATTGTAGGAATCCTTAAAGGCCATAATATAAAGCCCGTGCCAGTTACCTTTATCATCCCAACGGGACTGGCCAAATCCGGCCCCCCATGGGCGTTCATTGTAGCGATCCGTTTTTTCTTTATCGTAGGCAAAACGGGCATGCCAGGTAATAGCCGGTACATACAGGTCATAATGCTCCGGCTGCTGCCAGGTTTCACTGACATTATCTTTAAACGTGGCAAACCAGCCTTTATCTTCAGCAGCCCCTTGGGGAATGAAAGCTAACTGAATAAAAAGAAATGAAAAAATGAGAAAATATCGTTTAGCGACAATCACAACTTAATTACCATCCTGGGAGTTATCAGCAATTGTAGCAAACTCAACCTTAATGTTAACTTAACAAAAATGCGCAGGTAAAAAATCAGAATATTCTTCGGGCAATACTTATAAGATGATTCCCCCTCTATTTACTGGGCTTTATTACAGGAATAATTTTCTCTTGATTGCTAATAAATTGTTCTTTTCAAACGTGATGGACAAATAAAGAAACAATAATTTAACACTCTCATATCAAAATACACACAACAGCAATGCTGTTTCACAGTTTTTGCCGGGGATATTCTTTTTTAAACCACGATGTTGAAAAAATAGTCAGGCCATCTGTTGAATCCGTATTTTTATTGATTTCAATCAGCAATAGTTATCGGTTTATTAGGCACATTCTGTCACCACTTTTTACTTTTTTTAGTTTTTTTACTTTCCGGGCAGCAATGCGACAGGGGAAACAATGTTGACATTTATTGAACTCCTTATTGGGGTTGTGGTTATTGTGGGTGTAGCGCGCTACATCATCAAAGGTTATTCCGCCACCGGCGTACTGTTTGTTGGCGGTCTGGTTTTGCTGATTATCAGTGCGGTGATGGGACATAAAGTTCTGCCTTCCAGCGCAGCAACGACGGGCTATACTGCTACAGACATTGTTGAATACATTAAAATTCTGCTGATGAGCCGCGGTGGCGATCTCGGCATGATGATTATGATGCTGTGTGGTTTTGCCGCCTACATGACGCATATTGGCGCGAATGATATGGTCGTTAAGCTGGCCTCCAAACCGCTGCAATATATCAACTCACCTTATCTGTTGATGATTGCCGCCTATTTTGTCGCCTGTCTGATGTCGCTGGCAGTCTCGTCAGCTACCGGCCTGGGCGTATTGCTGATGGCAACGCTGTTCCCGGTCATGGTAAACGTTGGAATCAGCCGTGGCGCCGCGGCGGCCATATGTGCCTCCCCCGCTGCAATCATTCTTTCACCGACATCCGGTGATGTGGTGCTGGCGGCAAAAGCCGCAGAAATGCCGTTAATTGATTTCGCGTTTAAAACCACACTGCCAATTTCTATTGCCGCCATCATTGCTATGGCGCTCGCACACTTTTTCTGGCAGCGCTACCTGGATAAAAAAGAGAACATTTCTCACGAAATGTTAGACGTAGCAGAAATCACCACTACCGCGCCGTCGTTTTACGCCATCCTGCCGTTTACACCGATCGTAGGCGTTCTGATTTTTGATGGTAAATGGGGTCCGCAGCTGCACATTATTACTATCCTGGTACTATGCATGCTCATCGCCGCCGTTCTGGAATTTGTTCGCGGATTCAATACTCAGAAGGTGTTTTCAGGTCTGGAAGTCGCTTACCGGGGCATGGCGGACGCCTTTGCTAACGTAGTGATGCTGCTCGTCGCTGCGGGTGTTTTTGCCCAGGGCTTGAGTACCATCGGCTTTATTCAAAGCCTGATTTCTATCGCCACCTCGTTTGGCTCAGCGAGTATTATTCTGATGCTGGTACTGGTGATCCTGACCATGCTGGCGGCAATGACCACGGGTTCCGGTAACGCGCCGTTCTATGCTTTCGTTGAGATGATCCCGAAACTGGCACACTCTTCCGGCATTAACCCGGCTTACCTCGCTATCCCGATGCTTCAGGCCTCCAACCTCGGGCGTACCATTTCCCCAGTCTCCGGCGTCGTTGTGGCGGTGGCAGGGATGGCGAAGATTTCTCCGTTCGAAGTCGTGAAACGTACCTCGGTTCCGGTACTGGTCGGACTGCTGGTGGTGATTATCGCCACCGAAGTGATGGTACCGGCAACGTCTGCCCTGATTGGCGGTTAACGATACCTGTCAATACCTGACCTTAATACACAAAATCATTTATGCTGCATCGCGGCGGCAAGTAAAGAAATCCCCAGGAGCATAGATAACTATGTGACTGGGGTTTCTGCACGCAGCCAACAAAGAGGCAGCTTAAAGGATGACGTGTATTAGCCGCCGTGATAAATACGCTGCGGTCTACCCACCTTCCCGTGAATAATCTCCGCGATAATCAAATGGCGGCTGGCGCAGTACTCCAGATAACGTCTGGAGGTCGTTCGACTGATGGTGAGCGCCTGGGCGATCGTTTCCGCAGTATGATGTACCGTCGGATCGGCAAATAGCTTCAGCACCGCATTCAGCGTTAACGCATCAATCCCGGTCGGCAAATCGCCTTTCGGCTCGCCGCGCGCATAGGCGTTAAACATTTCATCAATCTGCTTTTGACTGGCGCTGTCATTGCCTGCCAGCATACGTCTGCGCTGTTGATACCGCGTCAGCGTCTGCCCCAACCGCTCGTAAGCGATAGGTTTGACCAGATAATCAAACGCGCCGCTGCGCACGGCCTCGGAGACCGTTTCCATATCGCTGGCCGCCGTGGTAAAGACCACACCGCCCGGATAACGCGCCTGGGTCAGCTCATGCAACAAAGTAATACCCTTACCGTCCGGCAAGTAGTTATCAAGAAGAATCAAACCGGGCTTAAAACGCTCAATCATCATTCTTGCCTGCGCAAGATTACCCGCCAGCCATATCTGGCTGAAGCCGGGTATATGGCGGATATATTCAGCATGCATTTCCGCCAGTAGCGTTTCATCCTCAACGATCAGTAGCGTTAATGGTTCCGTCATTATTTTTTTTCACTTTCGGAAGAAATAAAGAAAATAAGGTGCCGCAAGGGGAGTTATCTTCGAGCGTAATCACCCCGTTACAGCGCCTCACATAACTTGCAATCAGATACAAACCGATGCCATGTTCGCCTGGTTCATCGGTACGGGTGCTTACACCCTGTTCAAATATTTTTTCACGCAATGCTTCCGGCACACCGCATCCCTGATCGGCAACTTCGATGACCACATCATCCCCTTCGTCGCTCAAATAAAGTTCGACGACTTTGTTGCCTTGCTGGGTGCGTAAACTCGCTTCAAATGCATTATCAAGCAGATTGCCAACAATTGCTGCAAACTCTGTGCTATCCAGCCCTTCAGGCAGTTGGCGCAGTTGGCTGCCAGGAACAATGGTCATCGTAAGACCCAGTTCCCGCGCACGTTGCACCTTACCAAATAACAGACCCGCCACCTGACGATCGGCAAAGGCGCCGCGCAGGCTGTCAATCAGTTGTTGCTGCGCCTGTGACTCGCCCTGAACCATAGCCAGCACCCGGTCATACTCTTTCATTTGCAGCAGGCCATTGATAGTCGACATCCAGTTCAGGTGCTCATGACGCAGCGTTCTCAGGCTCTCAACATACTGTTTGATTTGCGTTAATTGCGCATTAAGGGTAGCAATTTCATCTTTACTACGAAAACTGATAATGGCGCCGAGCAGTTCGTCACCGGAGCGAATCGCCTCACGGTTGGCGATAACGCTCAACCCATTAAAATTAACCATCGCATCCTGGCGTTGTTCCGCAATCTGCTGGGTGAAAAAGTCCGCTGGCTGAACGACTTCATTGACCGGTTTGCCCAGCCACTTTCTGCCCGGCGATGACAGCCCCAGCATTTTCCTCGCACTGCGGTTTATCGCAGTGATATATCCGTCAGGATCCACGGCAATCAACCCTTCATACACCGAGCTGAACAGCGCTTCCTGCTGACGCACCACCCGCGCGATTTGTTTAGGCTCCATCCCCAACATCTGCCGACGAATATGGGCAGCAAAAAACCAGGAGAGCAGCATAAGTACCAACAACAGCAGGATAAATACCCCAGCCATTGGCAGTAAGAAATCCGATCGCCAGCTATCAATTTTACTGATCAGATAGCCAATTGAGACCACGCCAATGATTTTGCCATCGTCATCAAAGATAGGGGTTTTGGCGCGCATTGCCATCCCAATAGATCCTTTGCCGGTAATAAAGTAGCTCTCACCTTTTTCCAGCGCGCCAGGCTTGGTGAACTGCATCGGGTAACCAATTTTTTCCGGGTTCGGATGATAAAGACGAATAGAGTGGGTATCTCCAATCACCACATAATCGAAATCAGTCCCGCTCTGTAGTTTGTCGGCAATAGTCGCCAGACGCTTGTAATCACGATGCTTCACCGCCGTGATGATGCTGTCATTAGAGGCGATGATTTTGGCCTGGTTCATTGCCATATCGCGGACATGTGTCGTCAGATAATCTTCAAAACTGGCGGTAAAGTATTGTGCTAACGCTGCGATAATAAGAACAGAAACGACCAGAATGAGCAGAAAAATGCGTAACGGAAACGCAAGACTGCGAAAAAAAGGAAACCGTGTTTTATTTTTCTGTTCTGCCATAACTTTTCCTCACCGACGTTACCGAAACTTATTTTCTATTGTAGTTGTAATAAAAATGTTTTATTTAAAAGTGACGATATAAAACAGGATCGTTGCAGATTCCCCACTTTAAATCAATTAAACAAATTAAAACCACGCGCTATTTCCGGGTTAAATTAATTAAAAAACTTAAAACCATAAAACACATTAAAACCTTCTAACTTATTGTGAAATAAATCAAAAATTACCTCCAAAATACTCCTTACGATGTATGCAGCAGGGAAAAAAAGAAATACTCCGTAATAAAAAACCATTCCCTTCAATTGCAAACAAAACGTTATCAGGTTGCTAATCAGAGCAACAAAAACAGAAACCCAGTAACAAATATAGCATCGGGACTCTATTTACTATGTTCGGTAATAATATATTCACGCAAGTTAAACGCTCAGAAAATAAAAAGATGGCGGCTATCGCGCAATTTCTGAAAGAGAACGATCTGAGCGTTGATACCACCGTCGAAGTATTTATCACCGTCACCCGTGACGATCGCCTGATTGCCTGTGGCGGTATCGCCGGAAATATCATTAAGTGCGTCGCGATTTGTGAGTCCGTGCGCGGTGAAGGCCTAGCGCTGACGCTGGCGACAGAACTCATCAACCTCGCCTATGAGCGCCACTGTACGCACCTCTTCATCTATACCAAAACCGAGTACGAATCGCTGTTTAAACAGTGCGGCTTTTCCACACTCACCAGCGTGCCCGGCATTATGGTGTTGATGGAAAACAGCACCACACGGCTGAAACGCTACGCCGAATCGCTGGCAAAACAGCGTCATGAAGGGAAAAAAATTGGCTGTATCGTCATGAACGCCAACCCCTTCACCAACGGTCATCGTTTTCTGATCCAACAGGCGGCCGCGCAATGTGACTGGCTGCATCTGTTTTTGGTGAAAGAAGATACCTCGCGTTTTCCGTATGAAGACCGACTGGATCTGGTACTTAAAGGGACAAAAGACATTCCGCGTTTAACCGTGCATCGCGGTTCGGAATACATCATTTCCCGCGCCACGTTCCCGTGCTACTTCATCAAAGAGCAGAGCGTTATTAACCACTGCTACACCGAAATAGACCTGAAAATCTTCCGCCAGTACCTGGCCCCGGCTCTCGGTGTTACGCACCGTTTCGTGGGTACCGAGCCGTATTGTACCGTCACCTCCCAGTACAACAACGATATGCGTTACTGGCTGGAGACCCCAACGCTTCCCGCCCCACCGATTGAACTGGTGGAAATTGAGCGGCTGTGCTTCCAGGAGATGCCGATTTCCGCCTCCTGGGTGCGCAAGCTGCTGGTTAAAAAAGATCTCACGGCTATCGCATCCCTGGTTCCTGACGCCACGCTGCGCTATCTGCAAAGCATGGTTGAACGAGCCTCATCGGGTGCGGCAGTCCGCCAAAATACCCCCGCATTAGCAACAGGTGAAAAATGAAAATAAACCAGGCAGCCGTCGCAGGCACACTCGAGTCCGGTGATGTGATGATTCGCATCGCCCCACTCGATTCGCAGGATATTGACCTGCAGGTTAACAGTAGCGTCGAAAAGCAGTTCGGTGATGCCATTCGGGCCACCATTCTGGACGTACTGTCCCGCTACAACGTACGCGGCGTGCAATTAAATGTTGATGATAAAGGCGCACTGGACTGCATTTTACGTGCGCGACTGGAAGCACTACTGGCCCGCGCTGGCGGTATTCCGGCACTGCCATGGGAGGATTGCCAGTGATTGCCGAATCTTTACAACAACGTAAAACCCGTACCCGCCGTAGCATGTTGTTCGTACCGGGCGCCAATGCCGCCATGGTCAGCAACTCGTTTATCTACCCGGCTGATGCGCTGATGTTCGACCTGGAAGACTCCGTCGCGCTGCGTGAAAAAGATACCGCCCGCCGCATGGTGTACCACGCGCTGCAACATCCGCTGTATCACGACGTAGAAACCATCGTGCGCGTAAACGCCCTCGACTCCGAATGGGGCATCAACGACCTCGAAGCCGTTGTGCGCGGCGGCGCCGACATCGTGCGTTTACCGAAAACCGATACCGCACAGGATGTCATCGACATCGAAAGCGAAATCCTGCGCATCGAAAACGCCTGTGGTCGCGAACCCGGCAGCACCGGTCTGTTAGCCGCTATCGAATCGCCGTTAGGCATTACCCGCGCGGTAGAAATCGCCCACGCTTCCGAGCGTCTGATTGGTATTGCACTGGGTGCTGAAGATTATGTGCGTAACCTGCGCACTGAACGTTCCCCGGAAGGCACTGAACTGCTGTTTGCCCGCTGCTCTATTTTGCAGGCTGCGCGCTCTGCCGGTATTCAGGCGTTCGATACCGTCTATTCCGATGCCAACAACGAAGCAGGTTTCCTGCATGAAGCCTCACACATCAAGCAACTGGGTTTTGACGGCAAGTCGCTGATCAACCCTCGCCAGATTGAACTTCTGCATAACCTCTATGCCCCGACGCGCAAAGAGCTGGCTCATGCCCGTCTGGTGGTGGAAGCCGCTGAAGCTGCCGCCCGCGAAGGTCGTGGCGTGGTTTCCCTGAACGGCAAGATGGTCGACAGCCCGGTTATCGAGCGCGCCCTTCTGGTTATCTCCCGTGCAGAACTTTCCGGCATTCGCGAAGAATAAGGCAAAAAAATGACGCAGAAAATCGAACAGTCTCAACGCCAGGATCGCGTGGCGACCTGGAGCCGTCATGCAGAAAGCGAGCTTTCCGCTTATCAGAGCACCGCAAAAGTAGAATTGCAGGCGCAAAAACCGCGCGACAAAAAGCTGTGCGCTAATCTGGAAGAGGCCATTCGTCGTTCAGGTTTACAGGATGGTATGACCATCTCTTTCCACCACGCATTTCGCGGTGGCGATCTGACGATTAACCTGGTGATGGACGCCATCGCCAACATGGGCTTTAAAAATCTGACGCTGGCCTCAAGCTCCCTGAGCGACTGCCACGCGCCGCTGGTTGAGCACATCCGTCAGGGCGTGGTCAGCCGAATTTATACCTCCGGGCTGCGTGGCCCGCTGGCAGAAGAGATCTCTCGTGGTCTGCTGGCTGAGCCGGTGCAAATCCACTCCCACGGTGGTCGTGTACACCTGGTGCAAAGTGGCGAACTCAACATTGATGTCGCATTCCTCGGCGTACCGGCGTGCGACCAGTTTGGTAACGCTAACGGTTATACCGGTAAAGCGTGCTGTGGCTCACTGGGCTATGCCCGCGTCGATGCCGAGAACGCCAGGCAGGTTGTTCTGCTGACAGAACAACTGCTGAGCTATCCGCACAACCCGGCCAGCATTACCCAGGATCAAGTGGATCTGATCGTGCAGATCGACCAGGTCGGCGATGCGGACAAAATTGGTGCTGACGCGACCCGTATGACCACCAATCCGCGTGAATTGTTGATCGCCCGCAGCGCGGCAGACGTCATTGCTAACTCCGGTTACTTCAATGAAGGCTTCTCATTGCAGACAGGAACCGGCGGCGCGTCTCTGGCCGTTACCCGTTTCCTGGAAGACAAAATGCGTAGCCGTGACATCCATGCCGATTTCGCGCTGGGCGGCATCACCGCCACCATCGTTGATCTGCATGAAAAAGGCTTAATCCGTAAACTGCTGGATGTACAAAGCTTCGACAGTACCGCCGCGAAATCTCTGGCCCGCAATCCAAACCACATTGAGATCAGCGCTAACCAGTACGCTAACTGGGGCTCGAAAGGCGCATCCGTTGACCGCCTGGACGTTGTGGTACTGAGCGCATTAGAAGTAGACACCAGCTTCAACGTTAACGTACTGACCGGCTCCGACGGCGTACTGCGTGGCGCTTCCGGTGGTCACTGCGATACGGCTGTGGCCGCAGCGCTTTCTATCATCGTCGCACCGCTGGTTCGTGGACGCATCCCGACATTGGTAGATAACGTGCTGACCTGCGTAACTCCAGGTTCCAGCGTTGACATTCTGGTTACCGATCATGGTATCGCCGTCAACCCTGCTCGCCCTGAACTGGCGGAACGCCTGCAAGAAGCTGGCATGAAAGTGGTGTCGATTGAATGGCTGCGCGAACGTGCACAGCAGCTAACCGGTCAACCGCGCGCCATCGAATTTACCGATCGCGTAATTGCCGTTGTGCGCTACCGCGATGGTTCGGTAATTGACGTTGTGCATCAGGTGAAGGAATAAGCCATGCACCTGCTCCCTGAACACGCCACCTGCCACGCGGTTTCCATCCCTGAGCTGCTCGCCAGCCGAGATGAGAGACAAGCAAGGCAGCATGCCTGGCTCACGCGTCATCACGCGCCACTGGTCTCGTTTACCGTGGTCGCGCCAGGTCCGATTAAAGACAGCGAATTAACCCGTCGCATCTTTAATCACGGCGTCACCGCCCTGCTCGCGCTGGCGGAAAAATCCGCCTGGATTGTCAGGGAGCAAACTGCGCTGGTCTCTGCCAGCGGACCGGAAGGCCTGCTGGCCATTGAGGCTCCGGCCCAGGACCTCAAGCTCGCCACTATCGGACTTGAGCATTCACATCCGCTGGGACGGTTATGGGACATCGACGTCCTGAACCCTGAAGGGGAAATTCTGTCCCGGCGTCATTTCGCGCTCCCTGCCCGCCGCTGTCTGCTGTGCGAGCAAAGCGCTGCCGAATGCGCGCGAGGTAAAACTCACGCGCTTTCCGACTTACTCACTCAGATGGAGGCACTGCTGCATGATGCCGATTCCCGCAACATCAACTCATAACGCAGTTCTTCCTCTGGATCTGCCTGACGCTTACGCCACGCTGGCGTGGCGCGCCATGCTGACGGAAGTCAACCTGTCGCCTAAACCGGGTCTGGTGGATCGTATTAATAACGGCGCGCATAAAGATATGGCGCTGGAAGATTTTTATCGCAGTGCTGAAGCGATTCAGACATGGCTGCCGCGTTTTATCGAATACGGCGCATTTAGCGCACAACAGTCGCCGGAAGATGTCCTGCCAGGACTACGTCCGCTGGGCATGGCCTGCGAAGCCGATATGTTTCGCGCTACTGCCGGAGTGAACACCCATAAAGGCAGCATCTTCTCGCTGGGATTACTGTGCTCCGCCATTGGCCGCCTGCTCCAGCTCCGCCTGAGCGTTACCGCTGAAACCCTTTGCTCTACGGCAGCAACATTTTGCCGTGGCCTGACCGAGCGCGAACTGCGCCAGAACAACCAACAACTCACGGCTGGCCAACGTCTTTATCAGCAACTGGGATTAACCGGCGCACGCGGCGAAGCCGAAGCAGGATATCCCCTCGTCATTCAGCATGCTCTGCCGCACTACCGTGCACTGCTGGCTGAGGGCCGCGATACTGAACTGGCGTTACTCGATACGTTACTGCTGCTGATGTCTATCAACGGCGACACCAACGTGGCTTCCCGTGGTGGTGCAGAAGGTTTGCGCTGGTTACAGCAGCAGGCCTCCACGTTGTTACAACAAGGCGGGATTCGTACCCCTGCCGATCTCGAATACCTACGCCAGTTCGACCAACAGTGCATTGAACGCAACCTCAGTCCTGGAGGCTGCGCCGATCTGCTGATCGTCACATGGTTCTTAGCTCAGATTTCACAAGTTCATCATTATCACAATTAAAGATCCTTTCCGGAGAATCACACACATGTCTTTAGCAAAAGATAAAATTTGGAAGTTACTGGCCCCATTGGTAGTCATGGGCGTCATGTTTCTTATCCCCGTCCCTGATGGCATGCCCCCACAGGCATGGCACTATTTTGCCGTGTTCGTGGCCATGATTGTCGGGATGATTCTGGAGCCAATTCCGGCAACGGCAATCAGCTTTATCGCCGTGACGATCTGCGTTATCGGCAGTAACTATCTGCTGTTTGACGCATCCGAGCTGGCCGACCCGGCATTCAAAGCGGGTAAGCAAGCGCTGAAATGGGGTCTGGCGGGCTTCTCCAGCACCACCGTGTGGCTGGTGTTTGGCGCGTTTATTTTCGCACTGGGTTATGAAGTTACCGGCCTGGGTCGTCGTATCGCGCTGTTCATGGTGAAATTCATGGGTAAACGTACCCTGACGCTGGGCTATGCGATTGTTATTATCGACATCCTGCTGGCGCCGTTTACACCGTCCAACACCGCGCGTACCGGTGGTACCGTATTCCCGGTTATCAAAAACCTGCCGCCGCTGTTTAAATCATTCCCGAACGATCCTTCCGCGCGCCGTATCGGCGGATATCTGATGTGGATGATGGTCATCAGTACCAGCCTGAGCTCCTCTATGTTCGTGACCGGCGCGGCGCCGAACGTACTGGGTCTGGAATTCGTCAACAAAATTGCTGGCATTCAAATCAGTTGGCTGCAATGGTTCCTCAGCTTCCTGCCGGTCGGTATTATTTTGCTGATCGTTGCGCCGTGGCTGTCCTATGTTCTGTACAAACCAGAAGTCACTCACAGTGCTGAAGTTGCCGCATGGGCCGGTGAAGAACTGAAAACCATGGGTAAACTGACGCGTAAAGAGCTGACCCTGATCGGTCTGGTTCTGCTCAGCCTGGGTCTGTGGGTCTTCGGGGGTAAACTGATTGATGCCACCGCGGTGGGTCTGCTGGCGGTTTCCCTGATGCTGGCGCTACACGTTGTACCGTGGAAAGATATTACCCGCTATAACAGCGCATGGAACACACTGGTAAATCTCGCCACGCTGGTTGTTATGGCAAATGGTTTGACCCGTTCAGGCTTCATCGACTGGTTCGCTAACACCATGAGCACGCACCTGGAAGGCTTCTCACCTAACGCGACCGTGATCGTGCTGGTGCTGGTGTTCTACTTTGCTCACTACCTGTTCGCCAGCCTTTCCGCACACACCGCCACCATGCTACCGGTTATCCTGGCGGTCGGTAAAGGTATCCCGGGCGTTCCAATGGAACATCTGTGTATCCTGCTGGTGCTGTCCATCGGTATCATGGGCTGCCTGACGCCGTATGCAACCGGCCCTGGCGTTATCATCTACGGTTGTGGTTATGTGAAGTCTAAAGACTACTGGCGTCTGGGAGCTATCTTCGGCGTTATCTACATCGCTATGCTTCTGCTGGTCGGCTGGCCGATTCTGGCAATGTGGAGCTAATCATCCCGGCTCACACCTGATGAAAATGATGCCAGTCAGCTAAACCTGACTGGCATTTTTTATGATTAAATAGATGATATTCAGAATTTATATAAGTATCCGAAATCATCATGACATCAACATGGCTTTATTCTTCTTTACTGGCAGCGCTTCTGCTGCCAGTTTCTGTGGCTCAGGCCGATGAACTTCAGGCAAAACAGTACGCTGATTTTGACCGCTACGTGCTGGCCCTCTCCTGGCAAACCGGTTTCTGTCAAAGCCAACACGAGCGTAATCGTCAGGAACCCGACGAATGTCGTCTGCAAAAAGAGATTGCAGACAAAGCGGATTTTCTGACCGTTCACGGCCTGTGGCCCAGCCTGCCAAAATCAATCGCCGCTCGCGGAGTAGATAACCGCCGCTGGATGCGTTTTGGCTGCGCAACGCGTCCCATTCCTAACCTGCCTGAAGCGCGCGCCAGCCGTAAATGTGCAGCGCCTGAAACCGGCCTGTCACTGGAGAGTGCGGCGAAACTGAGCGCGGTGATGCCAGGCGCTGGCGGAACATCCTGCCTGGAACGCTACGAGTATGCCAAACACGGCGCCTGTTTTGGTTTTGATCCCGACGTGTACTTTGGCACGATGGTGCGGCTGAATAATGAATTCAAAAACAGTGAAGCGGGCAAGTTCCTCGCGGATAACTACGGCAAAACTGTCAGCCGCAACGCATTTGACGCCGCTATCGCCAAAAGCTGGGGCAAAGAGAACGTCAAAGCCGTGAAGCTAAGCTGCCACGGCAATCCGGCTTATCTCACAGAGATCCAGCTATCCCTGAAAGCCGACACCATCAATCAACCGCTATCTGCGCAGTCATTCTTACCGCAGCCGCATCCGGGTAACTGCGGTAAACAGTTTATTATCGACAAGGCAGGATACTGAAAATCACGACCGACGCGCAAACCGGGCGTCGGTCTGCATGCTTAGCGTTGCAAACGGGCGTCCGGGCGAACCAGATCAAAACGGTGTGTTTCACTGATTGAATAGTACGCCGTGGGTCCACCCGCACGCAGTACCGGCTTCGCTTTCGCCGTCTGGTAGATGCCTTCTTCCAGTAGCGTTTCGTCTATATGGATGCCCACCACTTCTCCCAGCACCAGCCAGGTTTCTACAGGCGCGCCGTCAGCAGTGGTCAGTTGCAGAGTTTGCGATAAACGGCACTCAAAATTAACCGGGCTTTGCGCCACGCGCGGCACGCTGACAATCCGGCTGTCGGCTTTATTCAGCCCAGCGGCAAAAAACTCGTCCTCGCCGTGCGGCAAGCTGGCAGACGTTTCATTCATCGCGCCAGCCAGTTCAAGGGTGGTCAGGTTCCAGACAAACTCACCGGTTTCGACAATATTCCGCACGCTGTCTTTCCAGCCGCTGCTGGCAAAACCAATAATCGGCGGATGGTAGTTAAAGCAATTAAAGAAACTGTATGGCGCCAGGTTATGTCGCCCGTTACTATCGCGCGACGCAATCCAGCCAATGGGGCGCGGTCCAATGATGGCATTTAGCGGGTCGTGCGGTAAGCCGTGTCCCTGTGATGGTTGATAGAAATACATAGCCTTCTCTGGTGTCATTAACGGTAGCGTAGCACGAATTATGCTTCGCTCATCTCCCTGGAAAAAGAAGATCAGCGTAGAACAATCCGTTAAAGATTACGACTGAATAAAGTTGAGCAGATCGCCATTGATCTGCTGTTTATGGGTGGTGCAAATACCGTGAGAACCTCCGGCATATACCTTCAACTGCGCATCCGGCAATATTTCTGCCGCGACCTTGCCGCAGGTTTCAAACGGGACAATCTGATCGTCATCGCCGTGGATCACCAGCGTCGGGATGGTCATTTTTTCGAGATCGCCACGCAGGTCTGTTTCTGAAAACGCATGAATGCAGTCGTACAACGCTTTGATGGACCCTTGTAAGCCCTGTTCAACAAAACTTTCCCGGACGGCTTTCGACTCTTTTGCGCCCGGACGGTTATAACCATAGAATGCCGCGGTCAGTTCATAGAAGAAGGCGGCGCGATCGTTCACTACCCCTTCCCGGATGCCATCAAACACCTCTTTCGGCACGCCATTCGGGTTAAAGTCGGTCTTGATCATGATGGGCGTCACCGCGCCAATTAACACCGCTTTTGCCACCCGCTGCGTCCCATGGCGGCCAATATAACGCGCCACTTCCCCACCGCCGGTAGAGTGTCCAACATGCACGGCATCTTTAAGATTGAGATGCGCGGTAAGTTCAGCCAGATCGTCAGCATACTGATCCATATTGTGGCCATCCCACGGTTGGGCCGAGCGGCCATGTCCGCGCCTGTCATGGGCGATCACACGAAATCCTTTCGACCCAAGAAACAGCATCTGATCCTCAAACGCATCTGCCGTCAGCGGCCAACCATGGCTGAACACGATGGGCTGTCCACTTCCCCAGTCTTTAAAATGCAAATAGCTGCCGTCTTTTAAGGTAAGTTTGTCGTACTGGCTCATGAGATCTCCTGTAGCGGAACACTGAGTTGTATTGACGCACCCGCAACGAGCGCTTAAAAAGCATAATGCAAATTGGAGAACGATCACGTTTTTCGGCTAAAATCACACCATATGCGACAATATTGATGATTTACCTGAATGTGAACTAAATCACTTCAAACATGGGGTAAGTCTCAGTATCATCATACAAGCTAAACCCTTGCCGCCTGACGGTGAGGGTTTTCTTTTGGGATTATTTACCTGCGCACCCGCAGTATCGACGACATGGAGTAATAAATGTCCAGACCAACTATCATCATTAACGACCTCGATGCGGAACGCATTGACCGCCTGTTGGAGCAACCTGCGTTTGCTGGTTTACCCATTGCCGACGCCCTGAACGCCGAGCTGGATCGCGCGCAAATGTGTTCTCCAGAAACCATGCCGCACGATGTCGTGACCATGAACAGCCGCGTGAAATTCCGCAATCTGAGTGATGGCGAAGTCCGTGTGCGTACCCTGGTGTATCCGGCTAATATGACTGACAGCAGCACACAGCTTTCCGTCATGGCGCCTGTTGGCGCGGCACTGCTGGGCCTGCGCGTTGGCGACACCATTCACTGGGAACTGCCGGGCGGTACATCAACACACCTCGAAGTCATCGAGCTTGAGTACCAACCAGAAGCTGCGGGCGACTACCTGCGCTAACTCTGTCTTATCAAAGCTATTCGCTTTATCTTGCAGGGGATGCATCTGCATCCTCTTTCCGGATACTCCTCATCTCCCCGCTCCTCATGTTATTTCCTGTTCGCAAAACATAAATCTGTGCCGTGACTGACAGAATCATTTTTAATACTATGCTGTTATGTGTTCATGTAATGACAAGGAGAATGTTTATGTACAACACAATCATAATGCCTGTTGATGTATTCGAAATGGAACTGAGTGACAAGGCTATTCGCCATGCAGAATTCCTGGCACAGGAAAACGGCGTTATCCATCTGCTGCATGTGCTGCCAGGCTCAGCGAGCTTAAGCCTGCACCGCTTTGCGGCAGACGTTCGTCGTTTTGAAGAGCATCTGCAACACGAAGCGGAAACGCGTCTGCAAACAATGGTCGGTCACTTCAGCATCGATCCCTCCCGCATTAAACAACACGTGCGCTTTGGTAGCGTCCGTGACGTGGTCAACGAGTTGGGTGAAGAGTTGAATGCGGATGTGGTGGTCATTGGGTCACGTAACCCGTCCATCAGTACCCACCTGCTCGGCTCAAACGCCTCCAGCGTTGTCCGCCACGCCACTCTGCCGGTACTGGTTGTCCGTTAACTGCGTCTGATTTACTGTAACAACCCCACCCGTCTTACGGGTGGGGGTTATTGCGTGATGCACTCTTTCTCATCGGCAGCGCCCATAACCTGGCACACCTCCCCTGTAGATATTTTTTGTAAGGCCAACTCCCTGTACTGTCCTGGGCTGACACCCGTATGTTTATGGAAAAAACGCGTAAAGTAGGCTTCATCATTGAATCCTAAAAAAGCCGCAAGCTGCTTTATCGTCTTAGAGGTGTAGACCAGCTCCTGTTGGGCTTCCTGCAGTACGCGCATATTAATCACATCCAGGCTGGACATGCCTAATGTTATCCGACATAAGCGCGACAGATGCCCCGGGGACATACCCATCTCTTCAGAATAATCATTAACGGTCAGCCGCTGGCGAAAGCGCTGATCCACCAGCAGGAGGAATTTGTTTATTTGTGAGGCTTTACGCGAGCAGATATCAAATTTCTGCTGTTCTTCTGTCAGGGTACTGATACGCGTGAGGTGAACCAGGATGGAAATAAAAATCGAAATGCACATTGCCTTATGATTAACCCTCGGTTTTTGCATCTCTTTTTGTAAAGACTGATAAAAACCCTGAATAATTTTCCCGTCTTCTGGGGAGCCATCGAGGGGGATTACGCAGGGCTTATGCATCAGAGTGAGAACGTTGGGCGCCAATAATCCCATTACCGACTCCATTGGCCCTTGTGAGGCAGTGATCGTCATCCCTTCCGTACCGGGCCGGTAATCAAAACCATGAACGGTCTGCGCAGGTACAAGGATGAGACCCGGCCCCTTCAACTTCATCCGGGTGTAATTCATTAAAACATCAACCTCGCCACTCTGAATAAAGAGGGTCTGAATCAATGAGTCATGAATATGCGGGCTGGCTTTCCAGTTCAGGGGTTTTGAACGCAATGAGATCATTTCTACATTAAAGAAATTTTCCCAGCCTGGTTCCGACTGCTCGCCATATAACGCATAAGTAGGAATGGTCGTTGTCATCAATGCTTCCCCACCCAATCAAATGGACCCGCCAGGCGGCAACGGTGTCATCCCCTGGCGGGCTAAGGTTATGCGGGCATAATGACCGCGCCGTCAGCATTCAAACGCGCTATCTCCTCGACAGAATATCCGTATTCCAAAAGAATTTGCTGCGAATCATGCCCTAATCTGCGGGATGGACGAATTTGTGCAGGCCCCATACTGCCAATGTTCACAGGAGGGGTCACCAGCACGCGTCGGTTACCAGTGATATATTCAACATTTCTCAGACAGTCCGTCGCCCACGCCTGCTCATCGTCAAGGATTTCATCAGGCGTGAAGCCTTTCTCATGAGCAAAGTCGTTTTGTTTTAACATCTGCATCATTTCATCAAGCGAGCGTTTAGCGACCTGCTCACTGATGATCCTGATAATATCCCGGTTACGTCCATGCAGATTGACATCGGCAATACGACAAAACTCGGGACTGTCGACCAAATCTTCGCGACCAAGTAGCGTCATGAACTTATTGAAAAAGCGATCGTACTCTGGGATACAAATTACCATCCAGCGACCATCACGGGTTTTATAGGTATTGTTGAACGGGTTCGCGACTTCACAACGGGATTTAGGATATACGTTGCCGTATTGCGCCGATGTGACGGCAATACTCATCATAAACAACGCGGTATGATGCAGACTCACAGTGACCTTATCCCCCTGTCCGGAGAGCGTACGACCATATAACGCCGCGCAGACACCCGAAACAAGACACATGGAGGCCTGGAAATCGCCAAACCCATTAACTGAGTTAATCGGCGTTTCCCCCCGTTCGTTTGTCGACCCCAGGATCCCTCCCCGGCAAACATAGGCCGTCGCATCAAACCCTGCGGTATCTTTTTCTGGTCCTTGCTCACCGTACCCCAGAATCTGAGCAAAAATTAAACGAGGGAAACGCAGGTGCAACTCTTCCCATGAGAACCCCAGCCGCTCCAGCGCTTTCGTCCGATAGCTGGTCACTACCACATCAGCGGTGGAAAGAATACGCCAGGCAATTTCTTTCGCTCGCTCCTGTTTCAAATTCAGGCACAGAAAACGCTTATTGGCATTGGAAATATCAAATGCCGGATTCTCATCATCTTCATACGGCATATTAAAAACTGACGCCTGCGTACGACCAGGATCGCCGATGGGCGGTTCGATTTTGATCACATCCGCCCCCCAATCACCTAAAATACGCGCTACCGTTGGCGCAGCCAGAAATGATGTCAGATCAACGACCTTAACGCCCTCTAATGGTCTCATACGTCATATTCCCTCAATAATGAGTAGCCTGTTTAACCGGCAAATCCTTTACGGCCACCGGCGCTTACGCGTGCTGATTTCTTTTCTATTGGCCGAATGCGCGCAATTAACATAAAGAAGGCTCCGACAATCGCCACGCCCGCGCCCAGATACAGTGCGTACTCGTACTGACCACCGGAGACATCAATCACCCAGCCAGCGAGTACAGGCGAGAGAATACCCGCCAACGTCCCGAACACCCCGTTCAGCCCGACCAACATACCGGTGTCTTTTTGCGAGAAAATAATAGGAATTGAAAAGTGTGCAGCCATCGTGAAGCACAGGAAGAAGTTCGACGCAGAGATAAGCGTGGCGGCACTCCACAAGCTATTTGCCTGAGTGCCGAGGATCAAAAATACCCCAGCTAATAATAACCCCAGTACCGGAGAAATCTTACGTCCGACGTTTTGTCCAAATCGACGACATGCGGCATCAGTAACTACGCCCCCCAGCGGATAGGCAAAGATTGCCACCAGATACGGCAGCATAGAAAAAATCGCGCTTTGTTTGAGATCGATTCCACGCCCCATAGCAAAGTAGGTTGGCAGCCAGGTCATGAAGAGAAAAAAGAGGTAATTGGTACAAAAGTAACATAAGGCGCATGCCCAGACTGAAGGGGTTGCCAGAATATCGCCTTTACTTAGCGGCTCATTTTGTGTGGCCGGAGAGATTTCAGTAGAGACTTGCCCAGCCAGAATATAGTCTCGTTCACCCTGGGTGATAAATGTATCCTGTTGCGGACGGTTGCTGCCGAGCTTCCACCACAGTAGACACCACAGTACGCCGGGTACCGATACAACGTAAAACACGGCCTGCCAGTCCCAGCGTTGGACTATCCATGCAGCCAGAACCATGGCAACGGCAATACCAGTAGGGCAACCTATCTGCAATAATCCTGTCGCCATTCCGGCTTCATGCTTAGGTACCCATTTTGCCGCCAGTGAAAAGTTAGCCGGCACAAGCAACCCTTGGCCAATCCCGACCAGAATACGCAGCAACATCATAATGCCCAGCGTTGATCCTAACGGCGTTAGAAATGTGAAAACTGCCCACCATAATGTTCCAGTCACCAAAACGACCCCGCCGCCAAACCTGTCCGCCAGTAAACCCGCGGGTAACATTGTGACGGCATAGCCAATGAAAAACGCCGTGGATACCCAGCCAAACTGCATAGCGCTCCAGCCATATTCCTGCATTAATGCAGGCCCACACATCGACATCCCACTTCGCGCCACAAACATGACGAAATAATCAATAATGAGCAGGACAATAATGCCCCAGCGTCTGTTCCCTGGTGATGTACTCATAGGTCACTCTCGCAAAAAAGCAAAAATGGCCGTAGCCACAGGATAAACAGCGACGTACGACCAAAACTGAGGTTAGTGTCCCGTAAAATCGGCTAACCTCTGACACGGTGCAAACGCCCCCGGACTAGCGAATCTCACCACCTGCGGCAATCAATGGGCGTGCGATAGTCAGTCGCTGCACGGTACGTGGGCCTTCTTCAAACCACAGGGCACGAGCATCGCGGTACATCCTTTCTACCGGGCCATACGGGTTATCTTCGAAATAGCCAATACCACCAAAGATTTCGAGACAGCTATCCGATACCGTACGCACGGTATCAATGCCGTGCAGTTTGCACATGGCTGAAACCATCTCAATATCTTCGCCACGGTCGAATTTTTGCGCACAGTCGCGCAGCATGACGCGCAGCGCATGTACCTGCGTGCCCATATCCGCCAGCGTTTGTTGAATCGCCTGGCGAGAAACGAGAGCCTTACCGAAAGTCACACGATCTTTTGCTCTGGCAATCGCCAGCTCCAGGAAGCGCTGTGACATGCCAAGGCAGGTTACGGCAATCATGGCGCGTGAATGCGCCAGCGCATTCATGAAAATATCCAGGCCATCGCCCTCTTTCCCCATAATGTTATGAGCAGGGACTTCGCAGTTTTCAAAACGCAGATAAGCATGACCCGCACCACGGCACCCCATCATGTGCGGCATAGGATCAATGTAATAACCGGGGGTATTCGTTTCGATAAAGAATGCTGTTAAGCCACCCTTTTTACGCTTATTCTCATCCGTAACCGCAATAACATAGCTCCCATCGGATATATCCGTATGAGATATCAACGTCTTAGTTCCGTTAAGAATATATTTATCCCCTTTTTTAACCGCGGTAGTACGAATATCTGCACCCGAGCCGCAATCCGCCTCAGTTAATGCAAAGTTAATATACGCATCTTTATTTGCCAGCAGCGGTAACCATTTAGCGCGCAAATCTTCTGCGCCATGATCGTACATAATTCGCCAGTTCAATCCGTTAGCGTGGTGCAGGTTCATACGCATCCCACCAGGCCCGCGGCAAAACTCTTCCATCACCGAAAAGAACTGTTCGCAGTTGAGTCCCATACCGCCAAATTCTTCAGGCATTGCCAGACGAAACAGATCGTTTTTACGGCAAACGTCGTAATAAGAGTCAGGAAAGACATTCGTCCGCTCAACTTCCAGTTGAATTTCTTCCAGCTCAGTTTCGGTAACCTTTCTGACTTTTTTCTTCAATGCTTCCAGTTGCTGCTGAGATAAAATGGACATATACCAACCCCACTCCACGTTGAATACTCAGGTAAGAATGCAGGCCATAAGAATATGAATATATAAAAGATAAGATATTCTAACCAACCTGTTTCCATGAATTAACGTGATGGATTATAAAAATAAAATTCGTCCTCCTGACATTGACAGATTTAACCAAAAACAGGACAAATCGAACATCACCAACACCCAGCGCTTATTTCTGAACCCGCATCACAAAAACATACTAAATGCTCGTTTTGTCCAGGACGTTGTCAAATATGTCTATGCATCATTAATGCCCGCTGAATTTATTCTCCTCATACCAATTATTCTGCAAGTCGGCGTCCAGGCACGATCAGAATATAAAGAAATGAACATCGTCCGAAACATCAATTCTTATCAGCAGGCATCATTGAGGAGACATCATGGACTTTAGCCTGACCGAAGAGCAGGAACTGCTTTTAGCCAGTATCCGCGAACTGATAACACGAGATTTTCCCGAAGAATATTTCAAGACCTGTGATGAAAATGGCGCCTTCCCCAGCAAGTTCTTTCAGGCATTGGCCGCAAGCGGCGTGGGGCTGTTAGGCATTCCAGAAGAACTCGGCGGCATCCCCGCCGATATGATGACGCAAGTGCTGGTTCTGGAGGAAATCGCGCGCATGGGGGCTCCCGCCTACATTATGACGGAAGGCCAATGCATCCATAATATGCAGCGCTTTGGCAATGCAGAACAGTTGGCGAAAACGGCTGAAGTCGGGCTGACCGGGATCCCTGCCTATTCACTCGCCTTCACCGAGCCGCAGGCGGGATCGGATAATAACCGCGTCGCCACAACCTATACCCGAAGAAATGGCAAAGTTTATCTGAACGGGCAAAAAACGTTCATCACGGGCGCCAAAGATTACCCATACATGCTGGTGCTGGCACGCAATCCCGAACCGGAAGATCCGAAGCGTTGCTTCACCCTGTGGTGGGTGGATCCAAACATGCCGGGCGTTAAGCGCAATAGCCTGCACAAAATCGGCTGGCACATGGTCAGCAACTGTGAGGTTTTTCTCGATAACGTTGAACTGGAAGAAAGCGCGATGGTGGGCCGCGAAGGTTACGGCTTCATTCACATGATGGAAAACTTCGATATTGAACGTCTCGTCATCGCCGCACACTCGCTGGGTGTGGCGGAATGCGCCTTTGAAGATGCCGCCCGCTACGCCAACCAACGTATTCAGTTCGATAAAAATATCGGCCAGTTCCAGATGATTCAGCTCAAGCTGACCCAAATGGCGATAAAAATCCAAAACATGAAAAACATGGTCTATCGCACGGCATGGGAATGTGACAACGATTTACCCATGCGCCTGTCCGCGCCGATGTGCAAATTGTATTGCGCACAGTCAGCCTGTGAAGTCATTGACGATGCGATGCAGATTTTAGGTGGCCTTGGTTACACCAATGACAGCCGGGTATCCCGCTTCTGGCGAGATACCCGTGTTAACCGCATCGGTGGCGGTACTGACGAGATTATGGTGTATATCTCAGCCCGCCAGATCCTGAAACAGTATGAAAAATAATAGGATACGTCATGAAATTACTTGCCTGTTATAAATTGGTCGCGGAAGAACAAGACATCACTATCACCGCCGACAGAACGCTGGACACAACGCGTGCTGGAGAAAAAATCAGCCCATTCGACCTCAATGCTATTGAAGAGGCCGTCCTGCTGGCCGGTGAAAACGATGAAGTCATAGCCCTGTGCGTTGGCGGTCAGGCGCTGGATAACGCCAAACTGCGAAAAGATTTACTCTCCCGAGGTCCTCATGGACTCTACCTGGTGCGCGACGAGCGGCTGTCAACTGCGCTTGCGCACGAAACCTCCCGGGTCATTGCCGCAGCAGCGAAGAAAATCGGTTTTGATCTGCTGCTGTGTGGCGAAGGCTCTGGCGATCTCTATGCACAGCAAACCGGGCTGCGTGTCGGGGAAATGCTTCATCTGCCCACCGTCAATGCCGTCAGCCACATTGAAATCCATGACGGCTACGTTACGGTCGAACGCACACTGGAAAATGAAATAGAGATTATTGATGTGCCGCTTCCTGCCGTCTTGTGCGTCACGTCAGATATTAATGAACCGCGTATTCCTTCCATGAAAGCGATTCTCGGCGCAGGGAAAAAGCCCGTTACCCAATGGACGGCCGATGACATCGGCTGGTCGCCGGTATCTCCCGAGGCCGAAATGGTCAATATTTATGCCCCGCAGCAGGCAGAACGTAAACACATCATCATTGAAGGCGACGGCGCAGAAGATATCGCTCGCCTGGCAGAGCATCTCAATAAAGTGCTGAACTGAAGACAACGGAGAAGCTGGAATGAGCAAAATCAATCAGGTATGGGTAGTGAGTGACAGCGCCGACCGTTACGCGGATCTCCTTGCAGGAGCAAAGCAGTTCGGTGAACACGTGAGTGCGGTCATCTGGGATGAGAGCGAGGCTTTGCAGGTACAACATGCCGACGCGGTGTATGTCCTGAGCGGAAAGTCAGAACAGCAACGATTAGAAAACTATGCAGAAACCCTCGTTGCCCTGATACAAAATACCGAAAAAGACGACAGTGCGCTCAGGACGGGCACATTAATCCTTCTGGCGGCAACCCGACGAGGAAAAAGCCTGGCGGCCAGGCTTAGCATCCTGCTGCAATCAGCGCTGATTAATGATGCCACCAGCCTGGCGCTGGAGAATGGCGAACTGTATGCCGAACATCGAATGTATGGCGGTCTGGCGTTTGGTCGGGAAAAAATTAACACACATACGGCTATCGTGACCGTTTCGAGTGGCGCATTCGAGCCGCTGGAAGCAAATGCGCCGCATCAGCTTGCTCCCATACCCGTCAGCTATATCCCACCGCAACATGAGCTTTTATGCAAAGCGCGCCGGGCAAAATCGGTCAGCAGCATCGATCTCAGTAAAGCCCGTCGTGTCGTCGGTATTGGGCGTGGCTTAGCGGCCAAAGACGATCTGCATATGATCTGGGATTTAGCCGCTGCACTGAATGCGGAAGTCGGCTGCTCTCGCCCCATTGCTGAAGGTGAGCACTGGATGGATCGTGAACGTTACATTGGCGTTTCTGGCGTACTGCTTAAAACCGATGTGTATCTGGCGCTGGGCATCTCAGGGCAGATACAGCACATGGTCGGCGGTAATGGCGCCAAAACCATTGTCGCCATTAATAAAGATAAGAATGCGCCAATCTTTCAGTACGCCGACTACGGGCTGGTAGGCGATATATATAAAGTCGTCCCGGCATTAACGGAACTGCTGCAGCACTAACATTTAACGCCGCCATCCCGAATGGCGGCAACAGGAGCAAAAGCGATGTCGGACGAAAAATTTGACGCCATTGTTGTCGGCGCAGGCATCTCAGGCTGCATCGCCGCTTATGTAATGGCAAAAGCAGGACTGGATGTGCTGGTCATTGAGCGTGGTGATACTGCGGGCAGTAAAAATATGACCGGAGGACGACTCTACACGCACAGCCTGGAAGAAATTATGCCGGGTTTTACCCATATAGCCCCCGTTGAAAGAAAAGTAGTCAGGGAGCGAATTTCCTTTCTTACAACAGAAAGCGCTGTCACGCTGGACTATCTCGCGAGCCTCCCCCAACAGGCCCCGGTCGCAGAATCATGGACGGTGCTTCGCCGCACATTTGACAGTTGGCTCATGGCGCAAGCAGAAGCCGTTGGCGCTCAGTTCATCACCGGCGTCAGAGTAGATTCACTGATCCGTCAAAATGGACGAGTGACGGGAGTTCAGGCCGGAGACGATACCCTGGAGGCAAATGTGGTTCTCCTCGCCGACGGTGTAAATTCTCTGCTGGGCCGCGCTATCGGTATGGTGCCAGAATCATCGCCGCACCATTATGCCGTTGGTGTGAAGGAGGTGATTTCACTGCCATCCGCACAAATTCAGCAGCGCTTCGGGCTAACAGGTAACGAAGGCGCCGCCTGGCTGTTTGCCGGTTCACCGTCAGACGGATTAATGGGCGGCGGTTTCTTGTATACCAATCGCGATACGCTTTCACTGGGTCTGGTATGCGGCCTCGACGGTATCGAGCATGCCCGTAAAACCGTGCCGCAAATGCTGGAAGACTTCAAACAGCATCCTGCTATCCGTCCGCTAATCGAAGGCGGTACGCTACAGGAATATTCCGCGCATCTGGTGCCGGAAGGCGGGATAGATATGGTTCCAACGTTAGTCGAGAACGGAGTGATGATTGTCGGTGATGCGGCCGGAATGTGTCTGAATCTGGGCTATACCGTGCGGGGCATGGATCTCGCCATCACAGCAGCCAATGTGGCGGCGCAAACGGTCATTGCCGCGAAAAATGCCAATGATTTCAGTAAAGGAAAACTCCAGGCTTATCCCAACGCACTGGAGAAAAGCGCGGTGTTACGCGATATGCGCCACTACCGCCGCCTCCCTGCAATGATGGAGAACCCGCGAATTTTTCAACAATATCCGCAAATGGCAACCGATCTCATGGCGTCTCTGTTTACCGTCAACGGCAAGGCCCCTGCTTCACTGTGCTCGACAGTATTAGCGCACGGAAAAAAAATCGGATTAATTAATCTCTTAAAAGACGGCATTAAAGGAGTTCGCGCATTATGAATACCGTGAACGTCGATGTGAAATTGGGCACGAATAAATTCAGGGTCGATGAAAGCCATCCCCATATTGTCCTGGTGGAAAACCCCGATCCAGAGCAGTTCCGTAAACTGATCCTCGCCTGCCCCGCCGGATTATATCGCCAGGATGACGCTGGCAATATTCACTTTGATTATGCTGGCTGCCTCGAATGCGGCACATGCCGGGTGCTGTGTTCACACACCATTCTACAAAAATGGGAATATCCACAAGGAACGTTTGGCGTTGAATTTCGCTTCGGCTAACCCCCTGCAAAACAGCATATCGCCGTATCAGGAGATACCTCGTGTTCGCGGTTCAGGGAGAAGACCATGTCGGTACAGAATCAAATTGATATCAGTACGATTTTAGACAAACACCCCATCAGTAAACGGCAATGGTTTATTGTCTTTCTCGGTTTTTTTGTTCTGGGTATTGATGGTTTCGATGTCACGGCAATTGGCTACATTGCTCCGGCATTAATAGATCACTGGCAACTATCCAAACAAGATCTGGGCCCGGTCATGATGAGTGGATTATTGGGGCTGGCGGCAGGCTCTTTAATTTCTGGCCCGCTAGCTGACCGCTATGGACGTAAAAAGCTAATTATTGGGTCAGTTGTCTTTTTTGGTCTCAGCAGCCTGCTTTCTGCCGGGGCCTGGAATTTATCCAGCCTGACTTTTTTTCGTTTTATTACCGGACTCGGGTTAGGCGCAGCCATGCCCAACATCACGACGCTGGTTGCAGAGTACGCCCCCCACCGTTATCGCTCTCGCCTGTCAACGGTGATCCATTGCGGCTTTAATTCTGGCGCAGCGCTGGGAGGCATACTTAGCCAACAGTTGCTCGGAACGTTTGGCTGGCGCGCCGTGCTTATCGCAGGCGGCATTTTGCCATTATTGCTGGCACTGGTTTTACTGCGTTGTTTACCTGAATCGATGGTGTATCTGGTGCAGCACGCCGGTAACGATGCGCGCCTGGTTCGCCTGCTAAATCTGTTTATTCCCGGAATTGCAGACAAAGACTGTCTCTTTTTTACACCACCGAGCCGCAAAAAGCCCGCGTCAGCACGGCAAAGTCACTGCTGCATCCCCCTTACACGCTGGGAACGGTGGCGCTGTGGTTGACGCTTTTTGTCGGACTCTTCAGCGTTTACCTTTTATCCAGTTGGTTACCCCTGATGATAAAAGATGCCGGACTTACGCTCTCTCAAGCCGTCATTATGGGGTCTGTCTTTCAGATAGGCGGCATGATAGGCAATTTTTGCATTGGTATTGAAATGGATCGTTGGGGCAAACACGAGGCTATTATTCTGACGCTGTCAGGCAGCATATGCGGCGCATTAGTTCTGGGGCTGTTCACCCCTTCGCTTTTCCTGCTCTATGCCCTGGTTCTTATTCTTGGCTTCACTCTCAACGGGATCAACCCCGGTTGCTATGCACTGGCTGCGCACTTTTACCCGACTTCAATACGGGCAACTGGCGTTGGTTGGGCGACGGGCATTGGTCGGCTGGGCGCGATTACCAGCGCAGGCGTGGGTTCGCTCATGCTCGCAGCAGGCTGGACATTCAGTGACGTCTTTCTGTTTTTGCCTCTGCCGCTACTGGCTGGCGCACTGGCGATGTATTGCAAAAAAAGAACTCAGTCTGAGACATAACCAATGACAACGAACCTAAAAATCAATGCCGAGCGTAAAGCGCAATACCGGCAACAGGGCCACTGGGGAGATGCGACATTAGCCGATTACTGGTCCCTGTCGGCCAAAGCGTATGCAGACAAAGTGGCGGTCACCGACAATCGGGGGGATAACTATACTTATAAAGCGCTGGATATTGCCGCAGGACGGCTGGCGTCCTGGCTCATTGACGCCGGTATCCGCCCGGGCGATCGCGTGGCGCTCCAGTTGCCCGGCTGGTGTGAATTCACGATAATTTATCTGGCCTGTCTGAAAAGCGGAGCCGTGATCGTCCCGCTCCTGCCTGCTTTCAGGGAGTGTGAACTGACCTGGATACTCAATAAATCCCGAGCCCGGATACTGTTTACACCAACGAGTTTTAAAAACGACAACCCGGCAGATAGGATCGCCGCACTCCGTTCCGATCTGCCCTGGCTTGAGAAGGTGGTGGCGGTTGATAAGCTGGCGCCTGCGCCCACTGGCCCCGTTCTAAGCCAGATCCTCAATGATTCTCCGCCAATAGCGCATCACGTCCTAACGCATAGCGACGATCTAGCGGCAGTTCTTTTTACTTCCGGTACGGAAGGTCATCCCAAAGGCGTGATGCTGACGCACAATACCATCATCGCCAGTGAACGAACCTTCTGCGCAGCGCTCAATATAAACTGGACGGATTCGATTCTCATGCCCGCTCCACTAGCCCATGCAACAGGATTTCTGCATGGCGTGACCGCCCCTTTTTTAACAGGCGCCAGCAGCGTATTGATGGACATATTTTCTCCGCAAGAGTGCCTGGCATTACTGGCGCAAGAGCGCTGCACCTGCATCATGGGGGCAACACCGTTCGTGTGCGATCTGCTGTATGCTTCCAAAGCACAGCGCAGCAGTCTCTCTTCTCTTCGCTTCTTTCTGTGCGGGGGAACCACAATCCCAGGAAAACTTCTGCAGGAATGTCACCAGGCAGGGATTCAACTCCTTGGCGTATACGGAAGTACAGAAAGTGCTCCCCATGCGATAGTGCGACCGCATGACTCTCTGACTCATCAAATGAACACGGATGGCAGAGCCGCTGCAGGCGTTGAAATCAGAGTGGTCGACCAGAAGAAGATGATTCTGGCGGAAAATAATGAGGGCGAAGAAGCCTCTCGCGGTCCCAATGTTTTTGTCGGCTATCTTGATGAACCGGAACTGACCGACCAGGTGCTTGACGACGACGGGTGGTATTACAGCGGCGACTATTGCCGGATGGATAAAGACGGCTATATCAAAATTACTGGCCGAAAAAAGGACGTTATTGTTCGTGGCGGTGAAAACATCAGTAGTCGCGAAATAGAGGATATTCTGCTGCTTCATCCGGATATCCACGATGCCGCTGTGGTGGGCATGCCGGATAAACGCCTGGGTGAACGTTCTTGCGCCTATGTCGTACTGAGTCATTCACAAAAAACACTTCAGCTGGCTGATATCATCGCGTTTTTCGCTCAACGGCGTATCGCAAAATATAAATACCCGGAATATCTGGTTGTTATAGACAAATTACCGCGTACGGCCTCAGGCAAAATTCAAAAATACATTCTCCGACAGGATATTCTCCAGCGTCTGGCATCCCTCTCGCAAGAAACGACTGGTCTAACAACCTCGGCGTAAGAAGGAGCGCGTTATGTCTCTCACTCATACTGTTCCCGAACATTCCCGCAACGTACGCAGGGTATCAAACCGGATTAAAAACAGTACCAAACCCACTTTTATCCGCCCTAACCCGAACTTCTACCGTTGTCCTCAGTGCGGGGCGTTCCTTGTCACCATGGCTATACGTGACGCAACATCCCCGATAACCTGCTGTGGAAAAACACTCGTCGCGTTACGGGTTAATGATGCCACTACTACCGATGCGCTCGCCCAACAGCATCAACCACTGATGACCATTTCCGGGGGATTTGAATCAAATACGCTTTCCGTAACGGTAGGTAATCCGGCGCATCCAATGACGGCAGATCACTATCTGGAGTGGATCTTTATTTACACCTTTCAGGGGGGGCAATTTAAATATCTGCCGCCAGGCGCGCCGCCGGAAGCCACTTTTGCACTCGCGGGCAATGATGCTTATGTTTATTGCGATCGCCCAATCTGTAAAGGGAAACAGTGTAAATTCAACTGCAAACGAGGGTTTTCAGCCTATACCTGGTGCAACCAGCATGGGTTGTGGCGGTACACATTTTGACGGATCACATTGCAGGTCAGCATGTTGTGCGCACTTTAGCGAAATAAAAAACCGCCAGCGGATGACTGGCGGTTTTGGCATTGCAGGTGAGTCTTACTTTTTTATGCTACTGTGGTGCGAATCAGATAATCAAAGGAGCTTAACGAGGCTTTCGCGCCTTCGCCTGTCGCGATGATGATCTGCTTATAGGGTACGGTTGTGCAGTCACCTGCAGCGAAAACACCTTTCACGCTGGTTTCGCACTTCGCATCAATGATAATTTCACCCATGCGGTTACGTTCAACGGCGCCTTCCAGCCAGTTGGTGTTCGGCAGCAGACCAATCTGAACAAAAATACCTGCCAGTTCTACACTGTGAACATCGCCGCTCACGCGGTCACGATACTCGAGCCCAGTGACTTTGCTGCCATCGCCTTTTACTTCTGTCGTTTGCGCATTCAAAATGATGTCGACGTTTTTCAGACTACGCAGTTTATTCTGCAGCACCTGATCGGCCTTCATTTCAGGAGCAAACTCCAGCAGCGTCACATGTTCCACGATGCCCGCCAGATCGATAGCGGCTTCAACACCGGAGTTACCACCGCCAATCACCGCCACACGCTTGCCTTTAAACAGTGGGCCATCACAGTGCGGACAGTAAGTTACGCCTTTGGTGCGATATTGATCTTCGCCCGGAACATTCATGTTGCGCCATTTCGCACCGGTCGCGATGATAATGCTGCGCGCTTTCAGCACCGCGCCGGATGCCGTTTCAATCTGATGCAGCCCACCTTCCTGCGCCGCAGGAACCAGTTTGCTGGCGCTTTGGCTGTCGATCACATCAACATCATAGTCATCAACGTGTGCTTTCAGCGCGCCAGCCAGTTTCTGGCCTTCGGTTTTCGGTACCGAGATATAGTTTTCAATATCAACGGTATCCAGAACCTGACCGCCAAAACGTTCGCCCATCAGACCGGTGCGGATACCTTTACGTGCAGAGTACACCGCCGCAGCCGCTCCCGCAGGGCCGGAACCAACAATCAGTACGTCATAAGCATCACGCTTGTTCAACTCTTCAGCCGCACGTTTCTCTGCGCCGGTGTCCACCTTCGCCACGATCTCAGTCAGCGTCATGCGACCCTGGCCGAACTCTTTACCGTTCATAAATACCGCCGGAACGCCCATCACGTTACGATCGGTGATTTCATTCTGGAACGTACCGCCGTCAATCGCCGTATGTTTAATGCGTGGGTTCAGTACCGACATCAGGTTCAGCGCCTGCACCACGTCCGGACAGTTATGGCAGGAGAGTGAATAATAGGTTTCAAATTCAAAATCACCGTCGAGATCGCGGATCTGCTCCAGCAACGCCTGCGCCTCTTTTGACGGATGACCACCGGTCCACAACAGCGCGAGCACCAGCGAGGTAAATTCATGGCCCAGCGGAGAACCCGCAAAGCGCGGCCCCTGGTGAGAGCCAGGATTGGTAATCAGGAACGATGGCTTACGCACTGCCAGAGTATTGTCTTCTGTGAAGGTGACTTTTTCTGACAGTTCAGCAATTTCAGTCAGCAGTTCCTTGATTTCTGCCGATTTAGCGCTGTCATCCAGCGTAGCAATCAGCTCAACAGGTTTGGTCAGTTTCTCAAGGTAAGCCCTGAGCTGGGTTTTCATATTTGTGTCGAGCATTCTTCTTCCCTCTCTGAAAACATCATCATGCAAGCCGACTTCGCGGGACTGCATTAATGCAACTTGCGTCATGGTGCTGGAATGAAACAGGCGCAAATTTGCGCCTGTGGAATGCCGGATGCACTACGTTTATCCGGCCTACAAATTAGCTTAGATTTTACCAACCAGGTCTAAAGATGGAGCCAGTGTCGCTTCACCTTCTTTCCATTTAGCCGGGCAAACTTCACCTGGGTGGGATGCAACATACTGTGCGGCTTTAATTTTGCGCAGCAGGTCGGACGCATCACGGCCGATACCTTCAGCGGTAACTTCGATTGCCTGGATGATACCCTGCGGGTCAACAACGAAGGTTGCGCGGTCAGCCAGACCTTCATCTTCACGCATGTTGTCGAAGTTACGGGTCAGGGCGCCAGTCGGGTCGCCGATCATTGCATATTTGATTTTTGCGATGGTGTCAGAGCTGCTGTGCCATGCTTTGTGCGTAAAGTGGGTATCGGTAGAAACAGAGTAAACGTCTACGCCCAGTTTCTGCAGTTCTTCATAATGGTCTGCAACGTCGCCCAGTTCGGTCGGGCATACGAAGGTGAAGTCAGCCGGATAGAAGAAGAAGACGCTCCAGCGACCTTCGGTATCTTTCTCGGTTACTTCGATGAACTCACCGTTTTTGAACGCCTGGTTTTTGAAAGGTTTAATTTTGGTATTAATCAAAGACATCTGTACTTCCTCCGTGTTTTCGTTGAGAGATAAGTTAACGAAAATCTCTTCCAAGGGCTAATGCGTTTCCTTTATCAAATCAATAAGCGTTAACTAACAACTTCCTCAATCGAACCTAAAAGACAAAAGTAAAAAAGGCCCCCTTTGCAGGGAGCCTCATTACCCGAGCTACCCGCAGGTAACTTCAGTACCAGCAGAACTGGCTATGTGTTGCGCTCTACATTACCTTAACAAAGGTTGTAACAGCGATTGGGATTACATCACCCAACTAAAGAAAGGGCAATCGACAGACTGTCGATCTTACCTATGGCTGTGATAGGTTTTGCAATTCAGTCCCCTTTCCTTCTGATTTTATAAGGAAAATCAATGTTCAAGCGTACCTTACTCTTATCCTTACTTCCCGCTATCGTTCATGCCGAAGAGCTACCTGCCCCTGTTAAAGCCATTGAGAAACAGGGCATTACTATTCTGAAACCTTTCGATGCCCCTGGCGGAATGAAAGGTTATCTGGGTAAATATCAGGATATGGGCGTCACTATCTACGCCACGCCCGACGGCAAACATGCTATCTCAGGCTACATGTACAATGAGAAAGGTGAAAACCTCAGTAATGCACTGATAGAAAAAGAGATCTATGCCCCAGCAGGGCGCGAGATGTGGCAGCGAATGGAAAAAGCCTCATGGATTCTGGATGGTAAGAAAGAGGCCCCGGTGATTGTCTACGTGTTCGCCGATCCCTTCTGCCCTTATTGCAAACAGTTTTGGCAGCAGGCGCGTCCGTGGGTCGATTCCGGTAAAGTTCAGTTGCGTACGCTACTGGTGGGCGTAATCAAACCTGAAAGCCCGGCAACAGCTGCCGCAATCTTGTCGACAAAAGATCCGGCCAAAACCTGGCATGACTATGAAGCTTCCGGCGGCAAAATGAAGCTGGAAATTCCTGCCTCTCTCCCGCCCGAGCAGATGAAGATACTCAATATCAATCAAAAGTTAATGGATGATTTGGGTGCTAACGTGACGCCAGCCATCTACTACATGAGTAAAGACAATACGCTGCAACAGGAAGTCGGGTTACCCGATCAGGAGAAATTAAACATTATCATGGGAAATAAATAAAGGTAATAAAATGAGTGATTGTTATCGTTCTCATTTCAATCACTCACCACATTTCTTTTTTTCTCGTGAAAATTAAGTGTTTTGTGCTATGTTAGTTTAAATTAATCGTTCATTAAGCACTGAAACATAAAGTCTGTAAATAAATGCATTTCAAACTATTTCATAATTTAATTATTTCAAATTTTACCGTCAGAGGAAAGTATACATGGCTAATCTTTACGATCTTAAAAAATTCGATCTAAACCTACTTGTTATTTTTGAATGTATCTATCAGCACCTGAGCATCAGCAAGGCTGCGGAAACACTTTTTATTACGCCTTCGGCCGTGAGCCAGTCATTGCAACGACTTCGTACTCAGTTTAACGATCCATTGTTCATTCGCTCGGGAAAAGGCATCACGCCTACAATAACTGGCATCAATCTTCATCATCATCTGGAACAAAACCTCAACTCCCTGGAGCAAACAATTAACATCATGCATAACTCCAGTTTAAAGAAAAAATTTATTATTTATAGCCCGCAAATGGCAACCAATTTAAATTTATACGAGATGGTTCATTCCCTCAGAGAAGGTTCTGATATTGAAATTGATATTGAACATCACGACATTCTAATGAGCGCGGAAACTGCTGAGAATATTTTATCTTACCGCAAAGCGGATCTGGTATTCACCATCGTACCAGTACATAACCGTTCCATTGTATGCACGCCGTTCAAAACGCTCGAAAGTGTGTTAGTCCGTAACTTTAACCATCCCAGAATTAATGATTCAAGTACCGTAGAGCAATTATTAAAGGAAAAATTTACATTACTCCTCACTGAGGAACAGGGGGTGAAAGAGTTTCAATCAAAAACGAGTCAAATTTTAGCCAATCGTGATATTGGTTTCAGTAGCGACTCTTTGATTTCAATCGTTAACGTTATATCAAACACTGATATCATTGGTATGATACCCAGAATCATGTACGAATTTTACTCCCCTGTCTTTAATCTCAAGGAGATTAGCGTCGATATAAAATTGCCGTCAGTAAAACTTTATTTGATGTATAACCGCGCTTCGCTCTCAAACCATGCCTTTGCCTCATATATAAAAAGAATTATACCAGATAGCGAATAAACGCCTGTTAAACATTTTCCCGATGGATATAATTAATTCATATTAACAATTCATTAAAGTTATTTATTGAAATGATGAATAAGTCGTGAAAATTACGACACATATAGATTAGCATTTCTTATGCTGACCATTTACCATAGCGGGGAATAACAGCGCCTCACTATGGATTTGATATGTCTGTTTATAAAATACCTCTAACTCAACATGTACTTGAAGCCGCACAGGAACGCATTACATGGACGCTCAACACACTGCCGCGCATTTGTGTTTCATTATCGGGAGGAAAAGATTCCGGTCTCATGCTCCATCTTACGGCCACCCTTGCCCGCCAGTTACATAAAAAAATTAGCGTCTTATTTATTGACTGGGAAGCTCAGTTTTCCTGCACTATCGACTATGTCCAGGCGCTACGCGAGAGTTATTCCGATGTTATCGAAGAATTTTATTGGGTCGCATTACCTCTGACCACACAAAACGCGCTTTCACAATATCAACCCGAATGGCAGTGCTGGGAGCCGAATATACAGTGGGTGCGTCAGCCACCGGCCAATGCCATTACCGACCCCAATTTCTTTTCTTTCTATCAGCCCGGTATGACCTTTGAGCTTTTTGTTCGCGAGTTCGCAGATTGGTTTTCACAAAAGCGTCCCGCAGCGATGATGGTCGGCATTCGCGCGGACGAGTCCTATAACCGCTTTGTGGCCATCGCCAACTCGCGTAAGCAACGTTTTGCCGATGACAAGCCGTGGACGACGGCAGCGCCAGGTGGACACACCTGGTACATTTATCCGTTATATGACTGGAAAACAGCCGATATCTGGACATGGTTTGCGAAGACAAAAATGCCGTGCAATCCCTTGTATAACCTGATGTATCAGGCCGGGGTCCCAACACGATATATGCGTATTTGCGAGCCCTTTGGACCGGAACAACGCCAGGGATTGTGGCTGTACCATGTCATTGAGCCACAGCGATGGGCGGCTATGTGCGCCCGCGTCAGCGGCGTTAAAAGCGGCGGGATTTACGCCGGTCATGACAACCATTTTTACGGTCATCGGAAAATACTCAAACCAGAGCATTTAAGTTGGCAGCAATACGCCATGCTGCTATTACACAGCATGCCAGAACAGACCGCAGAACATTACCGCAACAAAATCGCTGTCTATATACAGTGGTATAAGAAAAAAGGCATGGACAATATCCCGGAAAGTCAGGAAGGCGATATTGGTTCCAGGGATATCCCCTCATGGAGAAGGATCTGCAAAGTACTCCTGAATAATGATTACTGGTGTCGGGCACTGTCGTTCAGCCCCACAAAAACGAAAAACTACCAGCGATATACTGAACGCATGAAAACCAAACGTCAGGAATGGGGGTTGTTATGCAACAACGATTAACACAGGAACTCCTCGGCTTTCTTTCTGGTTTGCCAGAAAAAGATAGAATTGAAGCCATTAATGAATTCAGAATGGCAATCCACAGCGTCAGTCCATTTCGTGAAGAACCAGTAGATTGCGTGTTATGGATTAAAAACGATCACATTTCGCCCAATGATTACAATCCTAATAACGTTGCGCCGCCGGAGAAAAAGCTGCTGTTGAAATCCATCGAAGCGGATGGCTTCACCCAGCCGATTGTCGTGGTTCACTCAACGGAAGAAGAGTATGAAATCATTGATGGCTTTCACCGCCATGAATTAGGAAAAAACAAAGCATCGCTAAAACCACGATTAAAAGGCTATCTGCCCGTCGCCTGCCTGGAACGCGATCGCCATGAACGTATGGCGGCGACAATCCGCCATAACCGCGCCCGCGGACGCCACCAAATCCACGCCATGTCGGAAATCGTTCGTGAATTATCGCAACTGGGCTGGAGTGAAGAAAAAATCGCTAAAGAACTGGGCATGGATAACGATGAAGTGTTGCGACTGAAACAAATCAACGGCCTGCAGGAGTTATTTGCCGACCGTCGGTTTTCCAAAGCCTGGACAGTAAAATAATTACAGCGAAACCAGACGCTCTGCGGCTGCTAACAGCGTCGATTCTTGCTTGGCAAAACATAGGCGAATCAGCTTATGCGGGAAAGGATCGGCGCAGAACACCGACAGCGGTATCGCCGCAACCCCCACTTCTTTAGTTAACCACTGACAAAACTCAACGTCAGTAAGCGTTGAGACCGCACTGTAATCGACCAGCAGAAAATAGGTCCCCTCACACGGCAGAATTTCCAGTCGGCTGTCGCGTAACGCATTCACCAGCACATCACGCTTTCTCTGATAAAACGAGGGCAGCTCGCGGTAGTGTATTGGGCTCTCCCGCAGCATATCCGCTAGCGCCAGCTGAGCCGGTGTGATGACTGAGAACGTCAGGTACTGATGGACTTTGCGTAGCTCGGCGCTAATGGCGTCGGGTGCAACGCAATAGCCGACTTTCCAGCCGGTCATATGATACGTTTTACCGAAAGATGAAACGGCAACAGCGCGTTCCCGTAGCTGCGGATGAGCCAGCACGCTCGCATGTCCATGAGCGGCAAAGCAGATATGCTCATACACTTCGTCGCTAATAACAAAAATCTCGCGCTCTTTAATCGCCTGCCATAACGCATCAAAATCAGCGCGCTGCCAGACTGTAGCAGATGGGTTATGCGGTGTATTGAGGATCACTAACCGGGTGCGCTCGCTGAGTAACGTGGCAAATTCCTGCCAGTTCACACGAAATGACGGCGGTTGCAACGCAATACGTTTCACCACGCCGCCGGATAACGCCACCGCAGGCGCATAGCTGTCGTAGCTCGGATCAAAACAGATGACTTCATCACCAGGCCGCACCAGCGCCGTAATGGCTGCATACAATGCTTCTGTAGCCCCTGCCGTGACGGTGACTTCACTTGTCGCATCGGGCTTATAACCGTACAACTCCGCGGTTTTATCGGCAATGGCTTCGCGCAGCGGCTGCACGCCCGTCATCGGCGCATACTGGTTAGCACCATGCGCGACATGATATGCCAGACGTTCCTGCAAGAAATGTGGACCGTCAAAATCAGGAAATCCCTGCGAGAGGTTAATGGCCTGATGCTGCTGTGCCAGCGCGCTCATTTGCGTAAATATTGTGGTCCCCAGATTTGGGAGTTTGCTTTGCACAATCAGTGGGTTATTGCTCATTATTGTTATCCCGACGTGTGATGTTGTTGTTGAAGCCACTATAGCACGATGTTAGTATTTGGCAATCAAGACGTTCAGACGTCTATATAAAAATAACCTGCCAGATCAGGACAGCACAAGGACAACACAACATGAGTAATACCGAGATTCGCGTCGTCACCGGCCCGGCTAACTACTTTTCCCACACCGGTAGCCTCTCCAGACTGCACGACTTTTTCACCCCGGATCAACTCTCACACGCCGTCTGGGTCTACGGTGAGCGAGCTATCGCCGCGGCGCGTCCTTATCTGCCAAAAGCTTTTCATCTTGCCGAAGCTAAGCGCCTGCTGTTTAAGGGACATTGCAGCGAAACCGATGTTGCTCAACTGGCAAAAGAATCGGGAGATGATCGCAGCATCGTGATCGGCGTGGGTGGCGGTACACTGCTCGATACGGCTAAAGCGCTGGCTCGCCGCCTTGATTTACCTTTCGTGGCGATCCCAACCATCGCCGCCACCTGCGCGGCCTGGACGCCGCTTTCCGTCTGGTACAACGATGCCGGTCAGGCGCTGCATTTCGAAATATTCGACGATGCCAATTTTTTGGTGCTGGTTGAGCCACGAATCATACTCAACGCGCCTGAAGAGTATTTACTGGCCGGTATTGGCGATACGCTGGCGAAATGGTATGAGGCAGTGGTGCTGGCTCCGCAGCCAGAAACGTTACCTCTGACCGTACGTCTGGGCATCAACGGCGCGCTGGCCATCCGCGACGTCCTGCTGGAAAGCAGCGAGCAGGCACTGGCAGATAAGCAGCGTGGTGAACTAACCCAGGCGTTTTGCGACGTGGTGGATGCGATTATAGCCGGCGGCGGTATGGTTGGTGGTCTGGGCGAGCGCTACACCCGTGTGGCGGCGGCACATTCGGTCCATAACGGTCTGACCGTCCTCCCGCAAACGGAGAAGTTTCTCCATGGCACCAAAGTGGCGTATGGCATTCTGGTGCAGAGCGCATTACTTGGGCAAGATGATGTGCTGGCGCAACTTGTCACCGCTTATCAGCGGTTCAATCTCCCCACCAGGCTGGCCCAGTTAGACGTGGATATCGCAAATCGCGCTGAGATCGATAAGGTGATTGCGCATACCCTGCGCCCGGTGGAATCTATTCATGCGCTGCCGGTAACGTTAACGCCAGATACCCTGCGCGCAGCGTTTGAGAAGGTAGAATCGTTGACGGTGTGACTATGGTGCAGGTTGCCTGATGACGGCTTCGCCTTATCAGGCCTACGGCCAAAGCATTGTTGTAGGCCGGATAAGCGTCAGCGCATCCGGCAAAAAATCAACAGCACTTCACGCCGCCTTTGCCCCCATAGCGCGCATCCTGCCGCTCGCGGAAAAACTCTTCGTAGGTCATTGGCGTCTGATCCGGATGCGTGACGCGCATATGCTCAACATAGTTGTCATAATCCGGCACACCAATCATCAAGCGGGCGGTTTGCCCTAAATACTTCCCAGCTTTGGAGAGCGTTTCAAACATAGTGATTCCCTGTCGTACAAACGCCCTCCCCGTACCGGAGAGGGCTTGTTGGTTAAGAGAATATTAGTGCGCGCCTTTCGCCTGCGCCACGATCTCTTCGACATTCTCAGGCATTGGTTCGTACGGCGTTTCTTTCGAAGTTGGTTTGTCCTCTTTCAGCGCTGCCAGCGCAGTTTTAATCGAGAACAGCCCCAGCACCACGACGACCACCATGAAGAAAATAGTGAGGCCCGCGTCCAGGCGGTTGTTAAACACCAGTTGCGTCAGCTGCGACTGGGTGTACTGCGCCGGAATATTACCGCTGTCGATCATCGCCTGGAACTTGTTGGCGATAGCCAGGAAGCCAATTTTCGCATCCGGGCTAAACGCTTTCTGCCAGCCCGCAGTCAGAGTACAAATCAGCAGCCAGGCCGTTGGCACCAGCGCCACCCATGCGTAGCGCTGACGTTTCATCTTGAACAGCACCACCGCACAGAGCATCAATGCCATACCGGCCAGCATCTGGTTGGCGATACCAAACAGCGGCCACAGGGTGTTGATACCGCCCAGTGGATCCACCACGCCCTGGTGTAAGAAGTAACCCCAGGCCAGTACGCACAGCGCTGTAGCCAGCAGGTTCGCAGGCAGTGAATCGGTACGTTTCAGGCTCGGTGATACCACGCCCAACAGATCCTGCAGCATAAAGCGTGCGGCGCGGGTACCGGCGTCAACCGCCGTCAGAATAAACAGGGCTTCAAACAGAATGGCGAAGTGATACCAGAACGCCACATCCATCATGCCGCCCAGCGCACCATGCAGAATATACGCCATCCCAACGGCCAGCGTCGGCGCACCGCCTGCGCGGGAAATGATGGATTGTTCGCCGACTTCATTGGCGATTTGATGCAAGGTGTCCGGAGTAATAGCAAAGCCCCAACTGCTGACCACCTGCGCTGCAGAAGCCACGACATCCGCCGTACCCGCCGGAGCCAACACCGCCATCGGGCTGTTCATCGCAAAGTACACGCCCGGATCGATGATGCACGCGGAAACCAGCGCCATAATGGCGACAAAGGATTCCATTAACATTCCGCCATAGCCGATAAAACAGGCCTGCCCTTCGTTCGCCAGCATCTTCGGCGTGGTACCGGATGAGATCAGCGCGTGGAAGCCAGATACCGCACCACAGGCAATGGTAATAAACAGGAACGGGAACAGGTTACCGGTCCAGACCGGGCCAGTACCGTCAACAAACTTGGTCAGCGCAGGCATGGTCAGCGTCGGACGCATGATCAAAATCCCTACCGCCAGGCCAACAATGGTGCCGATTTTCAGGAAAGTAGAGAGATAATCACGTGGGGCCAGCAACAGCCATACCGGCAGCACGGCAGCGACAAAGCCGTAGCCCACCAGCATCCACGTCAGTTGTACGCCGGTAAAGTCAAAATACGGTGCCCAGGTCGGACTTTCGGCCACCCAACCGCCGGAAATAATGGCAAACACCAGGAATACCAGACCGATGACCGACACTTCGCCAATGCGGCCCGGACGCAGATAACGCAGGTAGATCCCCATAAAGATCGCCAGCGGAATGGTAAACGCGACGGTGTAGGTTCCCCACGGGCTGTGGGTCAGCGCTTTCACGACGATCATCGCCAGTACCGCGAGGATAATCACCATGATCATAAAACAGGCTACCAGCGCAATAACGCCCGCCGTTGGGCCCATCTCTTCTTTCACCAGTTCGCCAAGGGAACGACCATCGCGACGGGTAGAAACAAACAGCACCATGAAGTCCTGCACAGCCCCCGCGAGTACCACCCCGGCAAGCAGCCAGATCATACCCGGCAGATAACCCATTTGTGCCGCCAGTACCGGCCCGACTAACGGACCCGCCCCGGCAATCGCCGCAAAATGGTGACCGAACAGCACTTTTTTATCGGTAGGAACATAATCCAGACCGTCGTTATGGCGCACAGCTGGCGTCATACGCGTCGGGTCCAGCGCCAGCACATTTTTCGCAATGTACAGGCCATAGAAACGGTAAGCGATAAGGTAGACACAGACCGACGCCACGACTATCCACAACGCGTTGATCTGTTCACCACGGTTTAATGCGATATAGCCGAGGGCAAATGCTCCCATCACGGAGAGCACTGTCCAGACGAGGTACTTCCCTGATTTATTCATATTGATTATCCGTTGTCCAGGTCAGAGAGATGTTACATTTTGTTTCTATAACATCTTTTCTGAATTTAACAACATGACAACCATACAAACCCGAAGTATCACTGAGTTTTTACATTGCAGTGTTAACTAGATCACTTCATTTACCTGTTAACCCTGCAATTTCATTTTACTTTGTCGGGCGAGTTCACCCCATCACCGCAGTACCTAATCGGCAGGTACAACAGCGTCGTCCTTGCTCATCAAAGATGACGATTTCCCAGCTTTGATTCTGCCGTCCAAGATGCAGCGGCTGACAAACGCCGCGCACTTTGCCCTGCGAAACCGCCCGATGGTGCGTGGCGTTCAGTTCTGTACCGACTACACACTGCCCGTCGCGGGTCATCAGATAACCCGCCATTGAACCCAACGTTTCGGCCAGTGCCGCCGACGCGCCGCCGTGCAGCAAACCAAACGGCTGATGCGTGCGGGTATCAACCGGCATTTCGGCCTCCAGCACATCATCGCCCAGTCGGGTATAAAGGATGCCTAAGTGCGCGACCATGGTGTTGGGGCTGGTGGCATTTAATTCATCCAGCGTGAGATGGCGTTTCCAGATCATCATCATGCTCCCAGCGTTGAGCCGCCATCCACCACGATATCCTGTAGCGTAATGTGGCTGGCAAGGTCGGAGGCGAGGAATAAAATGGTGTTGGCGATCTCCTGCGGTCGGGCGATTTTCCCCAACGGGATACCAAGCTTAAACTGTTCGCCAAACCCGCGAATACGCTGCTCCTCCGCATCATCACTGACCCATAACGTGCGCTGCATGTCAGTATCGGTCGAGCCTGGCGAAACCACATTACAGCGCACACCGCTGCCCGCCAGTTCCAGTCCGACGGTGAGCGCCAGGCTTTTTAGCGCGGCTTTTGACGCCCCATAAGCACTCATGCCGATCCGCGGCGTGTGCGCCGCATCTGAGGCGACGGTCACGATCGCCCCGCCCTGCTGGCGACGAAACTGCGCCATCGTCTGCTGAAACAGATTGAACGCGCCGCCAACGTTAACGGCAAACGTCTGCTGCCACTCTTCAACGCTCAGTGCGTCAGTGGCCCCCATGCGCAGAATACCGGCGGCATTGACCAACACATCCAGCCGCTCGCATGCTTTAAGGACTCGCTGGCACACCTCAGCCACCTGCCCGGCATCGGTCACATTCAGCACTTCGGTCGCAAACGGGTAGTTATCCTGAGGAAATTCGCGATCGAAGCCAGTCACCTGCGCGCCAGCTTTCACAAATGCCAGTGCCGTAGTACAGCCAATGCCTTTACCCGCGCCGGTCACCCAGACGGTTTTCCCGGCAAAATCAAATCCGGCCATCAGTTCACCTCGCGGGAGAGTAGCTTCCACCAGGCGTCTATGGTCGGGTTTTTCGCCAGCATCACGAAATCAATATCGCCATGAACTTTACGCCAGCGTGCCGCCAGCGCCATCATGCGCACGGAATCCAGCCCGTAGTCGATCAGGTTTTCGTCATCCATTGGCTCCTCGGACTCATCCAACAGCGGCAGAATCACGCTGCGCAGCGCCTCTTTACTCGCCGGAACCGGCGTCGGCAAAAGTTCCTGGGTCATCACCACACGACCGGAACGTCCCGCCACGTATTTCAGCGACATCAGGTGTTCATCACGGCTGAAGTCCGCCAGCGCATCGGCAACCATAAACGGCTTGATATCGCGCATGAACGCGTCAGTCGCAGTGGTCATGCAGCCAATATGGGCATACACACCGGTAATAATCAGTTGATTTCGGCCAGTGTCTTTAAGCATCTGCTCCAGCGGAGAGCGATGAAATGCGCTGTAACGCCATTTCACCAGGATGGTATCCGCCTCATCGGGAGCCAGCGCATCAACGATCTTTTGCTGTTCCGGCGAACGCGTCAGGCCCGGTCCCCACATATCATTCAGCAGGGCGCGGTCTTCATCGCTCTGTTCTTTGGGTTGCGCGGTGTAATACACCGGGATGTTGTGCTCTTTGCAGAACTGACGCAGTGCGGCAATGTTAGCCACCACTTGCGCCATCATCGGGCAGTTATCACCCCAAAAGCCGATAAAATAGTCCTGCATGTCGTGGATCAGCAGCGCGGCGCGTTCAGGTTCAAACGTCCAGTCGACTTTATTGGCTGGAACATCAAGCGCCGTAGGCAGTGCATAAGCCTGCAGTTTAGGAATTGCCATCTCTTTTTCTCCTTCAGGCCAGTGAACGTGACGCCAGCCACTGACGTAATTGTTTTTTATCCACTTTACCGACCGGGGTTAGCGGGAGTGACTCAACGCACTCCACACGGTCAGGTAATTTGAATTCCGCCACGCCCTGGTCACGCAGGAAACGGCGCGCCTGCACCGCGCGCAGCGGCTCTTTCACCACCAGCCATGCGCAGCTTTTCTCGCCCATCAGTTCGTCATCCATACTGACCAGGGCTGCATGGATCACCGATGGGTGGCGTAACAGCAGGTTTTCAATTTCTTCTGCTGCGATCTTCTCGCCACCCCGGTTGATCTGATCCTTCTCACGCCCTTGTACGGTGATATAGCCATCCTGATCGATAGCGATCAGATCGCCGGAGCAGTAAAAACCGTTGGCGTCAAAGGCGCTGGCATTGTGCTCCGGGCTGTTGAAGTAACCCCGGAAGGTGTACGGACCTCGCGTCATAAGGCGGCCCGTTTCGCCCTGCGCCAGGGGATTACCATCAGCATCGGCGACCCAGACTTCATCATCCGGACACATCGGACGGCCCTGGGTATTGATGATGCGCTCAGGGCTGTCGTCCAGACGGGTGTAGTTCACCAGCCCTTCCGCCATGCCAAAAACCTGCTGCAACTGGCAGCCAATCTCCGCCGGAATACGCGCCGCAAGCGAGGCGGAAAGCCGTGCCCCACCGACCTGCAGCAGCGTCAGCGAAGCCAATTGCGCATTGCTCCCCCACTCCGCAATCGCCTGCAGCCACAGGCTCACCGCCGGCGGCACCAGCGCCGTGACGTTAACCTGATGCTGTTCAATCAGCGGGAAGCACAGGGTTGCGCTCGGGTCAGCCGCCAGAACCACGGTGCCGCCAGCCAGGAACACGCCAAGCGAACCAGGCGAACTCATGGCGTAGTTATGCGCCGCCGGGATCGCGCACAGATAGCGCGTTTCCCTAGTGAAGCGGCAGATCTCATTACTGCGACGCACGCTGTAGTAGTAATCGTTATGGGTACGAGGAATAAGCTTCGGCGTCCCGGTGGTACCGCCAGAAAGCTGGAAGTACGCCACTTCATCAGCAGGCGATGGCGTCGCGGTAAAATCAGCCGCAGGCTGGTCGATCGCCATTTGCAGGTTATGTTCACCTTCATCATTGCGCAGTAGCACCACGCGCACTGAATTGTGTTCAGCCACAAAGGTATTGAGAAAATCTTCCCCGCTAAACAGCGCATGCTGGCGATCGGCGATCAGTAACGCGGGTGCGATCTGTTTAGCATAAGCATTGAGTTCGTTACGCTGATGGCTAAACAGCGCCAGCACCGGAGCGACGCCCAGCTTGAGTAACGCAAAGAAGGTGATGTACAGCTCAGCCACATTGCCCAGTTGTACCAATGCGGTTTCGCCGGGTTTGATTCCCTGACGACGCAGGCTGCAGGCGAGATTGTCAGTCGCCTGATTCAACTGGCGATAGCTCAGATGGCGTTCACCATCAATGACCGCCGTATGGTCGCTCTCGGCGTGACGGGTCAGAATGTCGGTCAGCGGCAAATCCTGCCAGTAGCCTTTTTCACGGTAACGGCGGGCAAACTCCTCCGGCCAACGGGTGAAAGGAATACTCATCATGACTCCTTAATGCAGTCCAAAAACATTCAACATGGTGGCAAGCTTGGCTCCCGTTTCACGCCATTCCGCAACCGGAGAAGACGCAGGCACAATACCGGCACCGGCAAAGAAACGAACCTGATTACGCAGCAGCTTCGCGCAGCGGATCGTCACCACCCATTCGCCATTACCTTCAGCATCACACCAGCCGACGATGCCGCCGAACAAGTTGCGATCGAACGGCTCCAGCTCGGCGATAATGTTGCGCGCAACCTGATGCGGGAAACCGCTCAGCGCAGGCGTCGGATGCAGCAGGCACGCCAGCGTCAGCGCGTTTTCCTCTGCGTTGGCTTTTCCTTCAAACGGCGTGCCGAGGTGCCAGAGCGTAGGCGTAGTGACCAGTTGCGGAGAGGAAGGCAGTTGCAATTCACTGCTGCGATCGCGCAACACGGCTTTCATCGCCTGCGTCACCAGGTCGTGCTCATGGCGGTCCTTCTCAGATGCCAGCAGGCGGATCCCCGCTTCCCTGTCCAGCACATCATCAGGCTGACGGCGCGCCGAACCGGCCAGCGGCAGCGAGCTAAAACGATCGCCTTCTTTGCGCAACAGCAGTTCCGGGCTGGCGCCAAGCAATACGCCACCGTCTTCAATGGGGACATGGAAGTTGTAACTCGCCGGATTTTGCGCCACCAGACGCTCCAGCAGCGCACCGCTGTCAATGTTGGCATCGGTGGTGATATCGATCAGACGTGACAACACCACTTTGTCGACTTCCGGCGTGGCCGTCAGCGCAGCCGCCCGGGCGACCATCTCTTCAAAAAAGTCCTGTTCCGGAATCGATTTACGCTCAACGACGTTTAATGACTGATGCCGGTTAAAGTAACGTGATGATTGCTGCTTTGCCGTGCGAGAGAAGCTCTGCCACGATTGGGGAATAAACAGCGATGATGGCTGGCGGGTATCGAAAGGAATTGCCCCGACCATAATGGGGTTAGCGATGCCCTGCGATTTGGCATCAGCAAACAATGCGTGCATTTTGTGTTGGAAAGGGCTGTCTGGCGAATCGCCATCAATTGCCGGTTCCGCATAGCGGGCGAAGCATCCTGACGTCGTAAAACTACGATACGGCGACATAAAGAAAAAACTGTCGGGAGCGAGCGTCGGCATAGTCTGCGTTTTTTCCTCGGCCAGTGACATATCCATATCATCCTCCAAAAATGATAAAGGCTCTAATAATGATTATCATTTATATTTTCGGTCGCTAACCTAAAAGCAAAGCGGCTGTATGTCAACTCTTGTGGCAGCACAATGTGCGACTTTGGCTTGCATCCTCGCTCGCTAACAATGAAAATGAGAAGCATTAACCATACTGATAACAGGAAGCTGATTCGTGAGTCTCCCCTCTTTTCGTCGCACCGTGCTTTTACTGACTGGTTTGTTTATTTCAGGAATTTCTTTAGGTCACGCCGCCGACTGGCCGCGTCAGATCACCGACAGCCGTGGCACGCATACGCTGGAGCATAAGCCGCAGCGCATTGTCTCCACCAGCGTCACCCTTACCGGCTCGCTGCTGGCGATTGATGCCCCGGTCATCGCCAGCGGCGCCACCACGCCGAACAACCGCATTGGCGATGCGCAGGGCTTTTTACGTCAATGGAGCGACGTGGCCAGGGAACGCAAACTCAGCCGTCTGTACATCGGCGAACCAAGTGCGGAAGCCGTCGCGGCACAAATGCCGGATCTGATTCTAATCAGCGCCACCGGCGGCGACTCCGCCCTCGCGCTATACGATCAGTTATCCACCATTGCGCCCACGCTTATCATCAACTACGACGACAAAAGCTGGCAGACGCTGCTGACGCAACTGGGTGAAATTACCGGTCAGGAGACGCAGGCAGCCGCGCGAATTGCCGAATTTGATAAGCAACTGCAAGCGGTTAAGCAACGGATCACCCTACCGCCACAGCCGGTCAACGCGCTGGTCTATACCGCTGCGGCGCACAGCGCCAATCTTTGGACGCCTGAGTCGGCACAGGGCAAGCTGATGGAACAGTTAGGCTTCACGCTGGCGCCGCTACCTGCCGGTTTGCACACCAGCCAGAGCCAGGGCAAACGCCACGATATCATCCAGCTTGGCGGTGAAAATCTGGCGGCTGGCCTGAACGGCGAAGCGCTGTTCCTGTTTGCTGGCGACAGCAAAGATGCCGACGCCATTTATGCCAATCCGCTTCTGGCGCATCTGCCAGCCGTGCAAAATAAACGTGTTTACGCCCTGGGCACGGAAACCTTCCGTCTCGACTACTACAGCGCGACGCTGCTGTTGCAACGTCTGTCAGCTCTCTTTTAATCGCCAGCGCCGGATGCGGCTAACGCCCTATCCGGCCCGTCAGGTATTCACAGGCATTTGCCGGAATCGACGTAATTCCCCCAGCAACAACAGCAGTAGCAGACCGACAATCACCAGCCCAAATCCACTTACGCTTGCCGAGGCGACCGGCGTCATCATCGCACCCAAACCACCTAACAACGCCGCGCCAATCGCGTCCCCGGTGACGTTCTGCGCCGTCCACAAACCGTTAATTCGCCCGAGCATCGCTTCTGGCGTCTGCGTCTGTAACAGGGTGTACTGCAACAAAGAGCTAACCGCACTTAACCAACCGAACAGCGCCAGGCAGACAACCCCAAGCTCCCAGACCGGCATCAAGCCAAACAGACCGATAGCCAGGAATGAAGCCACGGTAGAACCCAGCATGATCAATCCCGGACGAACGCTGTGCGCCAGCTGTCCGCTGGTCAAAGCGCCCACCGCCGCGCCAAGAGGAATGGCCGCATACAACAAACCAATTTGCGCGCTCGACATCTGCCAGTTAATCGCCAGCGCCGGATACAGCACCCGCACGGCGCTCGCCATGGTCAACAGGCCGCCGAGCAGCGCAATGCCGCCAATCAGCGGACTGGCGAGCAAAAAGCGCAATGCGGCCAGCAGCGATTTCAGCGGATGCTCGCGCGGCTGCGGCGGTGGAGGTAACGCGGGAAGGCTCAATAAAGGCAGTAAGGTTATGAACGTGCCTGCCGCCGCCAGGCCGTAGTTCCAGGCCACGCCACCGGTCGCCAGCAGTACCCCACCAAGCATCGGCGAAATGACCGAACCCAAACGCACCGTCAGCATGGTAATCGCCCCGGCCTGCATCAAATTCTCCCTCCCGACCAACGCCGGCGTTGCTGCCAGCAAAGCCGTCACGCCCAGCGAGGCAAAGAAACCGTCCCATAAGCCAAGCAGATAAATCGCCAGTAACGACGGTTCGGGCAGCAGCGCATTCAGACACAAACCAATAAAGCCGACGCCACAGGTTCCACGCGCCAACAGGATCACTTTTTTACGCTCATAGCGGTCGGCCAGTACGCCGCCAACCATCAGGCCAATAAACATTGCGCTACCGGTCAACGTCACCGATAAACCCACTTGCCAGGTCGACTGGGTCATCATCTGGATCTGTACCGGAACCGCCACACCGAGTAGCCCCAAAGAGACAATGGAAATAAAACGAGCGAGGAAGACGGCGCGAAATGCAGGGTGGGTCTTTAACAGGCTGAGATTAAGCAGCCAGGATTGTCGATTCATTACAGAGCCTTACCAGGTACTTTTTCAATATCCATTCGATGGCTGCACATGCTAACATATCCAAATAAGATCGATAACGATAATTACTATCATTATCAGGGAAGTTGATATGTCATGCTCTGTTTCCGCGACACGCGCTTTCGCCGTGCCCGGACTATTGTTATTACTTGTTCTCACCACGGTATTAAGTCTGGTTATTGGCGCAAAATCGCTACCTGCGTCCGTGGTGCTGGATGCACTCACCGGCAGTTGCCAAAGCGCGGATTGCACCATCGTGCTGGACGCGCGACTGCCACGCACGCTGGCAGGACTGCTCGCCGGCGGCGCGCTGGGTCTGGCGGGCGCCTTAATGCAAACGCTCACGCGTAACCCGCTCGCCGATCCGGGGATCCTTGGCGTTAATTCTGGCGCCAGCTTCGCCATCGTCCTGGGCGCGTCGCTGTTCGGTTTCTCTTCCCCACAGGAACAATTGCTGATGGCTTTTTCCGGGGCGCTGATCGCCTCGCTGATTGTAGCGTTTACCGGTAGCCAGGGCGGCGGGCAGCTCAGTCCGGTACGACTGACGCTGGCGGGCGTTGCGCTGGGTGCAGTACTCGAGGGGCTATCCACCGGCATCGCCCTACTCAACCCGGACGTCTACGATCAGTTGCGATTCTGGCAGGCCGGTTCGCTGGATATCCGCAGCCTGCAAACGCTGAAGGTGGTGCTGGTGCCGGTATTGATTGCCGCGGCTGCCGCATTGTTTCTCAGCCGCGCACTGAATAGCCTGAGTCTTGGTAGCGACACTGCTACCGCGCTGGGCAGTAAAGTCGCCCGCACGCAGTTTATTGGCCTGCTGGTGATTACCGTACTGTGCGGCAGCGCGACCGCAATTGTCGGTCCTATCGCCTTTATCGGCCTGATGATGCCGCATATGGCGCGCTGGCTGGTGGGGGCGGATCACCGCTGGTCATTGCCCGTCACCCTGCTGGCAACCCCCTCTCTGCTGTTAATTGCCGATATTATCGGGCGTGTGATTGTCCCCGGCGAACTGCGTGTTTCGGTGGTCAGCGCATTTATCGGCGCGCCGGTGCTCATCTTTCTGGTTCGCCGTAAATCGCGCGGGGGTGGCGCATGATGCACCTCTCCCGTCGTCTGATTATCAGCAGTCTGCTGCTGGTTGTAGGCTGTCTCGCCGTTGGCTTGTGGAGCCTGCGTAGCGGCGTCGTTACGCTGGAAACCCAGCAAATTATTGCCGCCCTGTTTGGTGATGCGCCGCGCAGTATCACGCTGGTGGTCACCGAATGGCGTTTGCCGCGCGTGCTCATGGCGTTATTGATTGGCGCGGCGCTCGGCGTGAGCGGCGCAATATTTCAGTCGCTGATGCGCAACCCGCTGGGCAGCCCGGATGTGATGGGTTTCAATACCGGTGCCTGGAGCGGTGTACTGGTGGCAATGGTGCTGTTTGGACAGCATCTCACCGCTATCGCGCTGGCGGCTATGCTGGGTGGGATCCTGACTTCACTGGTTGTCTGGGCGCTCGCCTGGCGCAACGGCATCGACACCTTCCGGCTGATTATTATCGGTATCGGCATACGCGCTATGCTGGTGGCGTTCAACACCTGGCTGCTGCTGAAAGCGTCATTAGAAACCGCATTAACAGCCGGACTGTGGAACGCCGGATCACTCAATGGTCTGACCTGGGCCAAGACCTGGCCTTCTGCCCCGCTGATTATTGTGATGCTGGTGTGCGCCACGCTGCTGGTGCGCCGGATGCGTTTACTGGAAATGGGTGACGACAGCGCCTGTGCGCTAGGCGTCAGCGTTGAGCGTTCGCGTCTGATGATGATGCTGGTCGCCGTGGTACTGACCGCCGCCGCCACCGCGCTGGCAGGTCCAATTTCCTTTATTGCTCTCGTCGCCCCCCATATTGCGCGTCGACTTAGCGGCACATCCCGCTGGGGATTAGCCCTGTCAGCGCTATGCGGCGCGCTACTGCTGCTGATGGCGGATTTATGCGCCCAACAGCTGTTTATGCCTTATCAGCTTCCGGTGGGCGTTGTCACCGTAAGCCTCGGCGGTATTTATCTTATCGTCTTGTTAATTCAGGAGTCCCGCAAAAAATGATCGAATCAGTTGCCCGTTTGCGCGGCGACCAGTTAACGCTGGGTTATGGCAAGTTTACCGTCGCGGAAAATCTCAATGTGTCGATTCCCGACGGTCACTTTACCGCGATTATTGGGCCAAACGGCTGCGGGAAATCAACGCTTTTGCGCACACTGAGTCGTCTGATGACGCCCGCCCACGGCAAGGTTTGGCTCGACGGTGAACATATTCAGCACTATGCCAGCAAAGAGGTCGCACGCAGAATAGGTTTGCTGGCGCAAAACGCCACCACGCCGGGTGATATTACCGTACAGGAGCTGGTTGCTCGCGGGCGTTACCCACATCAGCCGCTGTTTACTCGCTGGCGGCAAGAAGATGAAATCGCAGTAAACACAGCGATGCAGGCCACAGGGATCACCCATCTGGCGGCGCAAAGTGTAGATACGCTTTCCGGCGGACAACGCCAGCGCGCATGGATTGCAATGGTGCTGGCGCAGGAAACATCGATTATGTTGCTCGATGAACCCACCACCTGGCTGGATATCAGTCATCAGATTGATCTGCTGGAGCTGCTCAGTGAGCTAAACCGGGAGAAGGGTTATACGCTGGCCGCCGTTCTGCACGACCTCAATCAGGCCTGTCGCTATGCAACGCACCTGATTGCGCTGCGTGACGGAAAAATTATTGCCGAGGGGGCGCCGAAAGAGATAGTTACGGCGGAGCTTATCGAAAAAATCTATGGATTACGCTGTATGATTATCGACGATCCGGTTGCCGGCACGCCGTTAGTCGTACCGCTAGGGCGCAACAAATAGCGAGAGTTAACGTATGGCGGCTGCCTGCCGCCATACGGCAATTAATCACACCAGTTGCTGATCGATAAACGCCATTTTTTGCTTACGCGACACCATGGCGTAGTTCAGCAGAACGCCGCCACAGGCCACCATACCACCCAGTAACGCAGCCAGAATAACGATCATCGATTTAGCCGGACCATCTTTTTTCACCGGCAGCGAAGGTGAAAGCTGATATTTAAACGGCGTAAATTTTACGTCGCTCACGTTCATGGCTAACAGCTGATCAACGTGATATTGGCGGTTACGTAATTCTCCGTTAATTTCCGCAACATCTGTTACTGATTTTTCAATTTCTAATTTACGCGAGATACCATCAGCGCCCAGTGAAATAGAGAAATCAGGATCATCTTTCACCGCCTGGCCATTACTGTAGACCGGCTTTTTAATCCCGGCGGCATTCGCAATCTCCAGGGAGTAGTTGAGGCGCTGAATATTTGCTTCCATCTGGTTTTTGAGCCTGACGCGATCCATCGCCAGTCTTTCTTTTTCATAACTGGTTTTGATGAACAGTTTATTGCGAATATCTTCCAGCGTTTCTTTCTCAACAATAGAAGAAATATAATGGATATAACCCTGTAGCACAGACTGGGCTTCTTCGGCCTGAGGGGCGGTAAAGCTCAGCGTCCATGAGGTATACAGCGAGGTCTCACTCTTTTTTCCCGCATTGCTATCAACCGCGGTCATTTTTTCACCGAGCCTGACGATTGCCCGATGCAGGTCCATTTCGTCAATATCAGCGCCCTTCAATTGCTCCATCACATAGGGTGAAGAACGCAGATAATCTTCTAACAATGAGGGCGACTGAAATTTTTTGATAAACAGGTTAAACACATCACTGCGGCTGACGTTAATATCCATATCCAGCACGCGCAATTTGGTCAACGTATTCTCGAGATCCTGCCACTGAACCGGTTCTGCCGGCGTCACGATGGCCTGACTGGTCCATTTTTGCGGCAGCAGGAAAGAGACCAGAATACCCACGCAGGCAAAAGCGAAAACGGTAGCCACAATTTTCGTCCTGGCGCGCCATAAGATTTCGACCAGGTTAATTAAATCAATTTCGTTGGCGTTTACCGTAGGCTGAGGATAAGCAGTAAATTCCGAAACGTTGTCTTGCTTAATATTCAATGATGACATGTTGCGTGACCTGAAAACTTTCCCAAAAGAAAAACACTCCCGTGGAGAAGTCTACCAGCTAGTCAGAATTATCTGAAACTTTCTTTACGCATCTGCCCCTACCAAAAATTATCTTCGGAATTTATTCACTCCCTTCGCCACCCCATTCCACACCAAAGCAACAACTCCACAACATGACATTGCATTATGGAGTTGTTCGATTGCCGTAATAGCAAAAGTGACTTTGTTACGCAGATTGATTAATCAACGCATTGATTACAGGCCCTATCGTCACAAACGCGGTGGGAGAAATGATGTCGACATGCGCGCAGTCGTGATGATAAACCTCCAGACTGGATATCCATGGTGACCAACTACGTTCAGGGCTAACGCCCTGCGGTAATGTGCGTTCAGCCACGAACAACGTAGCGTGACCCGCAAAAGCTACACTGTGGGCTGTGGTTAACAGGCGAACCGCATCCGCATAATTGCCTTCGATAGCGTTGAATAACGCGTCAGACGCATTGCCCTGCTGTGCGGCCAGGAACGCTTCACGTTCACGCTCGATCTCCGCCAGTACGGCAGGATCCAAGCCATTGGCCTCTTTTTCCTGCCAATTTTGCGTTTCAGGCGGCCAGGTATCCAGCAGCCCCAGGAAGGCAACATCCTCCCCCCGGGCGTGTAAACGCGCGGCAATCCCCTGCGCCAGCGTCCCCCCCAGCGAGTAACCTAATAAATAGTATGGACCGTGAGGCTGCTGGTTAAGCAGCGTTGCCAGATGATGGTCACATACCGCATCGAGGTTTTCCGCCGTTTGCATGGGTCCATCCGGTCGCGGCGACTGAATGCCTGTAATCGACCACTGCGGGCTGAGGTAACGCGACAGCACGCTAAACTGCCAGGCAAAACCCGACGCGGGATGGAAGCAAAACAGCGTTGGGCCGTGACTTTCACGCAGCGGCAGCAGCGTCTCAAACCCCAAATGCTGCGACTGTTCATCATCATCACTCTCCAGCAATGCGCTGAGTTGTTCAACGGTAGAAGCCACCATAATCTGACCTGGCGTCACCTGTCGTTCAAACATACGACTCAATTGCGCCGCCAGCTTCATCGCCAGCAGAGAATGTCCGCCCAGCGCGAAGAAATCTGCCTCCACATCATTGACCTCACAATCCAGCAAGGCCGCAAAAGAGTGCGCAATGGTGGTTTCGATCCCCGGGCGCGGCGCACGTCCCGTTGTGCATGACGTTAGCTGAGGCATCGGTAACGCTTTACGATCCAATTTACCGTTCGCGCTGAGCGGCAGCTCCGCCAGTTGCAGCAATACCGTCGGCACCATATGCGCTGGCAGTTTTTCGCGCAGACTCTCCCGCAATGCAGAGGTGTCCAGCGGTAAACCCGATTGCGACACCAGATACCCCACCAGTTGACGCGCATCTCCGCCGGTCGCCGCAGCCTGATTAAATACGCAGGCATGGGCAACAGCATGCTCGACGTCGGGCAGTTGCTGCATCACCCGATCAATTTCCCCCAGTTCAATACGCTGTCCGCGAATTTTAAGCTGGTCATCGCTGCGCCCCAGGTATTCCACCGCGCCATTTTCCAGCCAGCGGGCCACATCTCCGGTACGGTACATGCGTTCACCGGCATTGAACGGATCGGCGATAAAGCGGCTTGCCGTCAGATCCGCTCGTCCCAGATAGCCCTGCGCCAGTTGGATCCCCGTCAGGTATAGATCACCCGCTACGCCGAAGGGCACCGGACGCATCATGGCATCGAGGATCCGCAAACCGGTGTTCCATACCGGATAACCAATCGGCACGCTGTTGCCGGTTACGGCGGCGAGCGCTTCCCCCCAGGCCGGATACCAGCTCACATCAACCGCCGCTTCAGTTGGTCCGTACAAATTGTGCAACGGCGCATGGGTCAACTGTTCCCACTCACGACATAAATCTGCAGGCAAGGCTTCGCCGCTGCAGAATACCTGCTTCAGCGAAGCACAACTTTTCTGCGCAGTTTCCGGCGTCAATGACGCAATAAAAGCAGCCAGCATGGAAGGAACAAAGTGAGTGGTCGTCACCCCGTATTGGGCGAAGAATTGCTGCATCGCCAGCGGATCGCGGTGCGCCTCGGGCTCCGCCATCACCAATTTTGCGCCGGCAATAAACGGCCAGAAAAATTCCCACACCGAGACATCAAAACTGCATGGCGTTTTTTGCGCCACCACATCCTCTGCCGTCAGCGGATAGTGATTTTGCATCCACAACAGGCGGTTGACGATCGCCGTTTGCCCGACCATCACCCCTTTGGGTCTGCCGGTAGAACCGGAAGTAAAAATGATATAGGCCGTTTGATGCGGTTGAGAGAGGGCCAACGGCGCGGTATTTCCCGCTGGCAGCGGCGCGTTGTAGCACAGACTTTCCAGTCCTGGGATATCGCCAAAGCGCGCCAGTTGATCATCGGTGGCGATCACTAATTTTGGCTTTGCGTCTTCGAGCATCATCCGCAGGCGATCGTCCGGGTATCCGGTATCCAATGGCAGCCAGGCGGCTCCGGCTTCAACAATACCGTGCAGCGCCAGCGTCAGGAACACGGAACGCGGTAATGCCACGGCAACGCTGTCACCTGGCTGTACGCCCCGCGCGCGCAGTAGCTGCGCCAGCGCCACAACCTGCTGGCGCATTTCACGATAACTAAACTGATAACGAGTATCGGCCAGCGCCGGGGCATCCGGTGTTTTATCGGCCTGCTGTGCCACTAGCGCGCTCAGCGTCGCGGCCGGGATCTCCACGGTCGTGTCGTTAATCTTCGCCAGTTGCTCATATTCCGCTGGCAACAGCATCCCGGCCTCACCACAGCATAGCGCCGGATTGTCGGCAAACTGTTCGATAAGCGCGGTTAAACGCGATGCGTGTTGCGCCAGCGTCGCGGCATCATAACGCTGTTTATTGGCGAGGATTTCAATACTCAGCCCACCGTTTTCATCCGGGAATAGCGCCAGCTCAAGATCGTTGACCGGGCCTGTCGCCAGGGTATGGGTCTGCGCCTGAACGCCGGGAATATTCAGCTGATAATCGAATATTTTCACGTTCAGCACCGGGCCAAACAGCGGCTCGGTACCGGCTGCACGCCCGCTGTCGCGCACAATTTGTTCAGCGTCATAACGCTGATGTCGGCGCATTTTCTTCAACTGCCCTGCCAACCGCTGTGCCAACGCAGGCAAGCTTTCTGCCGCATCCAGCCTCACGCCAAAGGGCAAAACGTTTAAAACCGGTCCGGTGGACGTGAGTGCCGCCGATCCCATACGCCGCATAAAGATAAATCCGGCGGCATAATCCATTCGGCTGCATAAACGTCCCAGCCACAACGCTACCAGCGCGAGGGCCAGATCCGCACGCTGCACATCAGGCATACGTGCTGCAAGCTGGCGGAACGCGCCTTCAGGCGCGGTGAGCTTCAGACGAATAATATCGGCACTGGCCGAGCGCCCCGGCAACGGTTTGTTCGACAACGACGCCGGGGGCGGTAACTGTTTACGCTGCTCGGTCCAGAAAGTAGCATCACGTTGCCAGGCATCGCTTTGACGATACTGTTGATACTCTTCCACGACCTCGGCAAACGGCGTAAAAGGAGAATCCGGCGTGGGTTCGCCACTCTGCCATGCGCAGTAAATGGCGGCTATCTGGCGGGTAATGGCCGGAAAGCTGAAGCCATCAACCAGCAGATGATGATAACGCTGATACCAGTACCAGCGGTTATCACCTACCTGAATGAGCTGATGGAAAACCAACGGTTTATGACCATCAGCGCGTAAGTCCTGTTGCAGATCGGCCTGCATCAGTGCGCGGGCTGCTTCATGTGGGTGAGATTTTTCGCGCAGGTCGATAATTTCAGGTTCCGCGAAGGTGAGCGCAGGATCAACCCATTGCCAGACCTCGCCGTTATCTTCGCTAAACCGCATCCGCAGAGTATCAGCCTGCTCCATACCGGCAACGATTGCCTTTGCCAGCAACGGCGCGTTCAGTTCGCCGGTTAATTCTACATAGTGCGCCACGCTCCACGCCGAGGGCAAGGTGGAGAGTTTTTCCGCCATCCAGATCCCCGGCTGAGCCGCGACTAACGGTAAACGCTGAGTCATGGAGCCTCCTGCACATCAACGTAGTTTGCTGGCGTCAGCGTGGTCCAGTTTGCATCCAGCCATTGCTGGCAGGCTTCCTGCGATTGCGGTTCGCACGCGACTTGCCAGCCAGCAGGAAGTGAGCACTGCTGCGGCCAGAGGCTAAACTGACGCTGTGGGTTTTGCAGAATGTAAAACTGGCCCTGCGGATTATCGAAGGGATTACTGAACTCCATACTCAACTCCTGTCGTGGAACATCGTCCGGTTAAATCGTCTCGGAAAGCGGCTGCCAGAGCGTCATTAGCCCTTGCATCAGGCCACCGCGCCAGCAAAGCGCATCGTGTCCGCCATCAACCTGACGCCAGAAAATAGATTGTGGTGCAGAGGGTAATTGGGCATATAGCGCCTGATTGGCACGAAAAATTATCGGCTCGCGGATCCCGGCCTCCAGAACGATACGCAGCCCCTGAACGCTGACCTTGCCGCTCTTCAGTTGTTCAACAATCGCCCCATCCTGATGACCGCCGCGATGCGGCCACCAGAAAGAACCGGACTGGCTGAGCACACAGCCAAAGCGCGCGGGCCAGTTCAGCCCGGCATACAGCGCGGACAACCCGCCAAAACTTTGTCCGGCTACCACCGTGCGCTGCGGATCGTCACTGAACGCAGTGGTCGTCTTCACCAGCGGCAAAAGCTCCTGCTGTACCGCCAACCAAAAATCGGCGTTACACGGCAGTTCGCGGCTACGATGAGATGTGTCGATAGCGTCAATCAGGAGATATACGGCGGGAGGGAGATCTCCGCGGTGCGTGAGCGATGCCAGCGCAGGCCACACCGGCATACTTTGCGCCCAAAACTGACCGTCCAGCAGGATAGCCAGCGGACGTGCTTCTGGTTGGTCGTCACCGGTGGTAAATACCCATACGCGACGCGTATTGCAAAGCCTGGCGCTGTGCCATTGCAGGCAAACAGCGGGGCAATCGGGAGCCGCAGGCTGATCCCAGCCGGGCTGTACGGGAGCGTCTGGCATTTCGAGCGCTGACACCGCATGGCCACGACCTCCCCGCCAGCTCTGCGGATTGAGAGGATCGGCAATCGCCTGCGGTAACAATTGTCGCCAGCCTTCACGCAGCACGTTTCGGTCAGGCGTTTCGTCCGCCGCCAGCGCGGCAAAAATGTCATCCCGAGCGGTGGGAATGAAGCAGTAGCTACCGCGCCAGTTGGCGCTGAGGGAAACACTCCAGCACCAAACATTTGTACCGTTAATGCGTTGCATCGACTGAGGGGGGACATTTTGATGATGGTCGGTGACGCCGGTGATATAGACCCACACACGACGAATGGCTGACTCTTTTTCCGTTCCCTGCGGGTCACGCCACCAGAAGGCTACCCGATAATTTCCGTTCTCTTCACGCTCCCACTCCGGGCCTTTTTTCGACTGCCACCACGCTTCGCTTCCCGTCTTTAACGTCGTCACCGCCATAACCCCATGTTTACTGTGAATTTTTATGATCTAGCGTGAAATATATTGATAATATTATTGATAACTATTTGCATTTGCAATAGCGTATTGTCGCGCTGTGGGAAGCGCGCACAGTTTTTCACCACTTATAAACCGACCTGGCGCTGCGTACTTTTTCTGGAACGGAGGGTTTACGCGGATGCGGGCGACATCAGACCAAATGCCGCACCACGGCACATGGGTACTCGTGGCTAAAAGAACAGCAGGACATACAATGAACAACAAGATTCATTCACTGGCCTTATTGGTCAATTTAGGGATTTACGGGGTAGCACTGCCAGCAATGGCAGAAGATCAAACTGATAACGCCGCTGTCTCTCATGAAGACACCATCGTCGTTACCGCCGCGCAGCAAAACCTGCAGGCGCCGGGTGTTTCAACCATCACCGCGGATGAAATCCGTAAAAATCCTCCCGCGCGCGATGTTGCGGAAATCATCCGTACCATGCCTGGCGTTAACCTGACCGGCAACTCAACCAGCGGCCAGCGCGGTAACAACCGTCAGATTGATATTCGTGGTATGGGTCCAGAAAACACCCTGATTCTGATCGACGGTAAGCCGGTGGCCAGCCGTAACTCCGTGCGTCAGGGCTGGCGCGGCGAGCGTGATACCCGTGGCGATACCGCCTGGGTGCCACCGGAAATGATCGAGCGTATTGAAGTGCTGCGTGGTCCTGCCGCAGCACGTTACGGCAACGGAGCTGCGGGCGGCGTGGTGAATATCATCACCAAAAAAGGCAGCAATGAATGGCACGGTTCGTGGGATACCTATTTCAATGCCCCGGAACACAAAGACGAAGGCTCGACCAAACGTACCAACTTTAGCCTGAACGGCCCAATGGGCGGGGATTTCAGCTTCCGTCTGTACGGTAATCTGGATAAAACGCAGGCCGATGCCTGGGATATCAACCAGGGTCATCAGTCAGAACGTACTGGCACCTACGCCAATACCTTACCGGCCGGTCGTGAAGGCGTTATCAATAAAGACATTAACGGCGTAGTTCGCTGGGATTTCGCCCCGCTCCAGTCGCTGGAACTGGAAGCGGGTTATAGCCGCCAGGGCAACCTGTACGCGGGCGATACCCAAAACACCAACACCAACCAACTGGTGAAAGATAACTACGGGAAAGAGACCAACCGCCTTTATCGTCAGAACTACTCTCTGACCTGGAACGGCGGCTGGGATAATGGCGTTACCACCAGCAACTGGGTGCAATATGAACATACGCGTAACTCCCGTACGCCGGAAGGTCTGGCGGGAGGAACCGAGGGGATCTTTGACCCGAATGCGTCACAAAAATATGTCGATGCCGACCTGAATGACGTCATGCTGCACAGTGAAATCAGCATTCCACTGGACCTGCTGGTCAACCAAAACCTGACGCTCGGTACCGAGTGGAACCAGCAGCGCATGAAGGATATGCTCTCCAATTCGCAGACCTTTATGGGCGGTGATATCCCAGGTTACAGCAGCACCAACCGCAGCCCGTACTCCGATGCGGAAATTTTCTCTCTGTTTGCTGAAAACAACATGGAACTGACCGACAGCACCATGCTGACGCCGGGTCTGCGTTTCGATCACCACAGCATCGTCGGCGATAACTGGAGCCCATCTCTGAACCTGTCACAAGGTCTGGGCGATGACTTCACCCTGAAGATGGGGATTGCGCGCGCCTATAAAGCGCCAAGCCTGTATCAGCTCAACCCGAATTATATTCTCTACAGTAAAGGCCAGGGTTGCTACGCCACTGGCTCCGCCACCGGCATCGGTTGCTACATGATGGGCAACGACGATCTGAAGGCCGAAACCAGTATCAACAAAGAGATTGGTCTTGAGTTTAAGCGTGACGGCTGGCTGGCCGGGGTAACCTGGTTCCGCAACGATTACCGCAACAAGATTGAAGCGGGGACGGTACCGTTCGACAGAACGTCCATCACCAGCAAAGGGAAGACGACTTACACCGATATCTATCAGTGGGAAAACATTCCTAAAGCGGTGGTTGAGGGTCTGGAAGGTACGCTGAACGTGCCGGTTAGCGAAACCGTTACCTGGACCAACAACATCACTTACATGCTGCAAAGTAAGAATAAAGAGACCGGCGAACGCCTGTCGATTATTCCTGAGTACACGCTGAACTCGACCCTGAGCTGGCAGGCACGCGAAGATTTGTCGCTGCAATCCACCTTCACCTGGTACGGTAAACAGCAGCCGAAAAAATATGATTACCAGGGCAAACCGGTAACCGGCAGTTCGGCGAGTGAAGTCAGCCCGTACAGCATCGTCGGCCTGAGCGCGACCTGGGATGTGACGAAAAACGTCAGCCTGACCGGCGGCGTGGATAACGTCTTTGACAAGCGTTTATGGCGTGAAGGTAATGCCCAGACCACGGGCGATATTGTGACCGGAAACTATATGGCGGGCGCGGGCGCGAACACCTATAACGAACCGGGCCGGACGTGGTTCATGAGCGTTAACACGCACTTCTGATAACGTTTCCCCCTCTCCTCCCTGCGGGGAGAGGGAAATCACAACTACCATGCTCACCACGCACACACCGCTCACTTTCGCAGACCACACGCTGCACATTGTCGAGTTCGATCCCGCCAGCTTCCATGAGCAGGACCTGCTCTGGCTGCCCCACCACGCTCAGCTCCTGTCCAGTGGACGTAAGCGTAAAGCAGAGCACTTAGCAGGACGTATTGCCGCAGTACATGCATTACGTGAATACGGTATCAAAACCGTACCCGGCATCGGCAGGCAACGCCAACCATTGTGGCCGCAAAATCTGTTTGGCAGCATCAGCCATAGCGCATCAACTGCGCTGGCGGTGGTATCGACACATTCCATTGGGCTGGATATAGAAGCTATTTTTACGCCACAAACCGCCGTTGAGCTGGCTGACGGCATTATCGATAACCACGAACGACAGATTATGCATCACGCCAGCCTGCCCTTTCCGCTCGCCTTAACCCTGACATTCAGCGCAAAGGAGAGCCTGTATAAAACGTTTTCGGAACACACTACGGCGTTACCGGGGTTCGCCAGCGCTAAAGTTACCGCCCTCACCCCAACCCAGGTAACCTTGCAAATTCAGCCCTTATTTTCGCCAGGCCTCGCCGGGCAGGAAATTAACGTTCGCTGGTTTCAGCGCGATGAAAACGTCATTACCTGTTGCACGAGCAGTACGCCATGCTCACGCTCCTTTTCTGTCTGAATCGTCAACGGGGAAACGTGCTATACCTGCTGGCACTCTGCCATCGACCTGCGTTGCCGCCCATGTTCATCAAAGTTGTCGGCAGCCAGCCAACGCTGCAATGCGGCATCGCGCTGCGGCCATTCGCTGTCAATCATTGATAACCAGTCGCTGTCGCGGTTGCGCCCCTTACGCACGATCTTCTGGCGAAAACGCCCTTCGAAGATAAACCCCAGACGCTCTGCCGCCCGTCGCGACGCCGTGTTCAACGAATCGCATTTCCACTCCACGCGCCGATAGCCTGACGCAAACGACTGACGCAGCAGCAGCCAGACGCTTTCGGTGCCGAGTACCGTATTTTTCATGCGCGGCGACCAGGTCACATGACCAATTTCGACCGAGCCATGCTCCCGTTCGATCGCCATAAAGCACACCAGGCCAACGGCACGCCCGGAACGCTGTTCAATTACCGCATAGGGAACCAGGGAGACGTCAGTGGATTTTGCCGCGATCCAGCAAGCCGCGGCTTCAACGCTCGTTGGGCGGGAGCTTGCAAGCCAGGTCCAGTCGCGATCGTCGGGTGCCTGCGCATAGGCATCAAACAGGTCGGCGGCATGGCTGTCGGCATCCAGAGGAACCAAACGGCAATACTGTCCAACAAGCTCTTCCCGTGGCAGCACGGCGGCCCCCTTCCAGTCCGGCACAACATCGCCGACTGTCTGTCCATAAAGATTTATTTCCGGCACGGATTCAACCCCTGTTGCGAAGCAAAAAATAGTTATAGCACCTGCCATTTCACCTTCAAAGCGTCACCCGGTGATTTCTTACGCAAAACAGAAAACCAGCAGTCCTTCTATACTTAATTAAAATCAACGCTGAAGAGAACCCTATGTCACTACCCGATTTTCATGTTTCCGACCCTTTTACGCTAGGCATTGAACTGGAAATGCAGGTGGTTAATCCTCCAGGTTACGACCTGAGCCAGGATTCTTCCCGGCTGATTGACGCCATTAAGCCACAGCTTACCGCCGGGGAAGTGAAGCACGATATCACCGAAAGTATGCTGGAGATGGCAACCGGGGTTTGTCGCAATATCGACCAGGCTGATGCTGAATTGTCGGCCATGCAGCAGATAATCATGCGGGTTGCGGCAGAGCATCACCTCGCCATCTGCGGCGGTGGTACGCACCCATTTCAAAAATGGCAACGTCAGGAAGTCTGCGATGACGAACGCTATCGACGTAACCTGGAAAATTTTGGTTATCTTATTCAGCAGGCGACCGTTTTCGGTCAGCACGTCCATGTTGGTTGCGCCAACGGTGATGATGCAATTTACCTCCTGCACGGGCTGTCGCGATTTGTTCCTCATTTTATTGCGCTCTCTGCCGCCTCGCCTTACATGCAGACATCCGACACGCAATTTGCCTGCGCGCGCCTGAATATATTCTCCGGCTTTCCCGATAACGGTCCGATGCCATGGGTAAATAACTGGCAGGAATTTACGGGACTATTTCGCCGGCTGGCTTACACCAGCATGATTGATAGCATTAAAGATTTGCACTGGGATATCCGCCCCAGCCCGCACTTCGGTACGGTTGAGGTTCGGGTAATGGACACTCCGCTAACCCTTAAACACGCGGTCAATATGGCGGGACTGATTCAGTCCACCGCCCACTGGCTACTCACCAAACGTCCATTCAAACACCAGGAACGTGATTATTTACTGTATAAATTCAACCGTTTTCAGGCCTGTCGCTTTGGTATGGCGGGGATTGTCACCGACGTGAATACGGGCGATGGGCATCGCCTGGCGGATGACACGCTACGACTGCTGGAGAATATCGCCGCCTCTGCGGACAAAGTGGGGGCGACCAGCGCGATTGAAGCCTTACGCCTGCAGGTTAAACATGGTCATGATGAAGCACAGAATATGCGTGATTTCGTGGCGGAAGGCGGATCGTTGAGTGGTCTGGTGAAAAAACACTGTGAGATTTGGGCAGGGCTTTAGGCGTGGGGTTTGCGTTGCCCGCTGAGATCCCGGACAATGGTATTTTAACTCAAGTTTAACAATACCATGAAACACCCGCTTGAATCGCTGATGACCGCCGCTGGGATCCTGCTGCTGGCTTTTCTGTCCTGCCTGCTCTTACCTGCCCCTTCACTTGGCCTGGTGCTGGCGCAAAAACTCGTCTCCACTTTTCATCTGATGGATCTCAACCAGTTTTACACGTTGCTGTTTTGCCTGTGGTTTTTACTACTGGGGGTGATTGAGTATTTTGTGCTGCGCTACATTTGGCGGCGCTGGTTCTCGCTGGCGGATTAAACCCGCGAGAACCCGGTGCCGTTAATGCGTTCGACTATGATTTTCTTTGCGATAAGCGCCCGGCGGTTGACTAAACGTACGGGTGAAAATACGCGTAAAAGTCTGCTGTGAATCGAATCCGTACTTCAAACAGATGTCGTACACTTTCTGATCGGTATCGCGCAGATCGCGCGCCGCCAGCAGCAGTTTACGCTCACGGATGTAACGCCCCAGGCTCTCGCCTTTGTACTGCATAAAAAGACGCTGTAGGTGCCATTTTGAATAACCCGCATGGCGGGCAATATCATCAATGCGCAATGGTTGATTCAAATTATCATCAATCCATTCAACAATCGTATCAATTACCTGAGCAGAAATCGTCATCATGCTCTCCCCCGTGTTCATTGATTCGCCTGCTGCCACCAGGCCGTAAACGTTTGGTCCGGTTCGGACAGTATGACCGGTTCACCCAGCATCGGCGTCAGCAGTCGGTAATCTTGTTGGCGGCTGGCAAGCGCCAGTCGTTTGTACGGATCATCCCAGGTATGTTTCGCCAGAACAAAACGACCTGCGTGCCCGGGCAAAACGGCTTTCGCATGCAGATCCGCCGCGGCCTGAGCCGTCTCTTCCGGCATCATGTGAATAAACTTCCAGTCCTGGTCATACTGACCGTTCTCCATAATCGCCAAATCAACCGAGCCAAACTGCTCGCCAATGGCTTTAAAATGCGGCCCGTAGCCGGAATCCCCGCTGTAATAAACGTTCTGCCCCGGCATTTCAAACATAAAGCTGGCCCACAGCGTCTGATTACGCTTAATGCCTCGCCCCGAAAAATGGCGGGCTGGCAGAACATGAACAATCAGTGAATCCGTCACTCTGACGGACTGATTCCAGTCACGTTCGTCGATTATCTCGCTGCGCATTCCCCAATAACGCAGATGCGACCCCACACCCAGCGGCGTAATCACCCGTTTAATCTTCGGCATTAACGCCTTGATGGTGGCGAGATCCAGATGGTCATAATGATCGTGCGAGATGATGAGCAGATCGATCTCCGGCATCGTCTGCGCGGTCCATGGATAATCCCCGGCAAAGGCTTTGTTCAGAAATGAAAACGGCGCAGCATAGTTGCTGAACACCGGATCAATCAGGATGCGTTGACCCGCCAGTTGCAAATACCATGAGGAGTGGCCCAGCCAGACCAGAGTATCCTGCTGCGGCGGTAACCCGGCGAGATCGCTCGCCACCAGGGGTAACGGCTGCGCTGGCCGCGCATTTTCACGCTTAGCGACCAGAAACTCCCACCAGGCCGCCAGCATACCTTTGTTACCGGTATAGCCCGGTGTTGGCACCTGGTTATGAAACTGACCATCACGATAGTGTGGCGACTGTTCAACCTGACTCAGTTGTGCCCCTTGCGGCGCCTGGCCAAATCCGGCATTGAGTACAAACGGTAAACTTGTAGCAGCGGCAATAAGCATAATAACAACCACACAAACTGTGAGACGCTTCATATCCTGACCTTAAACGCGCCTCCTTTCCGCTGGTTTGCGCGACTGACTCTTGATTATGAGTGAGTAAGCACTCATTATAGAAATCGAAATTTCGCCGTCAAGATGATTTTCAATCTTTGACATTCTCCGTTGCGGTGCTGCAAAGGCCGTGATTCAATCATGTTTTTTACAGACTTAAGGGTAAAGTGTAGTGGCTCGTCCGAAGAGTGAAGACAAAAAACTGGCATTACTGGAAGCTGCAACCACAGCATTTGCACAATCAGGTATTGCGGCCTCAACCGCCGTAATCGCGCGCAATGCAGGAGTTGCGGAGGGAACGTTGTTTCGCTATTTCGCGACCAAAGATGATCTGATCAACGAGCTTTACCTCTTTTTAAAACACGATCTCTGCCAGTCAATGATGGCCAATCTGGACCGTTCAGTGACCGATGCCAAAACCATGACTCACTACATCTGGAACAGCTACATTAGCTGGGGTCTGAATCATACCTGCGGACATCGCACCATTCGTCAGTTGGCCGTCAGCGAGAAAATCAGCAAAGAAACTGAACAGCAGGCTGACGATATGTTTCCGGAACTGCGCGATCTTTGTCATCGCTCCGTGCGCCCTGAATTTATGTCGGACGAGTATCGCGCCTTTGGCGACGGGCTTTTTTTGACACTTGCAGAAACAACCATGGAATTCGCTGCCCGCAACCCTGCCCGCGCGACTGAATACATTTCGTTGGGGTTTGAAGCCATGTGGCGCGCCCTGACCCGCGAGGAAAAATAATGGATGAAAAGACACTGCATGTCTGCGCGAAGCGCCTTGCGCTTGAACTGCCTTTTACTGAGCATTGCTGGCCTTTTGGCCCGGAATACGACGTGTTCAAGGTCGGCGGCAAGATTTTCATGCTGGTCTTTGTACATCACGGACGCCCGCTGGTTAACCTGAAATCCGATCCGCAAAAATCACTGTTAAATCAGCAGATCTACCCCAGCATTGAACCCGGTTATCACATGAATAAAAAGCACTGGATCTCAGTCTATCCAGGCGACGACATTACTGAGTCATTGCTGACGGACCTGGTGAGCGACTCATGGCACCGGGTGGTGGATGGTTTGCCTAAGCGCGATCAGCAACGCCTGCGGCCAGGCTGATTTATCGTTAGCGTCGATAAGTGTTTTTGCATTTTTCGCTCTTATCATTTTCTCGCTAACCCTGTACCCTGCTGAAACTAAACGCACCCGCAGGGTAGGAAAACCACCAGGAGTAGTTATGGATATTGTTTCTGTCGCCTTAAAACGTTACTCCACTAAGGCATTCGATCCGAATAAAAAACTGACCGCTGAGCAGGCCGAAAAATTAAAAACGCTGCTGCAGTTTAGTCCGTCCAGCACCAACTCTCAGCCGTGGCACTTTATCGTTGCCAGCACTGACGAAGGTAAAGCGCGCGTGGCGAAATCCGCAGCCGGCGGCTTTGTATTCAACGAGCGTAAAATGCTGGATGCATCCCACGTTGTGGTGTTCTGCGCCAAAACGGCGATGGACGATGCATGGCTGGAGCGCGTCGTCGATCAAGAAGAGCGCGATGGCCGTTTCGCTACCCCGGAAGCCAAAGCCGCTAACCACAAAGGCCGTACTTTCTTTGCTGACCTGCACCGCAAAGATCTCAAAGATGACAACCACTGGATGGCGAAACAGGTGTACCTGAACGTCGGTAACTTCCTGCTGGGCGTTGCGGCGATGGGGCTGGACGCGGTGCCAATCGAAGGCTTTGATGCTGCCGTTCTCGACGCAGAGTTTGGCCTGAAAGAAAAAGGTTTCACCAGCGTGGTCGTGGTCCCGGTAGGTCATCACAGCGTAGAGGATTTCAACGCCGCGCTGCCGAAATCTCGTCTGCCGTTGGAAACAACGCTGACGGAAGTCTGATTTTTGCCGTTATGCCCGATGCGTGTCGCCGTCATCGGGCGTATTACTACTGATTCAGCCACGCCAGAGCCTGCTCCCCCGCTTCATCCATCGGTAAATAAACCAGCAGCCGCGAACCGTTACGCGGGGCGGAATACCAGTACATTTGCTGCAAGCTAAAACGCCCTAACTG